>ENA-OUQW01003221-OUQW01003221.1-human-gut-metagenome-genome-assembly--contig:-NODE-3221-length-12263-cov-3.347149_pt1 | contig 12263 bp, 9 predicted proteins | sample MGYA00248464_ERZ548849 | MGnify/ENA primary metagenome ERZ548849 (study PRJEB26491, sample SAMN04978193) | human gut metagenome | host: Homo sapiens | study: EMG produced TPA metagenomics assembly of...
CCCACGCAGAAATATCCGCACCGACTATCCTGACATTCTCACAATTCTCACGAATAGCCACCGCATCAATCTTCCCCCCTTTTACAACAAAATTTTCCAATATGAGATACCTACAATCGTCAACTTCGAGCGCTTGCCTGTAAGTAGAAGATACCTCAATAGGAACGTCTCCTATAATCTTAATCCATCCATCGGCACGTCCTTTCATTCCCTTCAACACAACTCCTGAACCGGCCTTGTACTCTTTCAACTCACTCAATTTCCACTCTCTTTTAATAGGAGGACAAGAGTTCCAAGTAACAAAATCCCCCTTTTTGACCGTAATCCATTTATTCTTACGTTTTTTCTCCAAACGAACATCATACTCGGTATTCTCTTTCAAGTTCATAATAGATCCTCTCAACTGAAAACGTTGAATATCATAATAAGGAGGAAAAGCCTCACACCACTGAGATTCATTTTTTGCTTTATATAAAAGACGAAAAACATCGGATGTATTCCACGCTTTATCAAAAGTAACATCGAATACAGAATCGCAATAATAACTACAATTCTCAAATGTAGGAATCAATCTCAACTTTTGTTGTCCGGACATACGCATCCAAGAGAAAACAAAAATGAAACATACTATGGAAATTAAACGCAAACGACTCATATTAATATCTTTTTAATTACTTATTCTTCTAACTTGGCAACATCCGCCTCATGCAGTTCTATCCCGGCCAAAATAAAAGGAGCAATTCCTTTCGGATCATTCTCTACAATCTTTTCCGTTACATAATACTGATAGTCACCTTCGCGGTAAGGGATTCCTCCCAATCCACAACCACCACAAATTTGTGTCAATACCAGATTGCCATTCTCATCATTTTTCATTAAATTGGCAATGATACCATCAAAGGCCTCATGCGCTACTTTTAAGTAAGAAGGCTGTAAATAGCCCTTCCTTACCCCTTTTGCAAAGCTATAAATAAACATCGAAGATCCTGATGCCTCTAAATAGTTACCTTCTATCCCACCGCAATCAAGTACCTGAAACCAAAGTTTACTCTCCGGGTCCTGTACCTTCATCAAAGACTCAGCCACATTTACAAAGATAGAAATTAATGAGTCCCGCCCGACATGATCCTCAGGTAAAAAATCAAGAACATCAACAATTGCCATCATATACCAACCGGTTGCCCGACCCCAAAAATGACGAGACTGCCCATTCTCAGGATTCGCCCAGCGTTGAGTCTTACTTTCATCCCAAGCATGATACAGCAATCCGGTTTTCGGATCAAGTGTTTTGGTATAAATCAAAGTTATCTGCCGGACAGCCTCATCAAACCATTGCGGCTGACCGAATACCTCCGCATACTCAGCCATGAAAGGCGATGCCATAAAAACACCATCCAACCACATCTGATGCGGATAAATCTTCTTATGCCAATAACCTCTTTCGGCAGTTCTCGGATGTGTTTCCAATTGTTTTATCTCCAGATGCAAAGCATTTGCATAACAAGAATCACCAGTTTCCTCATAAAGTGAAAACAAAGGAACTGCCGGACGAATCTTATCCAGATTATATTCCTCTAATTTATAATACCGGATATTCCCCACACTATCCACATAATAGTCAAAGAAATCCTTCATATATTCTCCATAAACCGGATTATTCGTATATCGTTCCAATTTTCCTATAGCCTCAGCCAAAAGAGCATAATCATATTGCCATGAAGTCCTCTTATCAAGGTGGTCCATGTGATGAACAATAGAGTCATACCGAGACATTATCGCTTCTGCCACTTTGATGGAATATTCTAAAGGAACTGCTTTGACAATCGGTTGTTCAGAACACCCCATCAAGACTAAAAAACCTGCCAATACCCAAGAGTAATATATTTTCCTGAACATCATTTTTTATTCCATTATAGTTATAGGTATAGAGAAACCGTCATCAAGACGGAACAGCACCATCCCATTCTTTGTATATTTCACATCTCCCACAACCTCCAATGTCAAAGTAACAGTGTCACCAGAATTAATATTCCCCATTGACGGAGTGACCTTCAACCAAGGTTTCATATCATCACTCATACGGATACAGAAACCTGTCGACACCATTTTTCCAATCTTTACAGTAATCTTCGCTGATTTCTTTCCGGATAATCTGATTAAATATTTATCAGCTACCATATCGACAGGACGACGGGGGAAAATCACTTCCGGACTTCCATATTCAAAAGCACCCAAATCCGGTGCCTTCCCTTTATATCCATCGGTAAAATTAGGAATTTTCATTCCTTTATCAATTCCTTTATCTTTTTCTTTTACAAAATCGTAACTCTGAGATAATTTCAAAGCTTCCACTAATTCTTCCTCTGTAGCATTTTCGTTGCCCCATCTGAGGTTGTCAAGGATTGTACCGCTGAAAAGAACATTCGACTGGAGCACAACCGAAACCTTGTCACGCAGAGTTTCGATATCATAGTCACGAACATCTTTTCCACCGACCTTAACAGAACCTTCGGTTACATCATAAAGTCTTGCAATAAGGTTTACAAGGCTTGTTTTTGAAGAACCCGTACCGCCGATAATACCGATTGTTTCGCCTGATTTGATTTTTAGGTTGATATCGTTGAGAATCGGTTTTTCGGCTTTTGTGTTGTATGAGAATGAAACATTGTCAAACTCAATGCTTCCGTCCTTAACCTCGTAAACAGGGTTTTCGGGATTTGCAAGCGTTGATTTTTCATTAAGCACACCTGCAACACGCTTGCCGCTTGCAAGGCTCATTGTGAGCATTACAAACACCATTGCCACCATAAGAAGATTCATAAGAATGTTCATACAATATGTGAGCATACTTGTAAGTTCACCTGTTGTAAGCTCACTGCTTACGATCATATTTGCGCCAAACCAGCTTACAAGGATGATTGATGCGTATGAAGTAACCATCATAATCGGTGATACTGTTACCATGGCATTTTCAGCCTTAACAAAGAGTCTGTAAACATTGTCGGCTGCCTTGCGGAACTTGCCAACTTCGTGTTTTTCACGAACGAAAGCCTTTACAACTCTGATTGAAGTTACATTTTCCTGAACGCTTGCGTTGAGTTCATCGTACTTTTCAAAAACCTGACTGAAATACTTGTATGTTGCCTTCATAATAAAGGCAAGAACAACAGAAAGTAAAATTGTTGCAATGAGATAAATACAGGCAAGCCTTGCATTGATGATGAATGTCATTGCCATTGCACAGATGAGCGATACAGGCGCTCTGAAACACATTCTTAAAAGCATCTGATATGCATTTTGAAGATTTGTTACATCCGTTGTCATACGGGTAACAAGTCCTGCGGTTGAGTAACGGTCAATGTTGGCAAACGAGAATGACTGGATATTTGCAAACATTGAGCGTCTGAGGTTTCTTGCAAAGCCTGCCGAAGCTTTTGCACCGTAGATACCGCCCATCATACCTGCAAACAAGCCCGTGAGTGCAAGTGCACCCATATAACCGCCCGTTATGAATATGTGCTGCATATCGCCCTTGTTGATACCGTCATCAATCATTGATGACATAAGAAACGGAATAATTGTTTCAACAATTACTTCGAGTATCATAAAGAACGGAGTCAGAACGGATTCTTTGACGAAACCTTTGATATTTTTTGCCAAAGTTTTTATCATACTTATCTCCTTCCGTTTTAATTTGCATTTTCAAGTCCGCTGAGAATTTTATTTATAAGAAAAAGAAATTGTTTCTTTTCTTCTTTTGTCAGCAGACTGTCAAGCAAAGTTTCGTTTTTGGTTATCATATTTTCGATTTTGTAATGAAGTTCAATACCTGTTTCGGTCAAGACAAGTTTTTTGAGCCTTGCGTCACTTTCAACGCTCTCCCTCGTTATGTAATTTTTCTTTTCCATAAGTTTAAGAATACTTGTAACGGTTGAACGGGCAATTGAAAATGCGTTCTCAATATCTTTTTGATAAACATCTTCATCACGATGATCATAGAGATATGCAATAATCCAGCCGTGCATAAGAGTCAGCTTATCCACACCCTTATCCTTGGCGGAATAGATTAACTTTCTCTGCAAAACCTGATTAAGTACCTTGATTTCGTGACCGATTGAATCATTAAAGCGTTTGTTGCACTTACAGCTTTTTACGCTTTTGTCATCACACATTATTTCACCTCCGAAATCACACTTATGAGATATTGTTCTATATAGAATAGTTCGATACAAAACAATTTGTATCAGTAATTATAGCACCTTCATTTTGAATGTCAAGAGAAATTACAAATAATTATTCAAAGTTTCACATTGCTGTCACAAATCAAAAGCGACAGCTAAAATTACAGCTGTCGCAGTTAAAATCATATTCACTTTGCACAAATTATGACAATTGTCACTTTTTTAGAATTTCTGTCGCATCACGGATATCGGGAGTTTTATCACCGTTGATATCGCAAACAAAAAGAGCATACTGATTTTCGTCATAATCGTCAAAGGTCAGGTCTTTGATAAGATACTTCTGAATAAGCTCAGCATCTTTCTCATCTGTTTTGCCGTCAATGTTGAGGTCTTTCATATTTTTGGGAACGCAACCGCCGTCAAGCACAAAATCAATACCGCTGTCGTTCATGAGTTCGTCGGCTCTGTTTTTGTCAACATCAACAATGTAAAGTCCCAATGTGTCAAAGCATTGATAAACATACTTTGCATCCTTTAAAATCTCGGCTTTCTTTTCTTTTGCCCTGTCATTTGTTATGCCTGCACCTTGAAGATGTGAATCAAGCTTTGCTATCATCTCCATTGCGTAATCGTTATCCGTCATTGCACGGTCGAGATCAACACCGTTTGTCATATAGAACCAACCGAGCGAACCCATAACATATAAATTTGTCACATCAAGTCCGCAGTAAACGGCAATTTTCCCGTCCTTGTACTGACCTTTTTTCATCGACATTTTGGAATAACCCTTGATTATACTGTAACCGAGCTTCATTCCGTCCTCGCTGATATAGTCAAGGTCAAACGCCGCTACACTTGTGCATGAAAGACACGCTCCGCCGATGAGCATTGCAAATACGAGCAATATTGAAATCACCTTTTTAGAAAATTTTCTTTTCATAAAAAACACCTCCATTGGTAGTATCACCGAACGGAAGTGTTTTATTTTGATTTATTTACTTTTATTTGACTTATTATTTTTTCTTTCTTTTCTTATTTGATTAAGCTCTGAACCTTTGGTTTTTACCTTTCTTTTAAATTTTGCAACGGTAAACGCTTTTATCCTGTCATGATAGACATAATTGATTTCCGCACAAACCATAAGACAAACCATAAGAAAGTAAAACCAAATCATAATAACGGCAATTCTGGTAAGTCCTCCGTACACGGAAAATCCGTTGAAATCCGACACATAAACCGAAATACCGAACGAAAGCACATACCACGAAACCGTGCAGAGAAACGCACCGGGCAACTGTGACTTAAAGCCGTATTCCTTATGCTCGCTGCGTGAGATGTTCGGAAAGTTCCTGTAAATCAGCGCAAACAATACCGTGAGAAACATAAAGATAAGTATATATCTGAGATGATAGATTATTCCGATTATGTCAGGCAATGATTTTAGATGCGGTGAAAGAAAATCGTTAATTGTTGAACCGAGGACAATAAGTACAAGTGACGCAAGCAAAATTACAAACAATGCAATTGTGTAGAACATCGCCCTTATTCTTAAAAAGAACCAGTTTCTGTTTTCGTAAGCGTCATAAATTCTGTTGAGTCCGTTTGTGATTGCATGGATTCCCTGTGCCGCCGACCACAGAGTGACTACAAGCGTTACAAGAGAAATTCCCACAGCACTTTCATAGGCAGAGGTCAGAAAGTATGTTAAATCATCGGCAATTTTTGACGAAAACACACTGCTTAGTCCGTGATAAACAAAATCAATCGGAATGTGCAGGTTCTGCAAAAGTGACACAAAGAACATTGAGAGCGGCACAGACGATAATATAATAAAGAATGCCGACTGTCCGGCAATTGCAAAAATATTATCGTGAACGCATTTGCTTGTTATCGGTTCATATCTGCCTGTTATTCTTTTGTAAATTTTTATCGCCTTGTCAACGAAATTTATCCTCAATGTGTCACCTCCCCTATTTCTATATGATAATTATTTTATACCGTTTTTCTTCATCTGCACATTATAAGAAATTCTTGTGAGAAGTTTTTCGGGTGCAAAATGTCTGAAAAACGACACCGCTTTCATTTCAAAGCCGGGTGTGATAATCATTTTGCCCTTCATGGTCATGTCAACGGCATACCTTGCAACAAACTTCGGGTCAAGTCCTCTTATGCAGAATTTTACATCCGCAACATTATTGAAGTTGGTTTTTACGGGACCCGGGCAAAGTACCGAAATCTTGACATTTTTATTATCCCTACGCATTTCCTCATGAATTGCCTGAGTAAGACGGACAACATAATTCTTTGACGCATAGTAGCTTGCAAATGTCGGTCCTGCAAGAAATCCTGCGGCAGAACCTACATTGAGAATATATCCGCTGTTTCTCTCCGCCATATCTTTAAGAAAAAGCTTTGTGAGAATGTGAACCGTTGAAACATTTGTGTGAATGAGTTCAAGCTCTCTTTCAAGCGGAACATCCAAAAATTTTCCGTATGCTCCAAAGCCTGCGTTGTTGACAAGAAAATCAATCTGTTCATTTTCATTCTTAATATGCTCATACAAATCCATACTGTCGCTTTCTCGTGAAAAATCAAGCGTAATTACCCTGACATTCACATTTGAAAGTTCCTCTTTCAGCTTGTTAAGCTTATCGGTTGAGCGTGATACAAGAATAAGGTCATAACCGAGTTCTGCAAGATATCGGGCGATTTCTTTACCTATGCCCGAACTTGCGCCTGTAATCAAAGCCTTCATTAGTTTTCATCATCCTTCGGTTTTTGTGCTGTAGCACAAAGCCATGTTGTACCTTCCTTGGTGTATGTGTTTATGTTTTCAAAGCCTGCCGATTCAAGTACGGCTCTGATTTCCTGCGGAGTTACCGACTTGATATTCAGCATATTTTCAACCTTTTCCCACTTGAACGGATCATCGTCTGTTCTGAGCATTTCAAAAAGCAGCATAACCGTTCCGCCCTGTTTGAGAACACGGAAAACTTCTTTTACATCATTTTCCTTATCAGGCCAGAAGTAGTAGGTTTCAACTGCCGTGATATTATCGAATGTATTGTCATCAAAAGGCATATCGGATACTGATGCCTGAAGAATTTTCGCTTTGTTGCAGAGTATATTTTTTGAATTGAGTTTTTCGGAGGATTTTACCGAGAGTTCGGAATAGTCGATTCCGTAAACCTTGCCGTTGGCAACAATTGAGCAAAGTCGGTCAACGGTTTTTCCGCCGCCGCAGCCTATGTCAAGTACAGTTGCTGTGCGTTCAATATTCATATGTTCAAGTCCCCATGAGGTGAGGCTTGAATGTCCTTTATTCATAGCCTTAATCATCATTTTGCCCCAAAAGCCGTTTGGCTTTTTAGCATTCTCAACCAACTTGCGGTATTTCATAAAAATCACTCCAATCTGAAATTTTCATCTGTTTACTGTCTTATTATCTATTATTTTCTTTTTCTTCCTGTTGAATTAAGTTTTTGAAGTAAGAGTGCAAGGAAAAATGCACCGCCTACTATAACGATGAACCAAACAAATGACATATACAACGGTTGATTCATCACACGCAAAAACGCATATGGACCGTCAACTGCACCGACTATGTTAAGTATAATAAGCACAATCGCATATATTAATGTAGGGATTGTAGCCGTGAAAGCTGATTTTGTGTTAAGGTGAGGTTCTTTTTCAAAAAGCACAAACGATAAAATTGTAAGAATCGGACACAAAGTATGTAAAAAGGTGAAGTCTTTGTTAAAAAGCATATAGAGCCAACCGTTTATGCCCTCTCCACGCATCGGGGAAAGTACAGCAAGAACTACGACAAATGTTACCGAAAGCACAGCCGCCGCCATATATTTGAACATTTGAACCGAGTGCGGAATTTCTTTTCCGCTTTTGAGATATCGCACCTGAAAGCCTGCCATAACCGCACAGGCAACAAGTGCAAACAGGTTGCTGTCCTCAGTGTAATATACAAGCGGATAGCAGCCTATTTTGAAAAACACGATAATTATTGCGGCAATCTCACAAGCGATAATCGCAAGATTAAATGCCAAAGCTGTTTTTGTTCGTTTTATTTTAAGAGTATTTTGCATTTTAATTCCTTTTCTATATTATTTTGTTAATTTCTTTCAATCAATGCCACGCTTTCCACATGGGAGGTTCCGGAGAACATATCGCAGGGGGTGATTTCTTTTGGGGTGTAGCCGTTTTCTGTGAAGAATTTTAAATCTCTTGCGAGGGTCGCGGGGTCACAGGATACATAGACTACACGGCTCGGCGACATTCTTGAAATTGTCTTTACAAGCTCTTCGCCGCAGCCTTTTCTCGGTGGATCAAGAATTACGCAGTCGGGTTTTAAACCCTCTTTTTCAAGCTGAAATGCGGCATCTGAGGCATCTCCGCAGATGAATCGTGCATTTTCAATGCCGTTTGCTTTTGCATTTTCATTTGCATCTTTCACGGCATCTTCAACAATCTCCGCACCAATAAGCTGTTTACAGGAATCAGCCATTGTAAGACCTATTGTACCCGTTCCGCAGTATAAATCAAGCAGAATTTCGTCAGATTTAAGATTTGCATATTCTTTGGCTTTGCCGTAAAGCTTTTCAGCCTGTTTTCTGTTGATCTGCCAGAACGAAAACGGTGAAATTTTAAACTGCAATCCGCAAAGTGTGTCGGTAATATGGTCACTTCCGTAGATTGTTCTGTTTTTTCTGCCAAGAACAACATTGGTTTTTTCTCTGTTAGAATTAATAATCACACTTTTTAACTGCGGAAGTTCGGATTTGAGCATTTTCACGAGTAAATCTTCCTGTTTAAGACCGTTTGCGTTGACAACATAGCACACCATAAGCTCGCCCGAAACCTCGCCAATTCTGATATAAATGTGGCGAAGTCTGCCCTTGCCTGTTGTTTCGTCATAAATTTCCGTGTTAGTTTTTGCGATAAAATCTTTTGTGATTTCAATTACCCTTGCAAAAATTTCGGGCTGTAAAATACAGTCGGTGCAATTGATTATGCGGTGGCTGTGGAATGAGTAAAAACCCGTCACAACATTTCCGTCACGGTCAAGACCGACAGGATACTGCGCCTTGTTGCGGTATCTTGTGATATTATCCGACGAAATAATAGGCTTGAAAACAACATTATCAAGACCGCCGATTCGTGTTACGGCATCCTCAACTCTCTGCTGTTTTATTTTGCATTCTTCTTCATAAGAAATATGTCGCCATGTGCAACCGCCGCACTTCATAAAGTTTTCGCAGTCGGGAGTAATTCTCGCCTTGGACGGAACGAGAATTTCTTCGATTTTACCGAAAGCGTAGGTTTTCTTAACCTTTAATATACGCACATTGAGTTCGTCACCGATTGCAGAACCCTGTACAAAAACGGCAATGCCGTCATCTGTTCTTCCGACTCCGCTTCCCTCGGCAGTTGCCGAAGTTATTGTAAGGTTTACAATATCGTTCTTTTTTAAAGTCATTTTATCACTCTGCCATTTTATGTGTATTTTTAGTTATAATCCTATTCCCCTTTATTTTAGCATTTACTCTACAATTTGGCAACAATTAAAACACAGTATCCGTACAATACACAAAAATTGCACAAATATCAAATTAGGTATTTATTTTTTTGTCCATTCGTCTTATAATATGAGTGTTGCAGTTCTGTCACGGCATTGCTCTTTGAATGCAAATCAACCTGTGTTCCGACTTAAATACAGGCAAAGCGGAATGATTTTTCTGACAGACAAATATACTTATCAGGAATGGAGTGGACTATTGTGAATTACGACAGTCTTATGGATAACATAAAAAGAATACATTTTATCGGTATAGGCGGCAGCGGAATGTGTCCGCTGGCTGAGATTCTTCACCACGAGGGCTATGAGCTTTCGGGTTCGGATATGAACGAGGGTGAAACTCTTGACAGAATTAAGGGTTACGGCATTCCCGTATTTATGGGACACGCCGCAGAAAATATCAAGGGTGCAGAGCTTGTTGTTTACTCAGCGGCTATTAAGGAAACTAACCCCGAAAGACAGGCAGCAAAGGAACTCGGCATTCCGTGCATTGAAAGAAGCGTAATGCTCGGTATTGTTACAAGAAGATACAGAAGAAGTATTGCGGTTTCGGGTACACACGGCAAAACAACTACAACAGCTATGCTTTCACAGGTACTTATCGGCAGCGGTTTTGATCCGTCAGCTATTATCGGCGGAAAACTTCCGTTCATCGGCGGTAACAGCTATGTCGGTCACAGCGATGTAATCGTTTGTGAGGCCTGTGAGTATGTTGACACATTCTTACAGCTCAATCCGTTTATTTCGATTATTCTTAATATTGACGCAGATCATCTTGATTACTTCAAGAATCTTGACAACATTAAGAAGTCATTCAACAAATTTGCTCATCAGACAACAGGCTTGCTTGTTATCAACGGTGACGACGAAAACACTCTTGATGCCGTAAAGGATGTTGAGATTGAGAAAATCACCTACGGTTTTGGCGAAAACTGCGATTACAGAGCTGAAAACATCAGCGCAGACAAGGGTGTTCACGAGCAGTTTGACCTTTACTTCAAGGGGAAGAAGCTCACACAGATTAAGCTTATCGTTCCCGGAAAGCACAACATTTATAATGCACTTGCCGCTGCGGCTACTGCACATTATCTTGGCGCTACTCCGAAGGAAATTTCCGAGAATCTTCACAAGTTCGGCGGTGTTCACAGAAGATTTGAAATTCTCGGCACACCTGACGGAATTACCGTTGCCGATGACTTTGCTCATCATCCCACAGAACTTACCGCAACACTCAATGCCGCAATGCAAATGGGCTTTAACAAGGTTTGGGCAATATTCCAGCCGCATACATTTTCAAGAACAGCCATGCTCCTTGACGATTTTGCGGAGGCTCTTAAAATTCCGGATCAGGCAATTATTTCGGCTATTCTCCCTGTTCGTGAAACAAACACCTATAACATCTATTCTACTGACCTCGGTGCAAAGGTTCCGGGTTCTGTATGTCTTGACACATTTGAAGAAATTACCGACTATGTTTGCAAGAATGCAAAAGAGGGCGACCTCATTCTCACAATGGGCGGCGGTAATGTGTATATGTGTGCCAATATGATTTACAAACAGCTTAAATATATGGAAGAAAATAAATAAGATTTTTAAACAAACAGAAGAACCGTGCCATAAAAGCACGGTTCTTTTTTCTTTTATTGAATATTAAGTAAAAAATGAACAAAGCTCCGTGCGTTTACGGAGCTTTGTTTGTTAAAAGAGAGTTTTTTGTCTACAGCTTTGGCTGTATGAATATTTATATAAAAAGCTAAAAAGCTTGTTGGCTGTTATTGACCGAACATATAGTTCCAGATTGAGTCGCTGTCACTGTTATCTGAACTTTTGCCCTGTGATTGTGACGACTTATTCTGTGTTTTTGAATTGCCTGTTGAAGAACTGCCGCTCGGTGAATATTCTGCAAGAGTGAGCTTGAGATTTGCGGTCTTACCTCTTCTTGTAACGGTAAAAGTTACTGTATCTCCAACCTTTGAATCCTTGAGGGCTGTTTCAATGTCTGATTTTGAAGAAACACTTGTACCGTTTACTGCGGTAATCATATCGCCTCTCATAAATCCTGCTTTTTCTGCATTAGAACCGCTTGTTACGGAAAGAACATAACAGCCTGTGTTGCTGAGTCCGTAGTAGAATGCGGAATCGTCGGATGTGATATCTGTAAGCTCCATACCGAGGTCAACCTTGCCCTTTACATAACCGTATGTTTTGAGATCGTCAATTATATCAAGAACATTGTTAATCGGAATAGCAAATGCAATACCTTCAACCTCTGTTGCACTGTCCTTTGCGTTTACAATACCGATAAGCTCACCGTTTGAGTTAAAGAGTCCGCCGCCTGAGTTACCGGGGCTGATCTGAGCGTTGTGCTGGAGTAGCGTCATACTCTTACCCTCAACCGTTACCTGACGGGCGAGTGCGCTGATAATACCGTCTGTTACTGTACCGCCGAGCTGTCCGAGCGGATTACCGATTGCAACAACATAGTCGCCTAC
>ENA-OUQW01003225-OUQW01003225.1-human-gut-metagenome-genome-assembly--contig:-NODE-3225-length-12252-cov-3.906288_pt1 | contig 12252 bp, 13 predicted proteins | sample MGYA00248464_ERZ548849 | MGnify/ENA primary metagenome ERZ548849 (study PRJEB26491, sample SAMN04978193) | human gut metagenome | host: Homo sapiens | study: EMG produced TPA metagenomics assembly of...
CTAGCGACCTTAGGTAAGTTCTCAGTAATTTAAAAAAGGAGCCAAAAGATATGGCAAAAAAAATGACAAAAGAGTTGTACGAAAAACTTAGTATGGCAGGAAAAGCACTTTGCGAGTATTGCGAAAACAATGAATGCTCATGCTGTCAGGTAACACGCCTGATGGATGATGCATATGCTGAAGCAGTAGAGGAGGGGATTGTAGATGATGCCTGAAAAATACGAAGTTGCTTTTGTAGTGTATGCTGATATTCCGGAAAAGGACTCCAGTATTGGAGATTTGGAATGCAATGGAACACTGAAGAGCTACAACTGCTATTCTTTAAGGGATGCAAGAATGTATTTCACAATTTCTGCTGAAACGCCAGAAGAGGCATACAAAAAAGGGATTGAAAAAATGCAGTCCGGAAATGCTGATTTCGGGGAAGCAGTGGTGGAAGACTGGTACTTGGAGCACGTTTCCTATGGCGACAAATACTGGTACAAGGAAGACCTTGCACTTTGATTGCTTGGCTTGCAGGCGGCAAATTTGCCGTCTGTTTTTTTTTGCAAAAAAAACCGATAAAAAATTCTTTTTTCTGGAAAATTAAGCATATTGTATATGTAACTAAAAAAAGCTTCGGAAAGAAGGAGAAAAAATGGTAAAAAAGAAAATCTTGCCATGGCTTTCTGTATCAGCATTAATTTTTGCATTGCCGGTCAATGCCGCTGAAAATAATACTTTTATGGCAAATACGCCTGATATGTATACAACTGAAAAATATATAGAAAAACGAGAGAAAAAATATGAGGTAATGTCGGTAACATCAGCGTGCGTAATTGCAGCATGAATGTATGCTAAATATAGAACCAGAAAACAGATTTTTGCTAAATATCTAACAGGAGGAAAAAATAATGAAAAAAAATAACAAGCTGCTTGCCTTTATCTGTGCAGCAGCAACAGCGGCATCAGGACTTACACTTAGCATGCCATATAATGTATTTGCAGATGCAACAAAGGTAGTTTCTATTGGTAATGACCTTACAGATGCCCAGAAGAAAACAATGCTTAAATATTTTGGCATTGAAGGTGACCAGAGCGTTCAGCGGATAAACGTAACTAACAAAGATGAGATTTCTCATCTTTCCAGTTATATCCCACTTGAACAGATTGGCACAAGAACAGTAAGCTGTGCTTACATCAAACCAACTGAATCTGGTGGAATCAGGGTAAGAACGGCAAACCTGCAGTATGTAACTGCAAATATGATTGCTTCTACTCTCGCAGACCTTGGCATTAAGAATTGCGAAGTCGTATCTGCCTGCCCGTTCCAGGTGTCTGGAACCGGTGCATTGACCGGAATCATCATGGCGTATGAAACAGCAACCGGTGAAACAATTGATAAGGCTAAAAAGGATATCGCAACTCAGGAAGTCGTTGTGACAAAAGACCTGGCAAAAGATATCGGAAATGTACAGGCTGAGTATGTTGTTAATCAGGCAAAGGTTGATGCTATTAATGGCGATATGAAGGACAAAGAACAGATTCAGGAGAATGTCACTAATATTGTTAACAATAACAATATCAACATTTCAAATGACCAGATTGAAAACATTACAAATCTGACCCAGAATATCGTAAATGAAAATTACGATAATTCATACACAGAAAATATCACTGAAATCAATAACAACATCAAGCAGGAGATTGATGCATCAGATGATATTGATATTGATGTAGATATTGAAGACACCAATACAGACGATGACGAGGAACTGGTTCCGGATGACAGCATTACAGAAAATCTTGACGACAGCCTGCTCGGTGATAACGTAATTGCTTCTTCAACTGATGATGCTTCCTTGATTGTTGATACCGCAGAAAGCAGCGAAAGCACTGAAGAAAGCACCGAAAGTGAAGATGTAACTGTGGAGGAGACAGGTGAGACAGATGGCGATGCAAGTGATGATACAGACACCACAGATATCGAAAATGACGAAAGCGAAACAGCACCGAATGGTGATGTATCAGAGCCGGAAGAAACTAGCGATGATGAAAGCACCGAAAGTGAGACTTCAGAAGCCAGCGACACAGCAGATGATGCAAATACAGATACTGACGCGGACTCTGATACAGAGACCGAAACAGACACAGATGCAGATATCGACGCTGATGGAGACACATCCGACGATGCTGAAAAGACCTGCGATAGCGTTGAGGACGGAAAAGACCTTGATGATATCGTGATTCCAGAAGATGGCTTATCATATTTTGGATACGATATTAATGCCATCAAAGATGCTTCTGATGAAAATACAGCTAAGAGATTTTTACAGCTTGAAAACAATATGAAAGAGGCATTCCCATTCTCATTAGGCAATTATGCAGATTGTCTGTTGAACCAGGGGAAACTGTTAGACAGTGAGACAGGAGAGCCGTTAGAGAATGTAGATGAATCAAAACTGATGTCTCATATCACAAAGTATATTCTCGCTACATATGAAAATTACATCCTGACACGTCCGACGGAAAGTCTGCAGAGCGAATTTGACGATACTATCAAATCTGAAATTGATGATGGTTCCATCCAGCCTGAAGATGAAGAGAAGGTAAGGGAGATTATTTCACATGCGAGAACGCCTATCGCAAAACCAGCAGAGGCTACTAATAACTCTGCACCTGATGAGACAGCGACAGATGATGAAGCCGTATCACTTGAGGATATACTTGGCTAAAAATATATTAAAAAGAAGCGAAAAAATTTCGCTTCTTTTTTTTCGTAAAAAAAGCACAAAAATAAAAAATTTCTGCATATTGTCTGTATGAAATATTTGTAGAAACGGAGTAACAGTAAGAATAACCATGACCAGAGAAGAAGCAGGCAAAAGAGGGCGTGAGATAGCGGCAAGAGCAAGAGCTCAGAAGCGCGAATATTATACAGATGGAAATACGGTAAGACATGTAAAACCTCAAAGCAGAGTCGCCAATCCATATATAAGTAAAGATAGAAATAAAGATAAATATAACAGCAGAAGCGAAATGCGACAGCCAGAAAGGAACACATCTGCGAGAAAACGCATTGATTTCCAGATAGAAAAACATCGTATAGAGGAAAGAAAAAAGCAGCAAAAAATAGAACAACAAAGACAGCAAAAAGAAAGACGGAGAGAGAAGCAGCAGGCAAAAGAGCAGGCTTTTATCGATAGAGAACGGCAACAGAAGGCGAACAGAAAGCGTACTTCAGCGGCTACAATAAGCAGGAACAGACAGAACGCTACACAGATGCAGCGTGGTTTCGTAGTGTTTCTTATGATTGCGTCAATCGCCGTATTGTTTTCATGCATTCATTACCTGCAGCTGAAATCAGAGCTGACTTACAAAATGCAGACAGTAGCCAACCTGGAATCCGAGCTTGAGGAGCTGAGAAATTATAATGACGCTTATGAGAACGAAGTACTTAACAGTGTAGACCTTGAAGAGATAAAGCAGAAAGCCATAGGCAAGCTTGGGATGAAGTATCCGGATGCGGAGCATGTGCAAGAGTATGACGCTAACAGTAAGGGATATATGAGACAATATCAGATTGTAGGAGAAGAAAAATAAATGTATAGGTATAGTAAGACATAGTTTGGATAAGACGGCAGATGATTCTGCCGTCTTTTTGTTGTTTCGGTAAAATGCATATGTATATAGGTCATATTTATGTTTTGGATAGTGAAGGGATATGATGTGAATAAATATATGGAGAAAAGCCAAGAATTATTTTTGGTAATCTTGCTTTACCAGAAGAAGATTTTGGGATGAAGTTTTCCAAATAAACAAAAAAATAAAAATTTTATTAGGACTTAAAAAAGTAAGAGTTTTACTTCTATGTTTTGTTTTATAGATTTAATCCCTTTTACTCTTTTTTTATTATCCCTGTTAAAATTATCTTATCTATTATAACCTTTGCGTTTTTATTCTTTGGTCTGACTCTGTTTTGATGGTTATGGCCTTTTGGCTTTGTGTGTACTTATTTTGTTGTTTTGCCCTGTGTTTAACTGGTTTGCCCGTTTTGTCCCCTTATGTTCGGCTTTGTGTGGTCTGATTTTGCCGCTTTGCCTTGTGGTTGGCTTAATTCTGTCGTTTTGGCCTTGTATGGTCTGGTGTTACTGTTTTGCCTTGATGCAGTCTAATGTTGTGGCTTTATTGTCTGGTATGGTCTGAATTTGCCTGTGGTTCTGTCTGTTTAGCCTTATTCTTACTGAAAATCCTTATCTTTGGTGCATCCATTTTTTATCTTTTTTTATACCTTTTACCCCTTTTACCACTTTTTACACCCTTTTCATATCTTTTTATACCTTTTAACACCTTTTCATACCCCTTTTTCTCTTTTTTTCTTCTACGGTCGGATGTATGCTCCCTGTCTGCCGTTTTGAAGGAAGCGGGAAAAATGGGCGAAAAAATATGTATATGCCTGCGGCGGGGTGAGTGTGTACCTTTTTTTTGATGTATTGTAGTGGTTGCATTGTGGTTGCTTGGCTTTGCTGCGTTATATGCCTGCAAAATGTGGGGTGGAAGAGTAGTGGTTTGGTCTGTTTCTGCCTGCTGCCGGCTGGTTGAGGGATGTAAGAGTAGTGACGGGGCCGTTGGAATGACTGCTGCTGGCTGGAAATGTGGTTTCAGGTATATATATAGTGTATGCACTTTTTGAGAATAGAAAATGGATATTTAGTGTATATATAGTGTATGCATTTTTTACTTTCTGCCCGCTTGTCTGCCCGCTGGAGTTCGCGTGTGGTGAAAAAATGTACGTATATAAACATATGCATCTCTGCTGCCGGCATTCTGCCGGCAGCTTTTTTTGTGTATACGTTAAGCTATGCATATCACTTCAAATTTTGCATACGTAAACATATGCATTTTGTTCTTTTTTTTGTGTATGTAAACATATACACTTTGTTTTCTTTTTTGTACATATAAACATACATACTTCTCCTGCTGCCCACAAAAAAAATATGCAAATAAACCTGCACAAAACTTCCTGAAACCCGCACACCTAAACCAGCCGCTACGCTTTACAAAAATACATACATAAACATATGCACGCATAATGCCAGCTTTGTTTGCTGTATGTAACTTTACATATACATTTTTTTCTTTTTTATATATACATAAAGATATGCATAAAAGAATCATCCCTTTTTGTGTTTGTAAAGATGCACAAAAAAAAGAGGAAAAAATAAGCATATAGAATATACACACTTTTCGCCATTTTCCCGCCTTTCTTTCCCGCCCTGGCGCCTCTCGGCAAAGTTCCACCCGGGAAACCACCCCGCCCCCAGGGGCGCCCCTTTCTTTTTCTCCCTTATCTCTTCCCACGTAGTATACATATCTTTTTCAATCTATTTCTTCTCTCCATTCATTTCTTTCCGCCCATTGTTCCATCCCGCGTAGTATACATTTTTTCCATCCCTCTCGGGGCTCCATTCCGTCCCTCTGTCTTTCCTCCCTCCGCTCGTTCGCTCCCGGGAAGCCATCTCACCACCGTGGATTCTTTTGCCGATATTTTTTCCTTTTTGCCGCTGCCGGAAGTGGCTGGATAAAATGGTAAAAATTGGCGGCGGGGGAGAAAAAACGAATGGCCGGCGAGCGGTTGGATAATGAGGAAAGAGATTGGAGTGAGGAGGATAAAAAGTAAAGCAAAAAGAAAGACAAAAAATAAAGAGAAAAGAAAAAGTAAAAAAAAGAAAAAGTAAAAAGAAATGACAAAGAAAAACAAGAATAAAAAATCAGAAGAAAAATAAAGAGAAAAAAGCAAAAAGAAAAAAGCAAAAAGAAAAGCAAAAAAACAAAAAGAAAAAATAAAAAGAAAAACAAAAGCAAAAAGAAAAATGAAGGCGTCGCGGCGAAGCCGCGGCGCCAGGGAAATGGAAAAGAAGAGGGGAAAGAGAGAAGCAGAAAAAAAGAAACATAAAGGAAAAAGAAGAAACGCGGGCTCCTCGCCCGGTCTCCGCTCCGCTCCGGTCGTCGCAAAGCCGACGTCCACCGGACGTCGTGCGACCCGGCAGCCTTGCAGGCTGCACCCGCGCGCGAAACTACGTTTCGCGTTTGGACTGCTGGTTGGAAAAGCGGCAGCAGGACGGAAGAAGTGGAGGGCGTTGGGAAAGTGGTGGGATGAGATTGGAGTTGGAGGTACGGAAAGGCGAAAACCGGGAGGATGGCGGGGAAGATGGCGATTGGTGGATTTTGGAAAAATGGTGGGGAGGAATGTAAGGCGTCGGCCGGCCAAGCCGGGAGGAAGGAAGTTGGCTGGTTAAGGATTGTGAGGGCCGGTATGAAAAGAATGGCGGCTGGAGGTGTTGGCCTGCTGGTGCCGGAAGGGAATGAGTTGTCTTGTTGGAGGTTGTAATAGGATTGGCAGCGGGAGATATTGGCCGGCTAAGCCGGAAGCGATGGCTTTGGATGCTGAAAAAATATGCACCTCGTGTTTTCGCGTCTTGAAAACCGAAGCTGCAAAAAAAAGCATTTGGCGATTGACGGGTTGGCCGCTGCGGCTGCTGAATGTAAACGGGAGATTTTGGCCGGTTGGTGCCGAAAAGGAATGTGCTGGCGGCCGGGAAACGTGAGGCTCTGGACTGCTGGCCGGCCAAGCCGGAAACAAAGATGCCGCCTGCTGGAAAATATGCACTTCGTGTTTTCGCGTCTGGAAAATTCGCGCTTACTTTTTCTGCTTGCTGGCTGAATTTTGTTCTGCTGCTTTCGGCAGCAGGTGTGGCATCCCCTGGAAAGACCAAACAGAAGAGATAAAAAAATCAGGAAAAATTTTGCTTCAATGGAGAAAAATCCGGCATACTGTATATATAAGAAATGAGGAGGATTTCAGGTGGACGATTATTTAAAAACAGATATGACGGAATTTGGATTAACACTGATGGAAGTGAACCCGTCTGCAAAGTGGATTGTAATTCCGCCGGAGATTAAATGGGTTGATGCCTATTGCTCGAGGACGCAGCTTAGCGCCCTGAAATATATTGAAGTACAGAACGTTGATGTGCTGCTTTCTATCAGGAATCCGCCTAAGAAGATTGTGATTTCTGACAGCTCGCGGTTCTGGAATATAGACGTCCTTGTAACGCTTGGAAGAATAGGCATTCATGAGATAGAAATAACAAACAATAAGTATTACACCAGCGAAGATGGTATCGTATACACAAAGAACAAAAAGAAACTGCTTAAATGCCCGCCAGAAAGAACGGGACATATCGTCATCCCTAATGGAGTCCAGGAGATTGGGGAGCGGGCGTTTGCTAACTCCAAAGTTGCATCCATAACATTTCCTGATTCCCTGCGAAAAATTGAATATGAGGCTTTCATGCATTGCATTAAACTTAATCAGATTGATTTTGGGCGTGAAGTAAAGGAAATTGGAACAGCTGCGTTTGAGTGGTGTTCGGAGCTGACTGTCCTGAAGTTCCCTCAGCAAATAAAAAAGATATGTGAGTATGCATTCAGAAATTGTATAAGCCTGAAAAAAGTGGTTCTTAATGACGGATTAAAGACAATCTCCTGTGGTGCGTTTGACACTCATTCCGCAAATATGGAAAGCGTGAAACTGCCGAAAAGCCTTAAACATCTCGGGCCTGATAACTTCGACACAGCAAAAAGCATCATCATTGACGAGATTCCAAAGAAGGCGTTTGTGAAACAGCTGGTGGAAAACTGCACTCTTTCAGGCGTGGAAGCATTGAATCGAATGGCAGGTTCTTCAATACATGCTACAAAACTGGAGATTGCCGGAAAGACTATGTATCTTCCATGTGTAGTTTCAGACAAGAAGGCGATGTCAAACCTCTTAATACATCCTGAAAGATATGGCGAATCATACGCCCTCGGGGTTGGTTCCTTTGCGTGCGATGCTGCCGTATTGTCATATATGGCTGGATATGAAGAGCCAAAAGAGTATATAATACAAAACGATATCAGAGTTGCTGACCGGCTGATAGATACTGAACGCTATGAAGAAATCATCAAGTGCCTTCCGTTGTTTCAGGACTGCACCGTCAAGCTCGTTGCTGCAATGACACAGAATTCAGACAATGCGATACTGCGAGCGTATCTTTTGGGGTATATGAAAGAAGATAAAACAGATTTCGATATCTGACCAGATTTTGCATATTGTACATATCGGCAATAAGCCCGAAATATATATGCCGGCAGAGCCGGCGAGGAGATACAAAAATGAGTGAAAAAGAATTTAAAAATAATCGCCCGAAATCTGACGAGAAAGATTTGGAAGGCCTGGTGCAAAATTTTTCGCAGAAGGTAGAACCGGCAACAAAAAAAGTTAAAAAAACAGTTGGGAAAATTGGGCGCCAGGGAATGCATGCAGCTGAACATTATACGGGAGACGATTATACAATGCGTGGAGCTATGGTTCTGGCTACATGCGGTATGGCAGTCAACAATGCCATTGAAAAGCATATGCGCATTGAGAATAGCGTGAAGAATGTTATAAACGACGCCAAGGAGCTCAAGTTCCAGGACGACGTAAAAGAAGTGCAAAAAATGATGAAGGGTTTTGTTAAAGATGGAGACCCTGGAATAGACGAGCTGCTGAACAAAACCGATAAATACGGTGCAGACGTTATTGCCCAGGCATACGTTAATGTAGCCAAAGAAATTGGAAAAGAAGACATATGGCAGATGACTAAGATTGATGAAGCCTTCAACTTCGAGCATCCGGTATTTGAAAGGGAATTTGATTTCATCCGGAGCCGTGACCCGGAGGCCGATGCAGCCCTGGATTTTCTGGATATGGAAATGGGAAGAGAAAGATAAGAAAAAGCCTTAAAAATAGTAATATTTTTAAGGCTTTTGTAATGTCGACAAAACGTTTCAGATATTCATATCTTCAGCTTCATTAAGGCTTTCGTCTGGATAAAACTTATTGGCGCTTGATAGCACATATGCTATCATTTCAGCGTTATCCTCCTTTAAGGCATGCTGGTAAAGATAATAAAGCGTCTCAAATGACACAATTCCAAGACTCATCATCTCGCATATCATCTTCTCGGTCTGTTTGTCCTTTTCTCGGCCAGGCAGCCTGAACGTCCGACGGTTCAAATACCTGTCTATGACTGAGTCACCAAAGCTTGAAAACTCGTTCAAAACTCGGTTGTTTTTTGGACTATCCCTGTACAGCCGGCTAAGAATATCATATTTCACCGTTGAAAGGTCAAGGTACTCAATTACGAAATCCGGATTCGTCCTGTACATCATGCCGCTGTCACAGAATTTCCGTACTGCATCAATGAATGACTGGAATGCCCAGACCTTCGGAAAATAATAAGTATTATGCCCTTTATCGTGGATTGTTACAACAGCTTCTTTCGGTTTACCATTATAATTTTCGTAACTAAACGTTACGCCTTGTATAAGACCGCTTGGATTATTGACGGAGCGGTCAATGTAAACATTATCCGCCGAAGATATAGCCGCTTTCCCTATCTCATATAATGTAGTCGGAAGATGTATTGTTTTGATGCCAGTATCATAAAACGCATATGGGGCGATATATTCAAGGCCTTCTGGAAGATTGACATGCTGCAGACTACTACAGTCATAAAACGCATTTGGCCCTATTGACTTCACCTGCTCCGTAATGATGATTTCTTCAAGCTTGCGGCATAACCTGAATATGCCTGGGCTATTCTCACTTCCAATATGTCTGATACCTTTACCAAAATCCACAAACTGTAATTCATTCATGTCCAAAAAGGCTGATTCAAATATCATCTTTAAAGAATCAGGAAGATACAGCTTTTTTATACCTGTATTGTGAGCAAATGCCTTTGGCGATATGTATTTGACGCCGTCTGGTATGTACATTTCTCCGTTTTCATCGCCAGTATGACAGATTGGACAGTAAATAAGCGTTTCCCCGTCTTTTGTATACAGTACTCCGTCAATATCTTTGTAATACTGATTTGTCTGAGATACTGTAATTTTTTTGAGGGCGGAAAATCTTCTCTGCGAATCACTGAACAATGAAAAGAGAAAGAACTCGTCAATCTCCTTATCAAAATTCAGAAAAATTTCTGTTGCCCTTATTTCAGCACATGTTGTGTTTGAGACAAGACTTGCAATAGAGTGGGTGTCGTGGAATTCAAGACGCCCGGTAAACTGGCATTCGTCAAGCGAAAGCCCTGAATCCTTCAGACAGATAAGCTTTGTCTGGATATTTTCTTTTGACATTTTTTTATGTTCCTTTCTTTTTGATTTTTTTCATATATAGTATGCTGAATTTAAAAGCGTGAAGAAATGCCTGCTTTTTGTTAAGGTGAACAAAATGCATAATAAAAATATACAAAAAAAATAAGCGGTCATGAGAAATAATATGACGACCGCGAGGAGGATAAAGAAGGAAATAATAGACAAAGTTTATGATGATTATCTGAGAGATTATGAAAATTGGGGCTCAGGCGGAACAAACATGGATTCCGTAGAAAAAGCTTGTAAGTCTCAATTTGAAAAAAATGGAATTGAGTATAGCCTTTATGATATTAAAAGAGAATTAGAGAACAAGAGTGATTACAATATTGTAAATGCATATGTTAAAGAATATACTGATACCAAGGAGGATATAAACTATTCTGATATAGAAGGCTTTATTGTTCAATGCAAACAGGGGCTTGATGCAGGTAATATTGAGTATAAAGATGCTGAATTTGAACGCGTTGCAGAAGTCTTTAAAATGTATGAAGGATATGGGCGCAAAACCGATGACAAAGAAGCTAAAGATGCAATTGATAGCTTAAAGAAAGATGTTAACTTGTATCTGTCTGAAACTTCATCAGATAAAGAAAGCGTACAAAATGCATATAAGGCAATCAGTGCTTATGTTTATGGAGATTCTTCGTTTGATAATCTTTCTGAGCAGGTCAAATGTATTGACCCAGCTGATATAAAAGAGGCATTCAGCAAATTAATTAAAGATAATTATTATCTGCAATCAAGACTATCAAGGGTTGAAAATCCAAATAGAAATGATGGCAGTATTATACTCGACAACAGGTATATGAATCCTGATATACGAAACAATCTTAATAATGTATATGATAAATGTCTCAAAAACAATATAGAAGAACTCGGTAAAGAATCAAAAGAAATCCAGATGGTAATAAAAATGCATTCAATTATTGAAGATTACGATAAGGCATACAGAGACATGAATGATTATCTTGAAGGAAAAAACCACAAAACTTAACGAAGGCAAAAATATGAACCAATATGCCGTAGCGAAAGCTTTTGAAAATGTAATGATAAGTCATGTAAATCATGATGGAGACATTAAGATTACAGACAAACATGTAGACATAGGTAAAAACTACGATATACCAAGAACAAATTCGTTTCCAGAGAACGATTATCAGCTTACTGATGCCTTGCGAGAGGTTCGTGAAAGAGTTGCGGATAGCCTTGCAAAAGATTTTTCAGACGATAAGGAGACTCAGGAACAGTTTAAAGAAATGTATTCCAGCCTTCATGGCTCTTGGTCAGTACGACAGGGTGACCCGCATGAACGCGACAGCCTGGATGACCGTTATTCCGTATTCAGGGACGACGAAATGAAAGAAGCAAACAAAGCTGCAGCAGATGCCTTTCTTAAAGTCATGAAATGTGAAAATGTACAAAAATTACTTGCTGATATTAAAGAAGGAGATATGAAGCATAATCTGGATGTTATGATGCATAGCCCGGATTGTAATTTCTATGACTTGATTAACGCTTATGAAATGAGCGGAGCAAGAGAGCAAATCGGTAATATGGTCACAGAGGCATGCAAAAATGCAGGCGACCCAAATCATGTACAGCCTGAAGAAGTTGGCCTCACAGCAGATGAAATCCGTGATATTACCAAAATAGAGGAAATCATAGATACAGAAGAAGAGCTTGCCAGTACATTTGATGTAATAAATGATTATATGCAAGGAGATATCACTGTTGATGAAATGAAAGAGATTCTTAATGATGAATGCCAGCCGGAATTTATCGCGAATGCTTTTGCAGATATGTTAAACGAAAATAGCCGCTATTGTGAAAATACTTTATATGACGATGTAGAGCAGAAGCTGAAAAATATTTACAAAGAATGTGATTTTGACAGCCCTGAATTTAAGGAAGCTTTCGATAATGTATCTTTTTATCACCTGAGTGATTTTGTACAAATCAGAAATGAATCAAGGGCTGATAATGAATTCCAGAAATGGATGTCAGACCCGGAACGTAAAT
>ENA-OUQW01003226-OUQW01003226.1-human-gut-metagenome-genome-assembly--contig:-NODE-3226-length-12244-cov-6.161785_pt1 | contig 12244 bp, 14 predicted proteins | sample MGYA00248464_ERZ548849 | MGnify/ENA primary metagenome ERZ548849 (study PRJEB26491, sample SAMN04978193) | human gut metagenome | host: Homo sapiens | study: EMG produced TPA metagenomics assembly of...
TAATCAATAGCTGTTGTAATATAAAAATTTTCGTTCATTATTGTTTATTATTCCTCTTCTATATTTTGTTGTTGTGCTTGTGGATTTAGTTTTTCTCTTACCAAGGTTTCAATTTGTTCTAAAATTTCAGGATTTTCTTTTAAAAATTCTTTTGCTTTTTCTTTACCCTGACCAAGTTTTGTTTCACCATAGCTAAACCAGGCACCTGCTTTATTTATTATCTCAAAATTGACAGCCATGTCAATGATTGAGCCTATTTTACAAATACCTTCACCATAAATAAGGTCAAACTCACCGATTCTAAAAGGCGGAGCCACTTTATTTTTAACTACTTTGACTTTAACACGGTTGCCATATTCTTTTTCGTCTTTTTTTAAGGTTTCAATTTTACGTATATCAAGCCGGACACTTGCATAGTATTTTAGAGCATTACCGCCTGCTGTAGTTTCTGATAAACCATACCCGCCTATTTTTTGACGAAGTTGATTGATAAAAATAACAGTTGTGTTTGTTTTTCCGACAACACCTGTTAATTTTCTCAATGCTTTTGACATTAAACGCGCTTGAAGTCCCATTTGTTGGTCTTCCATTGTGCCATCAATTTCAGCTTTTGGAACAAGTGCAGCAACAGAGTCAACAACGATTACATCAACAGCACCTGAGCGTACAAGTTCTTCTGTAATATCAAGAGCTTGTTCGCCTGTATCAGGCTGAGAAATAAGAAGTTCATCAACATTAACGCCTAGATTTCTAGCGTATTCAGGGTCAAGTGCGTGTTCAGCATCAACGAAAGCAGCAATACCGCCTCTTTTCTGGCATTCTGCAACAATGTGCTGTGCAAGCGTTGTTTTACCGGAAGATTCAGGCCCGTAGATTTCTATAATACGGCCACGAGGAATACCGCCGACACCGAGCGCTACGTCAAGTGCTAATGCGCCTGTAGGTATAGTTTCAACACTTACAGCAGGTTTGTCGCCAAGCTTCATTATGGCACCTTTACCAAAATCTTTTTCTATCTTGTCGATTGCAAGCTTAAGCGCTTTTGCTCTTTCATCTGTTACATTTGCTTCTACTGTTTCTTTTGCCATGTTTTTCACCCTACTGGCGGGCTTCATCCCGCTTCATTACTAATCTGTTTTTACCTTCCCCAGAAGCCCTTTTGAACTGACTACCGGCTTTGCGTGCGCCTGAGACCCTACTGGCGGGCTTCATCCCGTCATACTACTAACTTTTGCTTACAACATAAAATTCGCATCTTCTTCTTTTTTAATATAGAATCCGCATAGAAGAGGTTTAAAGCTGTTTAAAACATTCTTTAATTTAAAGTTTTCTTTGTTCAGCTCATTAACTTTATTTTTCAAATTTTCGTTTTCAGTCTTGCATCTTACAAGCTCTAACACTACATCGTCCATACCTTCAAGCTTTTCATCGATAAGCTTTGTCATTGATGTAGTAATATTATTTTCCATCTTGTTGAGGGTTTCCAATAAACCGTTAACTACGGCCTGTGAGTTTGGTTTTGTCATAACGGGTAATGTCGCTTTCTTTTCATTCATTCCTGTAATCACTGATGATTTAGCATTTCTTAATTTCTTAACTTCATCTACTGAAAAATATATTTGACCTTTATGGTCTTTTCTCGGGGTAACTGAAGTTTTTTTACATAATTCAACTATCTCTTTATTATCAACATTTAAAAGTTTTCTTACATCATTAGGTAAAAGTACTTTATTAGCATTCATTTTAAAAAATTCCCCTCTATCTATACCCAATAGATATTCTAATCAATAAAAAAAATTATTTCCACTATTTGTTACAATTCGTAAAGGATAATAGTTAATACAGCAAATTTTTTATTTAGCAGTTTTGTGTTAAACAGCACTAGCCAAAAAGGAATGATAAATGCAGATGATAGAGCAATAGACTGGAATAATCCTTCGGGCGACAGAATTCCATTTTTTCATTATCTGGTAGAACGAGATTATATAACTGCAGTAAATTATCTTCTTGCAAAGCCTGAAAACAGCAGAAAGTATGTTAATCTCGCGGCTAATGGAAAGACAGCACTTGATATAGTAGTAAGTCACAAAATGGAGACCCTTCTAAGATCTAGGGGAGGACTCTATTATGAAGAACTCCGTGCTCAAACTGCTAACACTGATGCAAAAACTGTTTCTGCTAAAATTTTTATGGATGACCCTGTAAAAGTAAAACCGGCTCAGATGCAGCCGATTAAAGGGGTAAATGATGGTTTGGAGGGCTTAAATCAAACTACTCCGCAGGCTGAAAAAGAATTTGACGGAAGTTCAATGTCGTCAATTGTTTCTGTACTTACTGACGCTAAACGTGAAACAATCCTTACCGGTAAAGCTTTTGACGAATGCATAAAAGAATGTTTTGACGACCACAATAAGCGCTTAATGGGCGAATTTTGCAACAAGGCGGGACTTAAGCCGCACCAATATAACGAATGGGATTTTCAATCTCTTGACGAGCTAGGCGGCATGGAAGATGTCAAAAAACAACTTGAAGAAAACATTATTGATATCTGGCGTCCGGAAGTCCGCGCAGCGCTCATTGCTAACAAAAGAAGCCTCCCTGGCGGGGTAATTCTTGAAGGCCCTCCAGGCACAGGTAAAACCACAATTGTGGAAACTCTTGCAAGACAAATGGATGTTCCGCTTTACAAGATGAACTATTCTCAGGAAGGAAATGAGTACATACACGGTGTCGCAAGAAACGTTACAGACATTTTCAACCGTCTTGCACTTGAAGCAAAAATAATCAAGAAACCTGTAATGCTTTTCTTTGATGAGGCAGAAAAATTCTTCCCGCGCTCTGCAGAAAGACATCAGGTTGAAGAAGTAAATACATACAAAGACCTTATGAACACCGCTGCTGCAAGCGGAATAATACTTGTGGCTGCAACAAACCATATTAATATGGTTAATCAGGAAATTACAGGCAACCCGAGAAGAATGGGAACAATAATCCATGTCGGAAACCCGGATTTCTCTTCAAGAGTAAATCTGTTTACCAAGCTTCTTAAAGATTTGCCGATACTTGAAAATTCTCTCAATCATTCGCATTTCGAAAAACTGGCAAGTTTATCAGAAGGATTTTCTATAGGTAATATAGCCGATACAATCGATAAAGTAATCACTCAGGCGATTAAAAAGCGTATTAACATTCAGCCGGAAATTCTTATGCGTGCATTCACTGCAAAAGGAAGGATTTAAATGCAAATTCAAAAAATACAAAACAATTATAACCAAAACTTCCGCGCTTTACACGCAGACAGGAACGCCCTGAAAGAGCTTAACTGCCGTACAGCCGATATACTCAACAATCGTTCAATCAAAGAATGCGCTGATAAGTATGAAGTTCTGCTTAAACGTAAAAAAATTAATATTACAAAACCTTACGATAAATTTATTACAGCAGTATGGGCATCTGTTTCAAGTGTGATTGGCGGAGGAATCGGTTTAATCAGTATTACCGGTGCAGGCGCAGAAGCCGCTTTTTTACCTGTACTTGCAGGATTAACAATTCCGCCGGCCCTATTTCTATTAGGAACTTACCTGTACCATAATAAACCTTCTTATCAGTATTCAATTCAGGCCGGCAAAAAAATATCCGATAATCAGTTCGGAAAACAGGTACTGGGCGGAACATTATCAAGAGAATTTATTGTTGCTGACAAACGTGACATAAGAGATGTTCATTCGCTTGGTGAAGACATTGAGAAAAACGATTATGACAAGTTTTTAGATGTTCTTGATAATTACCATTCCGATGATGTGATATCTATCTTAAAAGACAAAAAATTAAAGAAGAATTCAAAGACGGCGAGCATTTTAATTTCAGCGTTGATGCAGATGATAACACGCTTTTAACAAAGTTTTTTGACATTATTCCAACAGAAGAAAATCAAAAGGATTATGACGAAATCCTGAAATCTATGAAGAGTATGAAAAATATTGATTACAATCAGATTGATGAAAACGGTATTTCTGTTCTTGAAAAAATCATAAACTCTGAAAACACTAAAGCTCTTGAACTTGTTAGAAATTTTGAATTTGAATATTTAAGAGAGCTTGATTACGCTTACGAAAATATCCAAAATGATACGTTCAAAAGAAAAGTTAAAAATCTGAACGTTAAATTTCCTCATACAAACGTCTTGTTTCGCTCTCTCCTACAAGCTCATTGCCTTTGTAATCCGGTGCATGCCTGTATATTATGCTCGCCTTTCCAGTTCCAAAAAGTTTTAAAAACACCTTTAAAGCATTCGCCATCCTGTCTGTATAAACATTTCTGAAAAATTCTGCCCTGCTCTGATTATTCTCTCTCAAAGCCTCCCGCGACTTTTCCATAATCCCGGAAAAAGGATTAATAGAAACCTCAACTGATTTAACAAAATCTGGATTTTTTTCAATCATGCCTGCAAGCTCTTCCGAACTCTGCTGAGAATATTTAGATACACTATTCCAGCCGGAAGTAACAAAAATTGAAGGAAGATTAATTTTTTCATAAATCATCTTTAAAGCTTCATTAACACTGTGGTTCCTGCTTTTACCCCTAATCGGAATATCAGAAGGATTAGAGTCATCAATTATATTAACATATTTGTTTCCCTGAAAAACATTGAACCCCAATCGCTCATTCAGCGCCTTAAACCCGTCAAGAAACCTTACTAAATCCTCAAATAAAATTGTGCCGTTTTTCAGCGGCTTTGCATCCTTAAGGCAGTGTGAGCACCCTAAATTACACCCTCTGAAAAGATTAAGAGTTTCAAACCTTTTAGTAATAAAAGCAATATCCTTAATCCCAACTCCGTCAAAAAGCGGAATACCCTTTTGAATACCCTCAACATGCTGGGGATTTATGCGGGTAAGCGGGAAAGATGAATTTTTTATATTTGCAGGAATATGGCTTAAATTCATACTGTTATAAAAAGCGTAAAAATATTTTTTGCTTTATAAATTCTTAATATTAAAGCTATTGACCTATAATAAAAAAAAATGATAACATTACTTGAGTGTTAAACATACAATTATTAAGAACGGAGGAAGCGTATGGAATTTCATCACCAGCCATTAAACGGCGCAAGCTACACAGATGCCGACATTAAAAGACTCATAACTGAGTACAATGTTCAATTCATCAAATTACAGTTCGTTGACATAAACGGACAGGTTAAAAATATGGCTGTTCCTTCGGAGCACATTGACAGAGTGCTTAATAATGAAATTATGCTTGACGGTTCATCTATTAAGGGCTTTAGAAACATTGAAACATCTGACATGTTTTTCTATCCTGATAAAAATACTTTCCAGATTCTACCGTGGCAGGAACATGACGGAAAAAATTCTGCCAGATTGATTTGTGATATATACAATTCTGACGGAACACCTTTTGAAGGATGTCCTAGATGCAACCTGAAAAGACTTATGGCAGAAGCTCAAAAGCTTGGTTTCTCAATGAATGTAGGGCCTGAAGCTGAATTTTTCTTATTTGAAAAAGACGACGATGGACATATTACAACCAAAACACACGATAGAGCAGGTTATTACGATGTAGGACCGGATGATTTAGGAGAAGCTGTACGTGCTGATATCGTAAGCACTCTTCAAGAAATGGATTTTGATATAGAAGCTTCTCACCATGAAGTTGCTGACGGGCAGCACGAAGTTGATTTCAAATACTCAGACATTCTAACAACTGCCGATAATGTTGCTACTTTCAGAGTTGCTGTTAAAGCTGTTGCTGCACAATATGGTTTGCACGCAACATTTATGCCAAAACCTGTTTACGGTATCAATGGCTCTGGAATGCACTGCAACATTTCGTTATTTAAAGACGGAAAAAATGCTTTCTACGATGAAAACGCTGAATACCAGCTTTCTGATACAGCAAAATACGCAATCGGCGGCATTTTAAAACACGTTAAAAGCATAACAGCAATACTTAACCCGACAGTTAACAGCTACAAACGACTCGTTCCGGGTTACGAAGCACCGGTTTACATGGCATGGTCGCTCGCTAACAGAAGCGCTCTTTTAAGAGTTCCGGCAAAACGCGGTATGTCAACGCGTGTTGAACTCCGTTCACCAGACCCTAGCTGCAACCCGTATTTAGCATTCGCAACAATTCTGGCTGCCTGCTTAGACGGCGTTAGAAATAAAATTGAACCGCCTAAACCGGTAGAAGCTAACATATACAAACTTTCTGACAAAGAAAGAAAGAAAATGAGAATTGAATCTCTTCCGGGAAGCTTAAAAGAAGCTTTGTATTATATGGATAAATCGTTGATAGCAAAAACAGCTTTAGGTGACCATATAGTAGAAGAATTTATGACTGCAAAAGATATTGAATGGGATTCTTTTAGAACCTATGTTTCCCAGTGGGAAATCGACAGATATTTAGCTAGATATTAATCCATATGAAAAGGCGGTAATAAAATTACCGCCTTTTATTTATCTTTGTTTAATTCATATAAAAATCTCAGGCCTTCCAGAGTTAAATAAGGATTAACAAAATCAAACTGCCTGTTCATGTATTTAGAAATCAAAGAGGAATATCCTCCCGTTGCAATAATAACTGCCCTGTCACCAAGTTCAGCTTCACACTGCTCTATCAAACCTTCTATGGCGCAGGCAGAACCTCTGATTACTCCGGACAAAATCGCATCTGCTGTGTTATTCCCAATAGCTTTATCTACAGTATTTGCATCTATCTTAGGAAGTTTTGATGTACTCTTATTCAGAGCCCGAAACTGTAAATTCGGTCCCGGCATAATCACACCGCCCAAAAAGTCCCCGTTTTTATCCAATATATCAAATGTTGTTGCAGTTCCTATATCTACAATTATTGCAGGCTTAGAATACAGCATATATGCGCCGCAGGCATTTGCTATCCTGTCTGCTCCGGCTTCTCTCGGATTTTTTAGTTTTAAATTAATTCCTAAATTCAATTTATTCGTAAGAACTATTGAATTTAGATGAAAAACATTATCTGCTGCATGTTTCAGAGTTCTTGTTAATTCATCTACAACAGAGGCTATTATACATGCAGTAATTTTGTATTTTTTAAACAGAGTATGCAGTAATATCTCATATTCTTCCTGCGGAAGCTCTTTATCCGAAGGCAGTCTGAAAGTTTCAAGAATACTCTCGTCCTCAAAAACTCCGAGAGTAATATTTGTATTACCTATATCAATAGTTAGAAGAATCATAATTTACTCACTGTAATTACTCAATGCTGATTCAAGAATTTGTATCATTTCTTCTCGATAAGATTTCGGGTTCATGATTTCGCATTGAGCACCATATCTCAATAATCTTGATAACAAAATCTCTTTACTTTCGTTGTGGTTTGAGATTGTAACACTCTCACCATCATAAGCTTTTATTACACTTTCATTCTCGCGTAAATGATAACCCGGCGCAAGAGCACCGCTTAATTTAAACACAACCACCTGTTCACTAAAGCTCTTAACAAATTTTTCACTAAGAACTTCTATTCCGGAAATCCTTTCTGTATCAACCATTTTGTCTTTATTTTTACACATTACATGAAAAAATGTTTTTCCTTTATTCTCAGCTATATTGAGCGGAATGCAATCAAGAATAGATTTATTTTTAAACATCAAACGAACTTTTCTTTTATCTTTAATTGCATGTTCAAAGAGTTCAGCAGAAATATGATATGTTTCCTTATCAACTCTTGCAATGCCTTTGTTTGAAAATCTATTCAGCTTATCAATAAAATTATCAAAAATCTTATTGTACTTGCTCGACATGTTTTCTCTTATAATATTTTGAAGTCTTTCAAGCAGACCTATGTCACCGCTTGTAAGCTCAAGACCAAAAGGCATGCTCGCAACAAAATATCTGTTATGAATTTTCAATATATTAATTCCGCAATATCTGCAAGTATTTATATATTTGCTTATTACACTGTTATTAAATACAGGCTCTTCTTCACTCTTATTTAGCCTTTCAATAAGTTCCTGCATGGTAAAATTACCTTGAAGCAGAACTTGCAAAGTTTTTAAAACCTGCATTGAGGATAGATTTTTTTTAATAGAAATCTTATTCATTATAAACATTCCTCATATTTATCAGCTTTTGAATAATTTTTTCTCTAAACTCTTGCGGCTCAAGCACAGTACAGTTTGCGCCGAAAGACAAAATTCTCTGCGCTGCAAGAAAATCATTATAATATCTGCCCTCTATAATATATCCGTCATCACGATTTTCTAATATTACTTCATTTTCTTCTATGCCTGTAACTCCAAAATTTTTCAGGAAGAATTTCACAGTAGTATATTCAATTTCAACCTTGCTGCTTCCGGAAAATCTTGCTAATATTGCACCTATTCTTTTTATATTGAGTACTACAGATTTCTTTCTTATCAAATCAAAGCCGTAGAGATAAATCTTATCATTCTGGAAAACAATTCTATGTGCACAAACTTCTTTCTGCGAGTCATCTTTTGCCTGAGGTGTCCGGTAAGACAATCTCAAAGTTCTATTCTGCCTGCAATCTTCAATCAAATCCTGAATAAATTCTGTATCAAATGTTTTGAGCACAGAAAGTCCGCGCAGAGTTTCTTTTGCCTCACTGTCATCAATATATTCGGCTAATTTTTTGAAAAGTTCATCATATTTTAGTATCAATTCAATATTAGAACTGTCTTTAATTTTCTTGTAAGCTTTTTTAATAACATGAATTTCATCCTTTAAAATATTTAGTGAAAAAGGATGCTTAAGCAGTCTATATTTAAAACCTGTTTTTGCATTTGCTTTTGTAATCTCACATCCGGAAGCTTTTAAAGTATTAATATCAATTCTCAGAATATCATCAGAATGTTCAGGTTCAAAAATATTCAGGTCTGTAAAAATTTCTCTTATTTCCTTGAGAGATCTCGGCGCTTCAATAAGAAGTCCTAAAAGAACTATACCTCTTAACCCTGTTAAAGAAACTTGATTTAACTCAGATTTGTCAGCAGGTTTAAACAAAACACCATTCCCTCTAAACTTTCAAAACTATATTTATTATTGGCACAAATTGTTTAAATATTCAATCATATTTTCACAATATCTTCTATCAGCAGAGCTGAAAGGTATTACATCTCCCGAAAGACTTTTCTTAATTTTGGCAATAACAGCCTGCTGTTTGCCTTTTGGAACATAGTCAATCTTGGTTGCAACTGTAAATATCGGGAGGTTATAATTTTCAACCCACTCGCGCATCTGGTAATCGTTCTTCTGAACATCGTGCCTTGCATCGATAAATTGTATTAATGATTTTATCTGTTTTCTGTTAAGAAGGTATTCTTCAAGATATTTCTGCCATCTTGCCTGAGCCTCTTTGGAAACCTTTGCATAACCATATCCCGGAAGGTCTGCTATTGTAAAAGTATCAGCAAAATTAAAGAAATTAATTAATCTTGTTTTTCCGGGTGTATTAGAAGTTTTTGCAAGTTTTTTGTTGTTTGCAAGCGCGTTAATAAAAGATGATTTACCCACATTTGAGCGCCCCAGAAGCGGAAATTCCGGAATAGAAAAATCCGGGCACTGTGAAAGTTTTTCAGCACTTATGATAAAATTAGCATTTAGCCTATTGACCATTTTTTTCACCCTTCTGGCGGGCTTCATCCCGCCTTCCTACTTAATCTGTTTTATGCTTCCAAGAAGCCCTTCTGAACGGATTACCTAACGGATGGATATTCTTTTTCTTTTCCCCCCGCTCTGTGTGTCACAAGAGAAAGTAACTTATAAACTTTTTCATTATTTACCACCGTAATCTGCGCTTTATTCTTCAAAAAACTAACATCAATTGACGGTTTATGCTCAAAAATATTTTCTGTCTGAATACTAACAATTTGTACAAAATTATCCCTCAATATGCTCAGGGGTTCTTTTAAAAATGTTTCGAAAGTCTTAAAAATATTCATATGTACCGCTTCAAACTTTAGTACAAATATTGTATAATAGTTGCAGGGTAAATGCAAACATGGACAGCAGGGAAAAAGAATATATTGAATCTTTCAAAACGTATTTGAGTGTAGAAAAAAACTTTTCAGACCACACTCTGAGCGCATACAATTCTGATATTGTAAGCTTTATTCTCTGGTTAAACGGTACAAGCTGTGTTAACGCTGATTTTAATAAGCTGCGTGAATATTTGCATTTTATTCAGAGATTTGATTATAAGAAGACAACTATTGCGAGAAAAGTTGCTGCAATACGTACATTTTACAAATTTTTGTTTCGTGAAAGATACATTGACTCCGACCCTGCAATCTCTTTATCCGCCCCGAAAAGACCAAAGTCACTTCCGAAATTTCTAACACCTGAGGAAGTAGAGCAGATACTAAATAACGTTAAAATTGACACGCCGGCAGGATTTAGAAACAGGGTTATACTAGAACTTTTATGGGCAACCGGAATGAGAGTTTCAGAGCTCAGCAATCTTAATTTCGGGGATTTGAATATTGAAGAAAACGAAATAAGAGTTTTCGGAAAAGGCGCAAAAGAACGTATTGTGCTTATGTCTGACAGGGCAAAAGGATATCTTGTTCAGTACATAAAATCAGCCAGACAGCTTCTTGCACCGGGATATGATATTGGAGATATCAATGATGATTCTCCACTGTTTATAAATAACACAGGTTACAGACTTCAAAATAAGACAATAAGAAAAGTTATCAATGAAATTGTGGAAAAAATAGAACTTCCTAAAAAAGTTACACCTCACGTTTTCCGTCACAGTTTTGCAACAAAGCTTATTGAAAACGGTGCTGACTTGAGGGTTGTGCAGGAGTTACTCGGACATGCAGGAATTTCCAATACGCAGATTTACACACATATTTCTATGAAACACATGAAAGATGTTTACGAATCAGCCCATCCGCATTCCTAATTAATCACGACAATTTCCGGTATAGAGCCAAACCGGATTGGCAGAATGCTTGTTCCTATACCTTTTGTAATTATCATCAAATTATCGGTTTCTTTTATAACCCGTCTTGCAAATTTTGCACCGTATTCAGAGGGCACAACCGGTGCGCCGATTATAGGAAAACTTACCTGACCGCCATGGGTATGACCTGCAAGAATTAAATCAACTTTTTCTTTTACATCATAATAAACATCAGGGCTGTGAGTAACTAAAATTCCGGGAGATGCGGTTCCGTCAAGCGCTTTATTAATATCAGGATAGCCGGTCTGTAAATCTTCCAGACCTGAAATATAAATACCTTTTAGTTTTGTATTACTATTTTCTAAGACTTTAATTCCGCTTTCATTAAGAACACGTGCAACTTTTTCCCTGTCATACCAGCCGTCATGATTTCCAAGCACGGTTACAACAGGTGAATTAATAGCTTTAAATATTTTAGTCTGTTCTTCTATAGCAAGAGTATTTTTGCCGTCATGACCTTTTATAAAATCACCGCCAAAAATAACAATATCAGGATTTTGCTCATTTATAAGCTTTACAACACGCCTCAGCCTTCCCCGGTCGAATTTTGAAATGTGAAAGTCGCTTGCAAAAACAATCCTTATTCCTTTCAAAGAGTCAACTTGATAATGCTTTACAACAAGCAGATGGGGTTCAATAAAAAACGCCCAGATAAATATAATTATGATAAGAAATGATAAAATTTTTGGCATACAATATTATAATAATATAATAAAAATATGGAGGGTATAAAAAATGATTAGCGAAAAATTACAAGAAGCATTTAACGACCAGATTAATAAAGAACTCTTCTCTGAGTATCTTTATCACGCAATGAAAATCTATTTTCAGGAATTAAATTTACAGGGTTTTGTAAACTGGTTTGATGTTCAGGTTCAGGAAGAAAGAGCCCACGCTGTCGGAATGATTAATTACTTAAACGACAGAGGCGGCAAGGTTGAATTGAGAGCAATCGAAAAACCTGTTATTGAAGGAACTACTCCTCTTGAAGTTTTTGAACATGTTTTAAGACACGAAGAATATGTAACCTCAAGAATTAATGCTCTTGCTGATGTTGCGGAAGAAGTTAAAGACAGAGCTGCAATGCACCTTCTTGACTGGTATATCAAAGAACAGGTTGAAGAAGAAGCAAATGTAGGCGGTGTTTTAGCTACTTTGAGATTAATCGGAGATGATAAAAAAGCATTATTAATGCTTGATAAAGATTTAGCAGCAAGAACATTTGTTGCACCGGTTATAGGTTAGGGGGTAA
>ENA-OUQW01003231-OUQW01003231.1-human-gut-metagenome-genome-assembly--contig:-NODE-3231-length-12233-cov-3.374199_pt1 | contig 12233 bp, 9 predicted proteins | sample MGYA00248464_ERZ548849 | MGnify/ENA primary metagenome ERZ548849 (study PRJEB26491, sample SAMN04978193) | human gut metagenome | host: Homo sapiens | study: EMG produced TPA metagenomics assembly of...
ACCTCCGGACAATCCGTATAGTCGTCGGGATCATCCGACGGTGCGGCCGCCATATCGAACACGGATACAAAACGCGGTACCGAGAACAGTTGCACGGAGCGCAGTTCGATGTCGGCAACGGCCGGAGTAACGGTAATGTGATAGGAGATTTTCGACACGCAGCGTTGTACTTCGACGGCAGGCAGCGTCAGCATCCCGTCTGCCGAGGGAATTATCGTTATATCGCCCTCATAGGCCATAGGCAATACATCGTACTTGTCGGCGTGTGTAACGGTAAAATCCTCCCACAGCAGATTGTCGCCCAGATCGCGGCCCAGATTGGCGGCAATGCAGATCCGGTAGTCGCCCGGTAGGCATTCGAAACGCAGCGTCGCAGAGGTCTGGTAACGGTGCAGGACAACATTGCTGTTATCGTCGTAAAGGTAGAGGTTCAGGTCGCGGATGGCCGTTTCATCCGCAGAGCGAGTTACGGAGGACATCCTTTCGGGCCGTACCGTCAGGCTGACGAAGACACCGCGGGGATTTGTACATTCTGTCCTGTCCTCGGCGATGCAGCCCCACAGCAACAGGATGGCAGCGAGTATCAACAGATATTTTTTCATAGTCGGAAAAATCTGAAAAAGGGATTGAAAACAGCTCCCGCCCGCGAGGGACGGGAGCTGCCAAAACAAGAGGGCTATGCCCCCAGCTCGACGTTCTGCGTCACGGGCGTCTCCCAATCGGCGACGGTGACCGATACGGCGCACTCCTGACCTACGAGACCCGTGATATTGGCCGCGACACGGTAGTAGCCGTTTCGGAGAATCTCGCCCGCGGCCTTACCCGTCAACTCGACCGAATAGGTCACCTCCGAGCGGTCGTCCGTAGTCGAGGTGCTGCCGTCCGAATCGTATGTGGCGTTAATTTCCAGCAGAACGCGGCTGCCCGCGGGCAAAGCTCCATTCTCGAAACAGTAGAACAGCGCATTGCATTTTCCCGAAGCCGTGGCGGGAGTCTGCATGTGGCTGAAGGTCATGGCCCCGGGTGTCGGCGTTCCGGCCACGACGAGCGACTGCGAGGCGGCTTTGGAGAGTTTTACCGAGTTGATGGTAAGCGTTCCTGCATATTTGTCGGCGAACGACGGGTCGATGGTCGTCTGGAGGACTACTTTAGCGACAGTGCGTTTGAGTGTGATGCCGACATTGGTCGTGGAGTTCACGGCCCCGACGGTCTGCGATTTCATGCCCGACATCACGAAGCCGCCCGAACGCTTGGCTGCGGTGGACACCTCGGCGAAGGTGCCGTTATAGTCGGCGGCCGACTTCTCCACAAGGGCCGTAAGGGCCGTCCGGGTCTTAGCCGACGAGGCGTCGTAGTTCGCTATGGCGTAGAATGAACAGGGGGTGCTGGCAAGAGATTTAGGTAGGGAGAATGTCGCCGATTTCGCGGCCAGTTCGCTGGATGTTAAATCCCGGCGAATAACGAAGTTGTCGGCATTATCGAAGACGAAAATCGACAGTGACGACAACGAAGACTCTCATGCCTCGGCCGAGGCTGTCGAATCGAAGAAGGAGCGGGTGTCGGCGGCATCATCGGTAAGCGTAAGTGCGATACGTGCCCCATCGGTGAAAGAATTGGGGGAAGGTACGACTTCGGTCTCCTTGTTGCAGGAAACGGATGCGGCAGCGAAGACTGCAACGGCTAAAAGGATGTTTTTCATGTTATTTGGATTTTGAATGCAGCGATGCACTATGCGTCGCTTTCTGCTGCAAATGTATAATACAAAATCACTGAAAAGTACACTTTTCCGGATGCCTCTCGGGAAAAATCAAAAAGTTTTTTGTAAAGTATGAAAATATAATCAACTGAAAAATAAACTGTTGAAATTTTGCAAACGGAGAAAAACTTTCTGATTTTCTCGTCCTTGACAGGTCTCCGCTCTCTCTATCGCAGGTGTCTTTCGACGACTTGCTCATAGGCTTTTTTCAATTTATCCAGAAAAGGTGTGACCGCCGTGCTGCGGTCAAGCATCCTGGTTTTCTTGACATAGACATCGTTGATCGTGATATGGAATGTAGAAGACAAGGCACGGACGATCTCGATGAAACGCGCCTTGCGGTTGCCGTACATGATAATCCCGTTTTTATGAAGGGCAACGGCAAGCTCCAGCAGCTCTTGCTGCGTCCCTGTCCACAGCAACTCGCCGTCCTGATAGGATAAAGGGAACGAATAGTCTTGGTTCGAGCTATATTTCGTACTATTGCTGACGATATTGATTTCGCAATCCAGAATATACATGATTTTATAGATGAACGTCGTCCTTAAAACATTGTTCGAATATCGATTAAACGATGGATGGGACAATACGTCGAATTCAACCCGGCTGTAATACAGTATTCTCAAAATATCATCCCGGTTATCGAAATTAGCAACCATCTCGGTCATCGTCCCGATAAACTCTTCGTATGCATGGGCTAATTCCGACGGATTCGATTCATTTTGAGTTAGCAACGCGTATATACGGGTATGAATAAGCGTTTTCATAAGACAGATCTCCGTATTGCAGAATCATGTGTATTTTTCGTATTCACAAAGTATCTGTTGGATAATTTTTCTTATCTTTGCAAAACAGCGAATAGCTGTCGAATCCTGTCATCGACACCTGAAAATGCTACCAAGACAAGATGGACGGGATGATAGGAGAATCGTGCAAAAACAGCACGGGCTCTCCTATCTGTTCATCGGGTTGTAGCATTCCTCAGGTGTCAATAGGTTGAGTCCGTGCTTATTTTATACTATCTCAACTTATTATTGTACCAACTAAATATAATTTGAATACGAATTCATCAATTCGTGCGTTATTAAATAAATACTATCACAAACCGGCCACGGAGAGTTTTTAAATTGAAAGGTCACTTACGGGTATATATCGACTCGAATCGGTCAATGTATTTGCGGTAGTTTTTGTTTCCCCATTCGTCTTTCGGATGGGGGAACGTTTTCATATCCCTTCATCAGTTAAAATAACCCGCACACCTGTTTGCGGATGTGCGGGTCTGGAATCGGTCACTTTCGGGTATATAACGAATCCGAATCGGTCAATGCAAACACATCGCTATCATGTTATTCCACTTCGTCCATGTTGATCTCATACCCCGACGATACAAAAGTCCAGTCTTGAGGGCGATCGCCGTTCTCACAGGTAACGGTCAGACCGTAAAGCCCGCTTGCCGTAGCGTTGAATCCGTTAAGCGGATTAACGTTGCTGCTGCGACGCAGGTTGAAGAACATGAATGCGCCGTAGCCCTGGGCTTTGGCACGCTTGGCCAGCGAATTCAGCGTCGCTGCGTTGGGAGCAGAGCCGAGATTCGTCGATACCGGCGACCAGCGGGTTTTGTCCACCAGACCGGATGTCATGAAGCTCGAACCGAAATAGCCATGATACGCATAGTCGATGCAGGCTTTAGCCTCGCTGTTCAGCGTGTTGGTATACCCCCAGTCGAAAACGGTGATGAGTTTGTCGGCCGGCATCAGCGCGTGGAGTTTGGTGATGATTTCGCTGTACGAAGTAGAATTGGTAGACGAATAATTAGCATACTCATCATCGAATCCGATTCCGTCCAGACCGTATTTTTCCACAGCATGGGCCAGGATCTTGGCGAACTGTGTGGTCTGGGTATCGTTCATGTTGGCGACACCGATGCCCTGCCAGTCGCCCAGCACGGTCAGCAGCACCTTGATGCCCTTGTCCTGCAACGGTTTCACGTAAGTCTGATAACCGCCGTTTTCGAGCAGGTTGGTCATCTTGTCATTCAGGAAGAGCGTAGGCTCTACCACTCCGTTCACCGTCCGCTTGTGGATGTTCGAGGCAAACAGCTCCACGATACCGGCAAAGGGTTTGCCGTTGGAGAGCATGTAATCTCCGGCATTGAGCGGGTTGGTGTCGTTGGTCTCGACATAGATGGCCACCACGGGCGTATCGCCGTAAGCACGGGTTTGGGGAACTGTGCCCTGATCCATCGTCGGCTCCTCGGCCTGCTGGCACGAGAACATCATCGTAGTACCCAAGAAAAGGGCTGCAAAAATTTCAAAATAACGTTTCATAGTCGTTTTTAGTTTTAAAGGATCAATAACTGGTTAATCGGTTTGTTTTGGTTTTTGTTTTTTCTGTCATTCAATGAGTTTTAAGGGTTAAAGAATATGTCGTTTAGACCGAAATAGGCATGCCTGTAAGTTTACCAGTCTTTTAACCATTTGTTATATCCTGTACCACCATTCGGGAGTTTGCCCAAAAGAGATGTATCGAATGAATATTCATTATCGCTCATAATGGAGGGGCCCCAAGGTGTATCCTCGATCATCCAAGCGCCATCGTCGGCAAAATACGTATATCCAACCTGAATGCTGCTAGCCCAAGTGCTTTCGAAATTATCCTGAAGAAGCGTCCGCAGACTTTCAAAAACCAGAATATTGCTCTGCTTGTTTCCTGCCTGACGCCAGAAGAAAATATCGGTGAAATAGTCATTTATAGTGTTCGGGCCCTGCGGATACCACGGAATATTGATACATCCGTATTTCGCAGGATCGAGGCCGGCAATAGGCTTGCGGGGATGATCCGTCGAGACATATTGCTGCCCCTGATGCCAGGGATCGACAATCTGAACATTTTTCTCATTGTCCAGATACCCAGACCATGCGTAATCGAGGTATTGCCCGACTTCGATGCCTCCGGTCGCCCCGGTATCCCAGAAATACTCGGTGGGGGCTTCGTAATCGGTCAGCGTCACCAGTTTGTCATTGCCGAGCGCTTCCCGCATCGCTTTGATGAGTTTCGGATAGGAGGTCGTGTTCATGGCGGGCATTCCCTCCTTGCCGTAGGCGGCATTGCGATCCCAGAAATTCACACCGTCGAGTGCGTATTCCGTGATAACGGTCTTCACCTGGGCTACGAAATCGACAATCTGGGCGTCGGTCAGATTGCAGAATCCGAGCCCTGTTCCGCCACCTTCCAGACAAATGCAGACCTTACGGCCTTTATCCTGCAAGGGCCTGATATATTTGTCGATATGGTCGAGGACATAGCGCATGTCGTTTCCGAGATTCAACAGGGCGCGTCCCGTCTCCGCATCGTAATCCAATACCACCTTGTTCAAATTGACAATGTTACCGATCGTCCGCAAGCCGTCTTCCCGCTCGCTCCACGCATTTTCCCACGTATTGGCATCGAGCTTGGACATGAGGTATTCATCCACCAACAACGGCTGGTATTTTTCCGTGTCGAGATAGAATACGGCAAATACCTGGTCGGCATTGAGCTTGTACTCCCCGAGTTGTCGTGCGCGAATTGAAATGAGATAATTGATTGTCTGATGCTCCTCGGTTCCGGCCTCTTCAGCCACCGTCAGCGGCAGATAATATTCGCCCGGAGCCAGATTCTCGGCCATGAAGCGGATACGTTTAAGTGCAGAACGCTGATTTTCTGCCGAGAGCGAAAGCGTTTTGCCGTCAGGAAAATCATAATTGCCTTCGGGCAGCAACGTTCGCTGCTCGTCGTTCGCCTCGTTCCACCCATCGAGCAGCGAACCGTCGATCCATGCGTCGAGGGATAATTCCGAAGCCGGCGCTTTTGAAAACTGGTAATAGAAGTTGGAAGTTACGAACCCGGATCCTTCCGTCATCCGAATACGAACCTTGTCGTCGGACATACTGCTGCTACGCAACCTTCCATAGATATTCTCCAACGGTTCCTTGTCGGGAAGTTTCCCGCCCTGCTGCTCTACGGTGTCGGCGTCGCAGGCCATAAGGCCTGCGAGTGCCGCCGTACAGAGAAGCGTCGCAATTCCCGTTTGCAAACTAAAAATCGTCTTCATAATCACTCGTTGTTTTCGTTAAGTTTCGGAATCTCGATGCCCTGCGGCCAGATAATATCGTACTTGGCTACGCCGTCATTGCGGTACATCGAATAGTCCTTGACCGTATTGCCCGAGGCATCGTTGCACTTCCAATAGCCAAGAAGCGTCGGATCGTCCTGCGGGTTTTGAATGTCGTACATATTGTCCCAGATCTGTTCGGGCGTACGGGCCACCGACCAGACACGTGCTTCGGCGATCTTGCCGTTCAGAGGACGGTAATCGTCGTAGGAGCGGCCGAGGAAGAACTGGTAAGCCTCGCCCAGCTTGTTGTAACCCGTGTCGTCGGTCTCGTACTGCGGTTTTTCGTTGTCGGGAGCCGTATTCCACAGGTCGTAGAGCGCCCGCATGGCCAGATTGATCTGGTTCTTCTTGCTCTGCGCCGAGATGCCGACATCGGTCGCTTCGCTCTGAATCTGGCCATCGACATAGATGCGTGCGGTACGCGCCGCTTGGTCATATGTGCAGGCGACATGGTACCAGCGCCCCTTTTCGAGGTTCTTCGTCGCATCGCGTCCGGGAATCTTCCCGAAGGACGAGCCGGCGCCCGATCCGTCGAACTGCAACTGCTGACGCTCGAAATTCGTGTCGCCGATACGCAGCAGCAGATACTGCTCGACACCCATGATGGACGAGATGTTGACGGGGCTGCCCGTAGCGTTGCTCGTCGCAAAATCGTCGAGGTAGATAAGGGCCTCGTAGGTCACGGCCGTCAGACCGTTCCAAGCCTTGCTGCTTTCCGAATACTTGTCGAGGGTCGGGAACTCGATCCAGTTGTCGGTGAGCTGCGCTGCGACGGTGATGGCCGAGGATCGTTTCACGACATAATAGGCGACGTCGGAACCGTGAAGCACGTCCATCGAGGCATGGCCGATGCGCACGGGAACGAGATAGGTTTCGTCGATAGGAAGCGCTCCCGTCTGTTCCTCGCCTTGGCCCATCAGCTCCTTGAATTGCAGGGTCACGACATCCGAGGTTGTTTTTCCCGCGGCGATCGTGACACTCTCGGCCGACAACTCATAGTATTTGGCATCGAGCATCGTCCACTCCGTACCGTAGCGGGCGTTGTACGTCCCGACGAGCGACGGGTCGACCGTGAGCGTCACCGCCACATCCTGTCCCGCAGGATAGGTCAGCTCCGCCTGCAAGGCGCAGTCGTAAGTCGGTTTATTGTTGCCGAAGGTTGTAAGCTGCACCTCGTTCGTTTCCGCGACGTCGAGATAAACGGCGTTTCCGAACTTGTGGTCGTCGGCCTCATAATTATCGCAGGCCGCGAAAAACACGAGCCCCGCGACGGCTGCAATCAGATATTTTCCGTATTTTTTCATGGCGTTCACTATTTAGCGGGATTTAACGTCTGGATCGCCCCACGGATCGTCTGGTAGTTCATCTCCGCATGATAGTAATCTCCGGAAATGTTGTAAGCTGCCAGACCGCCCAGCGGGCCGAATTCGATGACGCGGCGCGACATCTCATCGACGGCCGCGAACTCCGTGCGATCCTCATCCAGCAGGGGTGCGCTGATCTCGGCCGCCAGCAGCAGCTTCTCCGGCGCGATACCGGCATACCCCGTGGCATTCAGCACCTGGAGCTTCACCTCCTGCACATTTTCGAGTTTCTCCGTATCGAGGGCAATAAAATCGACCTTGGGACGGTCGGCGGCCGCAAGCGACAGCGGGTTGCCCTCGAAGACGAGGAGCTGGCCCTCGGATTTCGCCGCAGCAAGTTTCTCGACGATGCGGGCTGTGGCATCCGTCGCCAGCGGGTCGGTCGTAAACGAGTAGCCGTCCATGCCGTTGGCGGCGACGGCGGCGACAACCTGATCCAGATAGGCATCGAGCGCCTGCATATCGACGAACTCTTCCGCGCGTGCGGCATAATCGACCTGATAAAGTACTTTCGTCCCCTTCTCGCGCATGACGTCCATATCCTCGGCGTCGAACTTCGAGAAGTTATCGGCGTTGGTCAGCGTCACGATGTCCAGCGAATCCGGGAGGCAGCGCATGAAATCCTGCTCACTCGATGCTTTCTCGGGCGAGTTGTGCAGACGGGCATAAACAATGAAATGTTCTGACTGTTTATAGGCCCTCAACGCCGCGGTGTATTCGGCCCATAGTGCCGGATCCTGCTCCCAGGGCTTTTCCACCTTGCTGTCCACCGTTTCCATCTCCGTCCAGTCGTTGCAGGCCGCAAACGTTGCGACGGCAGCGCAAAAAGCGAGGAAACGTATCATTCGGTTTGGTTTCATATTCATAGCGATTACTTGTTATACGGTTTGCAATCCCACCATACGCGGGTTCCCATGACGTCGCCCGAACGGTCGCCGTTCTGTTGCTCTGCACCGAGCGTTTGAATGGCCGCCTGAAGGTTGGCGTTGTTCTGCTGGTACTCCTCGACAGGGTAAGGCAGACGGCGTGCGCCCTGTTCCACATTGACGGAACCTCCCGATTTGTCGGTAGGTACAGGCAGCAGTTTCGGATACCCCGTACGGCGGTGTTCCGACCATGCTTCGACTCCCAACGGGAAGATAGCGATCCACTTCTGCACGATGATGCGTTCGAGGTTGCGCTCCTGAACGGCCTCCGTATCGCTGCCGTCCGTCGCCGTTTCCCACGGAACGGTGATTTCGCTCCGGGCAGATGCGCTGTAGTTGCCCAGCGGATCGGTATAGGGTGCAGGCTTCTTCGTGGCGTCGACCAAATAGGCGTCGGCCCCCGATGCTCCTCGCTCCTCGAACGAAAGCCGGACAGCCTGTTCATAGAGCGTCTTCGCCGTCTCGGCCGATCCCCAGCGCAGTTCGTACTCTGCATGCAGGAAGGTCGCTTCCGCGGCATTGAACCATAAATAGGGCGTATCGCTCGCAACGATCATATTCGAATACTTCGACACGGCCTGCGACTTGCTCGTCACATCGATGCCGATACGGATACCCACATAGTCGCCGACATCGTTCGCAAGGAACATCTTCTCCATACGCGGGTCTTTGTAGCCGTTCATGTAGCAGAGGATGTCGGCTCCGACACGGTGGTCGCCCCAGTCGTTGTAGATGAGCGTCGTGCGGTTCTCCGCGGCGTGCATCGCCGCATTGTCGGCATTAGCCTCGATAACACCCCCGGCAATAGCCTCGGCGGCCTTCGCACGGGCGACGTCGGACTTCACATACGACAAACGCATGGCCATGCGCAACTTGAGCGAATTGGCATATTTGAGCCACTGCGCGATATTGCCGTAGTAGACGCCGTCGTAGCGGCTCCACGCTTCGGCCGGGAGCGTCGTGTTGCGGCCCAGTATCTCGATAGCCTCGTCCAGCTCCTCGAACATCTTCGTATAGACCGCCTCCTGCGAATCGTACTCCACATAGACAGACTCGTTGCTCTCCAGCTTCGAATAGGGAATCGGACCGTAGGAGTCCGTCACACGGTGCATGATGGCCACTCGCAACAGGCGGGCGAAAGCGATGGCCACTTCGTCTTCCGTGCCGTTGACGATGCCCTTATAGGGGGTATAGGTCTCGGTGATGACGTTGGCGAAAGGCCATTTGCGCCAGTCGGCCGAGGGATTATAGGTCTCGAACTTGGTCTGCCATGTATCGACCGTAGCACCGATGTAACCGCCGAACGGCCCGCCCGAAAGCGATTCGTTGAACTGGTACATATGCTCCTGCACCGGAATCACAAGACTTTGAAGAGCTTTGAACTTCGTTCCGGTCTTATAATTCAGGGCATCCATCTGGTCGTCCGTAACCTGATTGGGATTGCGGTTGATGTCTTCGAAATCGCCGGTGCAGGCTGCCAATCCGAACAGCGCCAGTGAAAGCAGCACCGACTGCCATCTGTTATTCATCTTTTTCATGGTTGCTGCGCTTTAGAATTGGAATTTGACATTGAAACCGAGGTTGCGCATCGAGGGCATCATGAAGTAGTCGATACCCTGATAGTTCAGCCCCGTCGAAGCGACGGCTTCGGGGTCGAACGGCGCTTTGCAGTAAATCATCCACAGATTGCGCCCTACGAACGACACGGTAAGCCCCAGCTTATTGCGGAACCACTTGCGCGGGAAAGTGTAACCCAGCGACAACTCCTGCAAGCGGACATTCGTCGCCGAATAGAGATAATACTGCGGCAAACCCGACTGCGAGCCGATCGCCTGATACCATTTCTGGGCATCGACCATCTCACGGCCGTTGATCAAAACACCGCCCGCATCGCGCGCCGCGGCCGAAGCCTCCGAGACGCCGTACAGGTCGAGGTTGGCCTGCGTCGCCGAATAGCAGACACCGCCCAGACGGGCCGTAAACAGCACGCCGAGGTTAATACCCTTATAGCTGAAGTCATTGCGCCATGCGAGGTTGTGGTTAGGGAAAACCGATCCGAGATAGATGTCCTCGCCTTCGTCGGTCATCAGTAGGTTGCCGTTCTTGTCCACCTCGACATAACCGTTGTCGTTGAAGCGAAGGTTGGACGTCGTGTAAAGGTCGCCCAGCGTACCGCCTTCCTTGAGGATGTACTTCGCCTTACCCAGCCCCTTGATGTCCAACTTGGTAAGATTCAACGCTTCGCCCGTAACCGGGTTCACGGCATTGGCTGCCAGTTCGATGATCTCGTTCTTGTTCCATGAGTAGGTGAAGTTCGTCGTCCAGCGGAAATTCCGCCACTGATTGTCATACCCGAGCGACAGCTCGACACCTGTATTGCGAACGTGTCCGGTTTGCAGGTAGATGGTCGTATAGGACGACGAGGGCGGCAGCGACGGGTCGAAGGTCTGGTTTTTCGTGTCGGCCTGATACCACGAAGCCGAAAGGTTGATATGCTGCCACAGACGGGCATCCAGACCGACCTCATAGGTAATGGTACGCTCCGGCTTCAGGTCGCCGATCGGATAGTGCGTCTTGTCCTTCCACACTTTGTTCGTAGCGTCGTATTCGTAGGTCGGAACCGTCAGGTGACGCGGGAAAGGCATACCTACCGAGGCGATCGAACCGCGGATCTTCAGATAGCTGAACGTCTTGCCCAGATCCCATGTCGAAGAAGGCACCCAAGACAGGCCTACTGACGGATAGAAGAACGACGACTCGGGCGAATTGGCCAGTTGCGAAGCCCAGTCGTTACGCCCCGTCACCGTGAGGTAAAGCAGCTGTTTCCAACCTACTTCGACCGAGGCGAAAATCGACTGCGTCTGGTCGTGCCAGCCGACCTTTTCGGCACGTTTTTTCGTGTCATCCAGATCGAAAACATTGAATATGTTGGGAAGTCCGTTCTCCTGAATCGGCCCACGGTATGACAACTCATCGGTCTTGATATTGTTGATCGAGGTGCCGATATTCGCGTTCAGAGACCAATCCTCGCCGAAAGTCTTGTTAATGTTTACCATCAGATCGGCGTAGGTCTGCGTGTCGTAAGCACGGGCTTCGGTATAGTGGCCGTTTTTGCCGCCTTCCGTAATCGTGGTGTTCGACGAGGCATAGAGTTTTTGCGTGTAGAGCGAATTCGAATTATCAATGCGGACACGTCCGGCAACATTAAGCCACGGAAGAATGTCGTAGCTGGCCGAGAACGACAGCATATAACGCTTCTTGTCCGTATTGCGCAGGTTGCGGTAGTTGATCCAGTAGGGATTCTGCATGCGCAAATCACCGCCTTCCATATCCGCACTCCAGAATTGCTCCATGAGTTTCGTCCCTTCGTTGTAACGCTCGAAGCGACGGTAAAGGTCGAAATTCTCACCCCGCGGGAACAGGTAGGCCGGAACCAGCGGGTTCGAATAGACTCCCTGATTGGTCATGTTCTGGTCTTTCTGATAGATGTAGCTGGCGCTCGCATCGAGCTTGAGCCGGTCTTTCAGAAAGTACGAAGTATTGCGGAACGTGAAGTTGTAACGGTCGTATTCGTTATTGGGGATAATGCCGTCCGAATTGACCGAAGCAGCCGAAAAATAGGTCTGGTTCTTGTCCGTACCGCCAGAAACCGTAACAGCATTCGTATAAACGTGTCCCGTCTCGAAATAATCGTCCGGAGTATAACCGTAACGGGCTTCAGGGCGTAATTTCTCGCCCCAACTGTAAATGCTCGAGCCGCTGCGCTGGCCGTTCAAACCCGTACCGTAGCGATTCTGAAATTCCGGCTGGATGAAAGGTGCGAGAAATTCGATATTACTCGAAAACGTAGCTTTCAGAGTCCCGGCTTGGCCTTTTTTCGTCGTAATCATCACAGCGCCGTTCGCGGCTTCCGAACCGTAGAGAGCCGCAGCTGCGGCGCCCGTCAGCACCGACATCGACTCGATATCCTCGGGATTGATGTCGGCGATGGACTCCGTCGCACCGCGCGAATCGAACTCCGTTCCGCCGCC
>ENA-OUQW01003239-OUQW01003239.1-human-gut-metagenome-genome-assembly--contig:-NODE-3239-length-12206-cov-3.731380_pt1 | contig 12206 bp, 12 predicted proteins | sample MGYA00248464_ERZ548849 | MGnify/ENA primary metagenome ERZ548849 (study PRJEB26491, sample SAMN04978193) | human gut metagenome | host: Homo sapiens | study: EMG produced TPA metagenomics assembly of...
GTTACATGGCAGTCCGGCATTTCCTTTATGAGGTTTTCTTCGATTATTTTAACTGCGCGGTCGATAGCCGGATCATTTTCAGGCAGATCTATAACAGCATCCGCCAATATTTTTTCCGAAGCCTTTTCTTCTTTTATAAAAGAAAAATAAGCCGATAAAACTAAATACGAGCAATATAGAAATCAAAGGAATCAATCGTTTTTTATTCATATCTCAAAATCTCCTTAGACAAAATCTTTTCAGACTCTTTTATCTGTTGCCGTCACCATATTCCCAAACCATACCGAGCTCATCCATATACCGGTTACTGAATGACCGTTTTTCTTACTACGCCGACTGCCTGCATGTGCTGTGCTTTATGGCGATCTTCCACAACTGTTTTCGGATATCGGATGCAGCCGTTATTTTCATATGGATCATTAAAATAATAACTATCTTCGTCATAACCGACAAGCAACATACAATGTTCGTTGGAGATCCACGTAAACGTCTCTCCTGTATCTAAGAGTTTCCACTGCGGACCTACGATCGGATCACGCATATTGATATTTGATGAAGCCATATCAATTTTAGCTCTTAATACTTTTGATCCATCTTCAAATTCACCATTTTTCATTCTTTCGAATAAATCTAAGTTTTCTTCGATTGAACGATTACGATATGGAGAATCTTTACCAGGTTCTGTTAAAGTACCACGGTATTCTCTAATTTGTTCAGGACTTAAATCACAAACATAAGCTTTTCCTTTTTTGATTAAAAGAACAGCAGCTTCATACATTTGATCAAAATAGTTTGAAGCAAATTTGATATCACCATCATATTTAGCACCTAACCATTCTACATCTGAAACAATACTTTCGACGAATTCTGTTTTTTCTTTCATTGGATTTGTATCATCGAAACGTAAATTGAATGTTCCATTATATTTTTTAGCTAATCCATAATTTAATAAGATTGATTTAGCATGACCAATGTGTAAATAACCATTTGGTTCAGGAGGAAAACGTGTCGCAATTTTTGTATATTTTCCTTCCGCTAAATCTTGATCTATAATTTTTTCAATAAAATTTTTACTTACTACTTCTTCTTTATCCATAGGAAGTCCTCCCATAATTTTTATATGTTTTAGTTTACCATATTTTCCTTGATTATAAAACATCCAATACTTCATAAATTAGAAAATATGTGCTAGAATGTTTGCGGAAGGTGATAACATGTTTAGAATAGGACAATCGATTGATATTCATCAATTAGTAGAAGGAAGAGATTTATATATTGGCGGTGTAAAAATTGACCATGATAAAGGTTTATTAGGACATAGCGATGCAGATGTTTTATTACATGCCATTATTGAAAGTATTATTGGGGCATTAGGTCTTGGTGATATTGGAAAACATTTTCCAGATACGGATCCTCAATATAAAGGAATTTCTTCAATGGTTTTATTGGAACATTGTTATCAACTGATGGATAAAGAAGGTTATGAAATCAATAACCTTGATAGTATTATTATGTGTGAAGCACCTAAGATGGCTCCACATATTCAAAAAATGAGAGAAAATGTCGCAAGTAAATTACATTGTGACATCAGCCAAATTAACATTAAAGCAACACGTGGAGAAAAACTTGGTTTTGTCGGCAGACAAGAAGGAATGGTAGCTCAAGCGGTTGTATTATTAAGGAAAAAAGGAGTATAGAAATGGCAAAAGTAAGAACAAGATTTGCACCTAGTCCAACTGGATATATGCATATCGGTAACTTAAGAACAGCATTATATGAATATTTAATTGCTAAACATGATCATGGAGATTTTATTTTAAGAATTGAAGATACTGATCAAGAAAGAGAAGTTGAAGGTGCTGTTGATATGATCTATAAAGTTATGGATCAAACAGGATTAGGTTATGACGAAGGACCTAATAAACCAGGAGAAGTTGGACCTTATGTTCAATCTGAAAGATTAGCTATTTATAAAGAATATGCTGATAAATTAGTTGAATTAGGGGGAGCTCATTATTGTTTCTGTGATGAAGAAACAATCAATAAGGCAAAAGAAGAATCTGATAATGAAGAATTAGGATATATTGATCCTTGTAAACATCTTTCTTTAGAAGAAGCAAAACAAAGAATCGCTAATGGTGAAAAATATGTTGTAAGACAAACAATTCCAAGTACTGGAATTACTTCTTTTGAAGATGAAGTTTATGGGCATATTGAAGTAGAAAATGCAGGACTTGCTGAAGGGGTTTTATTAAAAAGTGATGGTTATCCTACATATAACTTTGCGAATATCGTAGATGATCATTTAATGAACATCACTCATGTTGTAAGAGGAAATGAATATTTATCTTCAACACCTAAATATAATTTAATTTATCAAGCATTTGGATGGGATGTACCATCATATATTCATTGTCCACCTGTTATGAAAGATGAAAAACATAAATTATCTAAACGTAATGGAGATGCTTCTTATCAAGATTTAATTAATAAAGGTTTCTTAAATGAAGCAATCTTAAATTATATTGCTTTACTTGGGTGGTCACCTGAAGGTGAACAAGAAATCTTCTCATTAGATGAATTAATTGAAGCATTTGATGTTAAACGTATTTCTAAATCTGGGGCTATTTTTGATATGAATAAATTAAAATGGATCAATAGCCAATATATTAAGAAATTAGATACAAAACAATTAACAGAATTATGTTTACCATTTTTACAAGAAGCTTATGATTTAAGCGATAAAAGTGAAGCATGGATTGAAAAATTAGTAGAAGTGCATAGAGATCATATTTCTTGTGGTGAAGAAATCGTTGAACAAGTTAAATTATTCTTTGAAGATGAAATTCATTTAGAAGAAGAAGCTATTGAATTTATGAAAGATGAAGCTATTCCAAATACTTTAGCTGTGTTTAAATCTAAAGTCGCAGAATTAGCTGAAGAAGATTTTAAACAAGATCAAATTTTTGCTTGTATTAAAGCGACTCAAAAAGAAGCAAAAGCAAGAGGAAAAATGTTATACATGCCTTTACGTATTGCAACAACTGGTATTATGCATGGTCCTGATTTAGCGGCTTCTATGGAATTATTAGGTAAAGAAAAAGTATTAAAAAGATTAGGATAGGAAATTACTCTTATCCTTTTTTTATGTTTTTTTTACATAGAGTTTGATTTATATTGCTTTTTTTGAAATGAAGGCATAATATATTGTCAAAAGTACGGTATTTTTCACAAAAAAGACATAATGAGATGGTATAATAGGTTAGAAAGAGGTGATAACAATGAAGAAGAAAATAATTGGTATTGTTTTAACATTCTTTGTTGTTGTAAGTACTCTTCTAACGATTTTTGCTTTTAGAATAACACCCGTTACTTTAAAAAGAGATACTTTTGTTTATGAATATGGAACTCCAATTTCTAATAATCCGGTAGATTATGTCAATGCTAATGCAAATGTTATTAATGAGGTACAATTAAATTTTTCTAATTTAAAAAATGAGATAGGTGTTTATAAAGTATCGGCTTCTTATGCGGGAGTAGAATTTCCATTTTACATTAAAATTCAAGACACAACAAAACCAGTTGTAACTTTAAATCAAGTTGTTTTTAATGTGAATTTAAATGAAGAAATTAGTGCTTTGAATTTGATAGATAAAGTAGAAGATCAATCAGAAGTTATTGCTTATTTTTTAGAGGATGATGGAACAAAAAATACAACTCTTAAATTCACAAAAAAAGGTTCTTATATAGTTAATATTATTGTAGAAGATGTGGTGGGAAATCAAGCGGCTAAATTAAGAGCTAAGATTGTTGTGGGAAGCTTAGGAAATCATCCAACGCTTGAAGGTATTGATGATGTTGAAATTGTTCAAGGAACACATTTTGATATTATGGAAGGTGTTAAAGCTAGTGATGGTAATGGAAATGATATTACACATCAAATTAAGATTTTGAAAAATACAGTCAATACTGAAGAAGTAGGAAGCTATGAAGTTATTTACTCAATTACAAATAGTCAGGGTAATAATATTCAAAGAACAAGAAAAGTAGAAGTGATTAAAAATGAAAGTGAGAAGAAAAAATGAGTGTAACTTTAGCGATGATTGTGATATCCGTAGCCATTTATGTCATTATTAATTTTATAGATCATTCAGATGAAAAATCAGCGTTGGCTATTAAATATGGAGCTTTTTATCCTCCTAAAATAGAATATAAACAAGAGTATTGGCGCTTTTTAACAGCTAACTTTGTTCATGTTGATTTAGTTCATATTTTTATGAATTGTTATGCACTTTATTATTTGGGTGGAACTTTCTTTGAACCTTTTTTGGGTAGTTTAGAATATTTGTATTTAGTATTAATTTCTGGAATTTTTTCTTATCTTATTACTTATATGGCATCTAAAAAAGAGGGACGTTATCAAAATACGATTACTTTAGGTGCAAGTGGTATTTTTTATGGGTTTTTAGGAGCTATTGTGACTTTAGGTGTTGTTTTTCAAGGACCATTTTTAATGGTTTTAAAACAATTTATTCCTGTCATTGCTATTAATGTTGTTTTTACGTTGGCAGATAAAAATATTTCTAAGACAGGGCATTTAGGTGGCTTTGTTGGTGGTGTTATTGCTATGCTAGTGCTTATTGGAAGTGGCTTATGCGTTTATTAATTGATGGAGATGCTTGTCCTGATCGTCAAAAAGTTATTGAACTTGCTTTGCATTATGGAGTAGAAGTTTTATTGTTTATTGATTTTGCACATGTTATTGAAGATGAAAGAATTCAAATAATTATGTGTGAAGTAGGAAAAGATAGTGTTGATCAAATGATTCTTTCTTATTTACAAGAAGGTGATCTATTGATTAGTCAAGATTATGGACTTGCAAGTTTAGCTTTGCTTAAAAATGTAACGATACTTCATGTATCGGGGAAAAGAATTACAGAAGATAATATTAATAATTTGTTGACTTCTCGTTATTTAGGACATCTTTCTAGAAAACAACATAAGCATGTAAAAGGACCTAAAAAAAGGAATTATAAGACATCACAATTCTTTTTAAGAGAATTAGAAAAGATATTTATTGAAAATAAAATAAACGAAGAAAAAGCAATACTAGAATAAACATCTAGCATTGCTTTGTTTTTATTTTCCAGAATCTCCATAGTTTTTAAGCACACGAGCACTTGGATCATCAACATCACAGTTTTCCCATTCTTTATTAGGCATCCAGAAATCTTTGATCCATTTTCCTTGTTGTGGGAAGAATGATTCAAAAATATCTCTATACATTAATGATTCTTTGGTGAAAGGTGTACAATATGAATATTTATCTTTAGCATTTAAAACATCTTCATCACTGTATTTATCTTTAGCTAATTCTTTTAAATAATCTACCATTGAATGACCAACAGCATCAGAAAAAGCTGCTTTTTCTCTAAATAAAATATCGTGTGGTAAATAATCAGTTTCTTCAAAAGCATGTCTTAACAAATATTTTCCTTTATTATAAACATTCATTTTTTTAGCAGGATCAATAGACATAGAATAATCAACAAAATCAAGATCAGCAAAAGGAACACGTCCTTCAAGAGCATGTGCAGAAATACAACGATCGGCTCTTAAGACATCGTACATATAAAGTTCTTTGATTCTTTTACTTGCTTCTTCTTGGAAAGCTTTAGCGTTAGGTGCAAAATCAGTATATTTATAACCAAATAATTCATCTGAAACTTCACCAGTCATAATAACTTTAATATCGGTATTTTGGTGAATATATTTACATAAAATATACATGGCCATACTCGCACGAATTGTTGTAATATCGAAAGTTTCAAGATGATAGATGACTTCTTTTAGATGTTGATAGAGATCTTCTTTATTCATAATAACTTCTGTATGTTCTGTTCCTAAATAATCAGCAACTTGTTTAGCATATTTTAAATCAATAGGATCACTTTCCATACCGATAGCGAAAGTACGAATAGGTTTATCTGATAATTTTTGACCAATGGCACATACTAAAGAAGAATCTAATCCACCACTTAATAAATATCCAATTGGAGCATCAGACATAAATCTTTTTTCTACGGCTTTTTCAAGTTTCGTTTTTAATTTTCCAGCAATTGTTTCTAAATCATCATCAACGATTGTTTTAGGATCACTTAAATCATTATAACAAACAAATTGACCATCTAAATAATAATGTCCTGGTGGAAAAGGCATAATATCATCACATAAATCAAATAATGCTTTGGCTTCGGAAGCAAAACATATTTGATGTTCTTTTTTACTATAACCATAAAACATAGGTCTAATTCCCATTGGGTCTCTTGCTGCCATTAACTGTTTTGTTTTGTTATCGTATAAAACAAGAGCAAATTCAGCATCTAAATATTTACATAAAATTTCAAGTCCATATTGTTCATATAATGGAATCAAAACTTCACAATCACTACCAGATTTAAAAGTATAGCTACTTTCTAATTTTGTTTTTAATGCTGGATAGTTATATATTTCACCATTACATACAAGTGTATAATCTTTATAAACAAAAGGTTGATTTCCATTTGTTGATAAATCCATAATTGATAGACGGTTAAATCCCCATGTTATTCCATGATCAATTGAGACATGTTGATAATCAGGTCCACGATACGCTGCTTTATCTAAAGCTTTTTGGAAAACCTGTAATTCAAATTCTTCACTTCCAACGACTAAAAAACCACACATTTTAATATCCCCCTTATAATTAAAAAACGCACATAGTGTGCGAGTATCGTGTAACATATAAATCCAAAGATATACATGGTACGGAAAATACTTCAAAGAGTACTCGATACCCGCTAGTTGTAACATAACTAGAGACGTTCTAGCCTACTTGCATTGCTTTCGGTAGACAGCTCGAAGGTGTTCTTCATATTTTCGTTCACTGCTAGTCTTTCACCTTCTACTAGCTCGCTGTTGCTTCGTAAAAATACTACTCTCCTTGTCTTTGCTTTTAACTTGTTTACAGTATAGTATAGGATTTATAAAAAATCAATAAGAAATAATTAATATGATAAAAAATATTTAATTTTATACAATTATAAAATGTGAATAACTTTTGAGACAAATTTGAGACAAAAAACATAAAAAAATCATGTATAATGTTAATGTCTAGAAAAATATAAATATAGGAGTTTAAAAATGCCAAAAGATATACACATGTTAGTAAGTATGATTAATATGAAATTAAGAGATGATGATATGCAATTATCACATGTTCTTTCTATTTATGATTTGGATGAAACTGAGTTTATGAAAAGATTAGATGAAAACGAATATTTTTATGATGAAAGTACAAATCAAATTAAAACAAAATAATTGTTTTATCGAAGAATAGTGATATAATTATGAATACTTAAACGGAGGGAATTTAAATGTTAAAATTAGAAGATTTTAAAGCAGCTAAAAAAAGAGTTGATGAAGTTATCTTACCAACTCATTTAATACATAGTGATGCCTTTTCTGAAGAATGTGGAAATGATGTCTACATCAAACCTGAAAACTTACAAAAAACAGGAGCTTTCAAAATTAGAGGGGCCTACAATAAAATTATGAAATTAGATGATGAAGCAAAGAAAAAAGGGTTAATTGCTTCTTCAGCTGGAAATCATGCACAAGGTGTTGCTTATGCAGCAAAAAAATTAGGGGTCAAAGCAACAATTTGTATGCCAGCACATACACCATTAATTAAAGTTGATGCTACAAAAGCACATGGAGCGGATGTTGTATTATATGGTGAAGCTTATGATGAAGCTTATGAAAAAGCTGTAGAATTACAAAAAAGTGAAGGATACACTTTTGTTCATCCTTTTGATGATGAAGATGTTATGGAAGGGCAAGGAACAATTGCTTTAGAAATTATGGAAGAACTTCCAGATGTTGATTATATTTTAGTACCAATTGGTGGTGGTGGATTAATTTCAGGTATTGCTTGTGCAGCAAAGCAAATCAATCCATCTGTTAAAATCGTTGGTGTTGAACCAGAAGGTGCAGCGAGTGCCCTTGCCGCAGTTGAAGATGATCAACTTGTTAAATTAAGTGAAGTAAGTACAATCGCTGATGGTACAGCAGTTAAACAAATTGGAGAAACTCCATTTGAATATATTAAAAAATATGTTGATGAAATCGTAACTGTAAGTGATTATGAATTGATGGAAGCCTTCTTATTACTTGTTGAAAAACATAAATTAATTGCTGAAGGATCAGGTATTTTATCATTAGCGGCTTTAAAGAAATTACATTGTAAACGTAAAAAAGTTGTTTCACTTATTTCAGGTGGAAATATGGATGTTATGACAATTTCTTCAATGATCAATAAGGGACTTATTTCAAGAGGAAGAATTTTAACATTTTCAGTACAATTACCAGATATTCCAGGACAATTAGAAGTTGTTTCTCATTTACTTAATGAATGTAATGCAAATGTTATTGGAGTTGAACATAACCAATTTAAAAACTTTGCTCGTTTTTCTGAAGTAGAATTAAGAGTGACTTGTGAAACAAATGGTGAAGCTCATATTCAAGCGATTGCTGATAAATTTAAAGAAAATGGTTATATTATTCAAAAAATTAACTAATCTTATAAACCGCTTAGGCGGTTTTTTATTTTCAATGAGGTGAAGATTATGATTTATAAATATTTTAAAGAGTGTAAAAAATTAATTGTATTGATTACTTTATTAGGCATGCTTATTGGTATGCTTTTTTTTATAACTAAAGATACACCACCAACACTGGTACTAAAAAAGAAAAAAATCAATATTGAATATGGACAAACTTATTATGCTAATTTTAAAGGTTTAGTGGATACAACAGGAATGAGTAAAAAGGAGATTTGTTATTAAAAAAAGAATGTAAGTATAACGGATAATCTTCAAAATGAAGATCAAAAAAGTTATCCAGCAGTGGGAAAATATAAGATTTTTATAAAATATAATAATAAGCTTTCAACGATTCAAATTATCTGTAAAGATACATTAGCACCTGTACTAGCATTTCCTAAAAATGTAGATGTTATAAAAGAAAGTGATTTAGAAAGTATTGATTTTAAATCATTGATCATAGCTACCGATTTATCACCATTAAAAGAAATTCAAATAGATACAAGTCAAATCGATATTCATAGAATAGGTGAATATCAAGTAAAAGTATTTGTAGAAGATATTTATAAAAATAGAAGAGAAAAAGAATTTAAGGTCAATGTTATAGAAAATAAACAAGAAACAACTAATTCTCAAAATAATCAAGAAAATAATGTGAATAAGATTGAAAGTGAAAATAATAAACCGAATGAGGACATTACAATCTCTCAATCAAATGAAAAAAATAATGTAAAGGATCATTTAGATAATGATCATCAACAAACAAAGCCCCCACAAACGGTTTATTGGTATGAATGTTACCTTTGTGGATTATATGTTGATTCAAATGTTTCTTTAGAAGATGCTAAAAAGAAGTTTGATCAAACAAAGTGTACAGATGCTATTGAATTTTCAGGAATAGAGTGGAGACATAGTAGATTTCATTATGGAATTAATCATTCTTAGAAAATTGAAGGAGGAGTAAAAGTGAATTGTGTTTATAAGTGGATTTTAGGTCCGTAGGCAATCAGAGATTGTCTTTTTTTATTAGAAATTATTTATGATGGAGGAATATGAAATGAAACAGAAAAAAATATTTGATAAAGTTATGAAAATATTTGCAGTTATGGTGTTTATTTTATCTATGTGTTTTTCACAAAAATATGCAAATAATGTCGAAGCATGGGATAATAGTACACCTCATGAATTTACACGTATTAAACAAATTGATTATCCATGGTGGTGGTCTTCTAAAATAGCTAGTGCGAAAAAATGGTCCACTTATATGTGTAAATATGATAATAAATATGCTTATTGTTTAGAAGCAAGTAAAAAATCACCATCAGCTGGAAAATATCCAGCTCAAGTGATTGAAAATAATGAGGCTGTAAGAAAAATTCTTTATTATGGATTTGGAGGACCAGGCTATGATCAAGCAATTAAAGAAATGTATACAGTTGAATTAAATTCTTGTGTTCCTGATGATTTTGGAGAAAAGCATGGTAACTTTGATGATGGTGCTTATTTGTTTACCCATATTTGGCTTTCTTATGCTTATGGCGGAGATTTAATGGGGTTAAACTTAAAAGATTTCAATGCTAAATGGCCAAATGCAGATGGTAATAGTGGTTATGGAGATAATATTTTATGGGGCTATAACTGGCTTATGAATCAACCTGATATTGGTTATGCTTATTTTAGCCCAAGTCAAGATGGTGGAGTTACAGCCTCTTTTAAGGCTGAATTTGATAAGGTAAATAAACTTCAAAAAACAAATACTGTTAAATTAGAAGGAACAAGTCATTCTACCATTCAAGTTCCTTTACAAAATAATGTTACACTATATAACGTAACAAAAGGAACGATGCAAACAGGAGGGACGGCAACTGTAAATGGTGGAGAAAGTTTCTATTTAACAGCACCATGTAAAAAAAGTCCAGAAAATTATAAGTCAGGAAATATTGCGGGAAAAGGTTGTGAAATGTTTACTGCATTAGCTATTAAAGATGGTGCAGAAGGAACACAAACAGAAGGTTCATGGAATTTAGATCCTGATGGAAATAAATTAAAATATGAAGTTGAATGGTTGGATTTTGGAGCGTTACGCCTTTCTAAGGTAGATAATACTTCTGAATTTCAAAAAAATTCTAAATTTAGATTAATTTCAACTTCTTATACAGGATATGATGAAACTTTTGAAGTCACAAAAGATGAAAATGGAGATTATAAGAATTTTATTTGTTCTGACATAGTTTTTGAAGTTTATGATAGAAGGAGTTTAATATAAATGGATTATTCAATGGATGAAATAAAAATAAGTAATAAGATTTTATATTATTTATTGAAAAATAAAGAGTTAAAAGAAAATGAAGAAGAGTTATATAAAGCTTATTCTGAAAATGAGAATATAGCAGAACTTGTAAAAGTTGCTGGAGAAGAATATATAATATTAAGACAAGATGATATATTAGCAATTGTTGAATAAAAAGGAGGATAATTATTATGGCTAAAATGATTGAATTTGGAGAAGAAGCAAGAAGAGCTATGCAATCTGGTGTTGATAAGCTAGCTAATACAGTAAAGGTTACATTAGGACCTAAAGGAAGAAATGTTATATTAGATAAGAAGTTTGGTTCACCATTAATCACAAATGATGGTGTATCTATAGCAAGAGAAATAGAATTAGAAGATCCATATGAAAATATGGGTGCACAATTAGTTAAGGAAGTGGCAACAAAGACTAATGATGTTGCGGGAGACGGTACTACTACTGCTACTCTTTTAGCACAAGCTATAATAAGAGAAGGACTTAAGAATGTTACAGCTGGTGCAAATCCAATACTTATAAGAAGTGGTATAAGAAAAGCTGTGGATGTGGCAGTTGAAGAAATAAAGAATATATCAAAGCCAGTAGCTGGTAAGGAAGATATTGCAAGAGTTGCAGCCATATCAGCAGCTGATGAAGAAATAGGAACTCTTATTTCTGATGCTATGGAAAAAGTAGGAAATGAAGGAGTTATCACTGTAGAAGAATCTAAATCTATGGGAACAGAATTAGATGTAGTAGAAGGTATGCAATTTGATAGAGGATATGTAAGTCCTTATATGGCAACTGATACTGAAAAGATGGAAGCATTACTTGATAACCCATTAATTTTAATAACTGATAAGAAGATTACTAACATACAAGAAATTTTACCAATACTTGAACAAATAGTTCAAAATGGTAGAAAACTTTTAATCATTGCAGAAGATGTTGAAGGTGAAGCAATGGCTACATTAGTAGTTAATAAGTTAAGGGGAACATTTAACTGTGTTGCTGTTAAGGCTCCTGGATTCGGTGATAGAAGAAAAGAAATGCTACAAGATATAGCAGTTTTAACAGGTGGAGAAGTTATATCAGAAGAATTAGGAAGAGATTTAAAGGAAGTAACTTTAGATATGCTTGGTCAAGCTGAAAGTGTAAAAGTTACTAAGGAAAATACTACAATAGTAAATGGAAAAGGTGAAAAATCACTTATTAAAGAAAGAATAAATCAAATAAAGACTCAAATCGAAGAAACATCTTCTGAATTTGATAAAGAA
>ENA-OUQW01003243-OUQW01003243.1-human-gut-metagenome-genome-assembly--contig:-NODE-3243-length-12171-cov-7.379003_pt1 | contig 12171 bp, 9 predicted proteins | sample MGYA00248464_ERZ548849 | MGnify/ENA primary metagenome ERZ548849 (study PRJEB26491, sample SAMN04978193) | human gut metagenome | host: Homo sapiens | study: EMG produced TPA metagenomics assembly of...
AAGGTGCAAATAAAAACTCTGAAACCCTTACGGCTGTAGGGGGGGGGGGTAAAACTCTCTAGTTATGAGGGTTTTGGCTTGTTTGTAGCCGTTGAGGATTTTAGAAGTCTATTTTCCTCCACAGTTGTGGAGGATAGAATTACCATCGAGCACAATTGTGCGAGCTTGTGTAATCCTTGGTGGGGTTCAACACTAGTAACTCACGAGGCTGGTTTAAAAACCAACCAGCTGGATTTCCCTCTCCTAAGGGAGAGGGTCAGGGTGAGGTTTTTTCCTGCATTGTTAAAGAATTTATTTCACCCTCATCCGACTTTCAGCCACCTTCTCCCATCAAGGGAGAAGGATAAACCATCTGCCCCCCCTAGCGGTGGAAGTAGCACGAAGTGCCGTAGGGGGGTGTAATGATTAACCTCAATACCAACCTTGGCGCATTAATCGTGCAATCCAACTTAAAAACGTCAACCAATGGATTAAATATAGCAATCGAGCGCATGACAACAGGTTTTAAGATAAACCATGCGAAAGACAATGCTGCCGGTTATTCTATTGCGACTAAACTGAGCTCTCAACTGTCTTCATACGATGTGGCATTGGATAACGCTTCTATGGGCTTGGATATGCTAACAACAGCACAAGACAGCCTGGATTTAATAACCTCCCATTACCAACGCATGCGAGATTTGGCGGAACAAGCTGCAAACGGGACTTATGTCGCAGATTCTTTGAAAGCTATTCAGTCAGAAATTGATGCGAGAAAAGCAGAGATAGAACGAATAGTGGCGAATACAGAGTACAATGGTATAAAATTTTTTGCACAAGAAACCGAACCGGAAGTAACCATTGACGAATCCAAACGAGTAATAAACCAAACAACTTTCACTAAAGGTGAAACCTACTTTGTAACCAATTCAGACGACCTGGTCAAACTCCAAGACTTGGTCAATAGCGGAGTTGATACCACTGATGTAACTTTCGAGCTCACCTCAAATATTGATATGAAAGGTATTAATTTTAGAGGAATTGGTACTGCTGGCGGGGATGTGGATGCACCAGACGAAACAAAATTATTTAAAGGTGATTTCAAGGGTAATAATCATGTAATATCCAACTTAACCATCAATACAACAGAGGATTGTGTTGGTTTGTTTGCTGGTGTTCTTGGTGGTTCTATTGATTCCGTTGGTCTTGAGAACTGTGATATATCAGGGACTATAGGTGTAGGCGGCCTGGTGGGGGTTGTTGAAGACGTCAGCATCACAAACAGCTACGCCACAGGCAGCGTGACGGGGGATGCTTATGTCGGCGGCCTGGTGGGGGGTGTTCAAGACGGCAGCATCACAAACAGCTATGCTACTGGCAGCGTGACGGGAGATACTTATGTCGGCGGGCTTGTGGGTGTTCAAGACGGCAGCATCACAAACAGCTATGCCACAGGCAGCGTGACGGGAGATATTTATGTCGGCGGGCTTGTGGGTCTTCAAGACGGCAGCATCACAAACAGCTATGCTACCGGTAGCGTGACGGGGGATGTTTCTGTCGGCGGCCTGGCGGGGTATGCTTTTTCTACTCTAACCCTCAACGGATATTATGATACCCAAAAGACCGGTCAGACAGTGGGTGTGGGGGATGGAACTTATAACGGCACCGTAACCGGAGTAATGACAGCAGAGTTGGAAGAACTTATCAAAAACGGAACCTTACCTCAATACAATTATGGCGGCGGCACAGGCGGAGGAGTTTTAGGCGGTTCATATGAAGTAACTTTGCAGGTAGGTATTAATTCAGATAAATCTTCCTCAATAACAGTCGATGTCGGGATTGGAAAAATTGACTTAAATATCGACGTAACAACTCCAGATGGCGCACGTAATGCACTAACAAAATTAGATGAGTATATAAAAAATATAAGTGAAAAGCAAACACAAATAGGTTCAGCATATAATCGTTTGGAGTCTGTAATAGAGTCAATAGGAGTTAGTATTGACAATTTAACTTCGACCCGCTCAACAATTCGTGATGCCGATATTGCCGAAGAAAGTTCTGCATATATTCGTTATCAAATTTTGCAGCAAGCTGCCACAACGCTTATGGCAACAGCAAATCAAACACCAAGTATTGCATTACAATTGCTATAGCCTCTTTACTCTTATTTTCTATTTGTGCGATAATAAAAGCATAAATAAACGAAAAGGAAGGAATATATTATGTCAGAAGTAAGAGTAAGAATTGCACCGTCACCAAGTGGAAATCTTCATATTGGTACGGCAAGAACTGCATTGTTTAATTACTTATTTGCCAAGAAGAACAATGGTAAATTTATATTAAGAATAGAAGACACCGATGCAGAGAGAACTAGTCAGGCATATGTAGATAATATTTTTGACAGCTTAAAAGCTTTAGGTTTGAACTGGGATGAAGGTCCTGATGTAGGCGGTGAATACGGGCCTTATACACAATCTCAAAGATTTGATATCTATCCTAAATATATCCAAAAACTATTGGATGAAGGGTTTGCATATGAATGCTTCTGTACGCCGGAAGAATTAGAAGCTGAAAAAGAAGAAGCTACTAAAAATAAAAAAGCTTATGTTTATTCTAAAAAATGCGAAAATCTAACAGAAGAAGAAAAAGCTAAATTACGAGCAGAAGGCAGAAAACCTGCAATCAGATTTAATGTTGCAAAAGCTCAAAAAGCGTTCCACGACTCTTCTATTCTGGAATTTGACGACCTTGTAAAAGGTAAACTTCATATGGATACAGACCTGATTGGAGATTTTGTTATTATGAAATCGAACGGTGCTCCAACATATAATTATGCTGTTGTTATCGATGATGCTCTTATGAAGATTTCACATGTAATTAGAGGCGAAGACCATATTTCTAATACTTACAAACAAATTTTAATTTTTGAAGCATTAGGCTTTGAAGTACCAAGATTTGGTCACTTAGGTATGATTTTGGCTCCGGATAGAAGCAAGCTTTCAAAAAGACACGGAGCCACTGCTGTTTCTGACTTTGTAGAACAAGGGTATTTAACAGAGGCTCTTGTAAACTTTGTTGCGCTTCTAGGATGGGCTCCTTCTGATGGAGAAGAAATTAAACCTATTGAAAAAATTGCAGAAGATTTTAGAATAAATGAAGTTTCTTCTTCAAACTCAATCTTTGAATATGACAAATTAAGATGGATGAACAGCCATTATATTAAAATGCTTCCAAAAGAAGAATTAAGAGAAAAACTTAAGAAATATTTAACAAAATACAACCTAAGCGAACTAACAGAAGAACAGTACAACAGAATGGTTGATATTACGTACGAACCATTGACTTTGTTATCAGATATTACTGATGCTGTTTCCTATTTCTTTGGCGGCGGCAATGTTGAAATTGATGAAAAAGCTCAGGCTGAACTTGATACTGAACTTTCTCAGGATGTTTTAAAATCATTTGTGGAACAGGCTGAAGACTGGGAATGGTCAGAAGAAAATCTTCATGAAAAACTTGCTGATTTTAGAGCTAAATTCAAAGAAGAAAAGGGGTATAAACCTAAATTTACAATGTGGGCTATAAGAGCAGCTGTGACAGGCAGACTCTGCGGCGCAGATATGGTTGTTACTCTTGCAATACTTGGTAAGGAAAATTCTCTTAAGAGAGCCAGAGCTGCTATTAAAACTGCAGTCGTATAAAATTTATTGGAGGCGCGCTGAGTCTGACTCAGCGCGCCTTATTTCAACCATTCAGGGAGAGTTATTTATTTTGTCAAAATCCAACTTTCTAAAAGGAGTATTACTTCTCTTGATGCTGTTTGTTTCCGGCATGCTGTCTTGTAATGCTTTTGAACTTGTTTTTCCTGTAGAGAAAGAGGCTGTTGTAACCTCTGAATATGTCCTTTTTGCAGGGAAAGCTAATAGTTCTGAGATGATTACTATAAACAATGAGAGAGTATATACGGCTTCTAATGGTGCGTTTGCTCATTCAGTAAAATTGAAAGATGGAGAAAACAGGGTAGTAGTTCGTTCTAACTTTAATACTCAAGTTTACAAATTTTGTAAAAAAGTTCCAATAAGTAAAGCCTCTGAGGAAGCTGCAGATATTCAAAGACATGCCGTTGTTGTGAAGAATGATAATACTCCTTTGCGCAGTACGCCTGTTGATGGCGGGCTAAATCGAATTTCCCATCTGTTTAAAGGTACAACTGTTTTGATAGACGGCTCTAAGGGAGAGTTTTATAGAGTTTATCTTTCGAAAGATAAGACAGGCTGGATTGCAAAAAAGGATGTTGATGAAGATTGCGGCATAAATTCTGATGTTGCAAGTTTTATAAATATGGACAGCCAGAAGTTTAAAAATGCAGTTATTCAGACGATATCTTTTACAAAAAATCTTCCATATACTGTTGAAGATTTGGATAAAGAAATTTTGTTTAAAGTTTACAATCCGGAATTATCGGATACATCAGTTTATACTCTGAATATTCCAAAACCAGAAAAATATTTTTATTCTGTTACTCTTAAAGACGGACTTTACACATTTAAAGTTTGCGAAATTCCCAAAGCATTAGAAGATTGCACTATCGTTATAGATGCAGGACATGGCGGGGCGGAAAAAGGCGCAATGGGTTGTCTGGGGGATGCTGAAAAAGATATAAATCTAAAGATTGCTCTCGAGTTGCAAAAATTGCTTAAAAATATGGGAGCAAATGTAATAATGACACGTGAGTGCGATGGAACAATCTCTCTAAATGACAGGATTAAGATTGCACATGAAAATGATGCAGATATATTTGTCAGTATTCATTTAAACTCAATCGGCGATGTACCAATAAATATTCATAAAAATAAAGGAACAAGCGTATACTATTATAACCGTAATTCCCGTAAACTCGCAGAAATACTTGAGAAAAGTGTTACAAAATCCGCAGGTACACGAAAAGACGGAGTAAGAACTGCCAGCTTTGCAGTCATCAGACCTGCAAACTTTGTGGGAGTACTTGTTGAAGCTGCATATATGATTAATCCTTCTGATACTGTTTTATATAAATCAAACAATTTTGCTTATAATGCAGCTAAAGGAATAGCTGATGGAATATTGGAATTTGTAAACAAATAATGGCTTAGCAGATTTACTATTGAACACCTAACATTTCCCTAACAATTCTTTCTTATCATTGGATAAGAAAGGCTGATTATGAAAAATTTTTTTAATAAGAGGGACAATCTGTTTCTTATTTTATTTATAAGTTTTGCAATTATTTATGTAATGCTGCTTGGTGCATATCCATTATTAGAACCTGATGAAACAAGATATGTAACAATGGCGCGGGATATGTTTACCAGTGGAAATTATTTAACTTTATATCTTAATGGAGAGTATTTTTTTGAAAAACCTCCCTTGTTTTTCTGGCTTGAAAGTTTATCTTTCTGGTTTTTTAAGGATATAAGTGAATTTACTGCTAGATTTCCGGTAGTAATATTATCTCTGCTTCCGTTAGGTTTGCTTTTCTCTTTAAGTGAAAAGGTTAAAAATCAGAAATTTGCATTTTTGAACAGTGCTATTTTACTTACCACTCTTGAATATGTGCTGATAACAAAAATCGCAATGCTTGACAGTGTTTTAACCAGTCTTGTTTCAAGCTCTGTATTGTGCTACTTTTTTACTTTTTTTGTTTCAGAAGAAAATAAGAAATACTTCTGGTACTCATGTTATATTTTAATGGGTTTAGCTGTATTAGCCAAAGGTATTCCAGGAGCTGTAATACCTGCAGGTACAATTCTAGCAGGCACTATAATATTTAGAACTTATAAAGAAACTCTTAAAAATATGCCTGCAGGAATCGTATTATTTCTGATAATTGCGCTTCCATGGCATATAATAATGTTATTAAAACACGGCTCACTTTTCTTTAATGAATACATAATTAAGCACCATCTAATGAGATTTTTAGGAGCCGAAGTTATTCACAGAAATGAACCTGTTTACTTTTATTTTGTGACTCTATTATGGGGGCTTTTTCCGTGGATATTTTCATTATTATCAAGCTTGAGAAAGCCGCGTAAGTTTAATCTGGAAAATGGATATGACAAATTTCTTGTTTTAAATATTACTGCAATTTTAGTCATTTTGGTATTTTTTTCCTGTTCCGGAGCAAAACTCATAACTTATATTCTTCCGGTCTATCCATTTTTTGCAGTTTTAATAGGGCATATCTGGTATGAAAGAAGTATGAAAAAGTTTATGGTAATTGTAGCTGTAATGACTATTTTAGGCGGATTTGCTTCTCCATTTGGCTATAAACTTGATTATTCATTCGGGCAAAACGATTTAATGCAATTTGCTAAAATGGCAAAGGATAATAATTATACTATTTCCACATATAAAACAGGGAAAAAATATTCGCTTCTTTATTATTCAGGGCTTAAAAATGTTGAGTTTCAAACCGGAGAAAATCCTGAATGGTTAAGAAATGAATTATGCCGAAAGAACAATTACTTGATTGTAAGGAACAAAGAAATAAAAGATTTACCGGTTAATACAGAAATTGTCAAGCAGGGGGTTAAATATTCAATTATAAAGTCACCGGAAGTTTAATAACAAAATTAGTTCCCTTATTTTCTTCGCTTTCAACGCAAATTTCTCCGCTGTGCAGTTCAACAATATTTTTGACTATGGCAAGTCCTAGTCCAGTTCCGCCTTTTTTTCGGCTTCTTGTTTTATCAATACGGTAGAATTTTTCAAAAATCTTATCAAGGTGTTCTTTTTTAATACCCTTTCCGTAATCTTTAACCTGAATTTTTATGCCAGATTCATCTTGAGTTAATATAATATCAATGTTGTCTGAGCCGGAATATCTGACAGCATTAGTAATTAAATTTTCAAGTGCAGATTTTATCAAATCTTCATTGCCGTTAAAGATAACGCTCTTATCACATTGTATGTTTATTTTTACCTCGTTGTTGCCAAAAGAGCTAACAACTTTTTGTATGAGTTCATTAAGATTGAACTTTTCAAACGATTTTTGTTCGTTAGTCTTTTCAACATCAATTTCACTGAGCATCAAAATATCGTTCACAAGCTTATTTATAGCTTTTATCTGGTATTGAATAATTTTAAAGCATTCCCGATTTTGTTCTTCGTTGTTAGAATTTTCAGAGAGTTCTAATGCCATATTTATTGCAGTAATTGGAGTTTTAATCTCATGTGATGCATTTTGTATAAACTCATTTTTATACTCTTCAAGTTGTTCGAGCCTAACAATTTGCTTTTTCAGTCTTTCTGTCATCTTTTTTACAGATATGGCCAGTTCATTAAGCATTTCAAGCTCTGGTACTTCTATAACAGTGTCCAAATCACCATTGGCTATTTTTAAGACACAGTTGTCAAATTTGTTAAAAGAACTTCTAACCTGATATATAAGCTGAAAAATTACAAGCAGAAGTATTAGCATCGAAAAAATAAACAGTGTAATCATATTTATCTGGCCTTTAACAATTTTTTCAATAACTTTTTCCTCAAGAAGTGTTAATTCAATATAATATTCGGTCATTCCAGCATTAAATTTTGCCACAGAAACAATTTTTCGATCCTTTATAGAAGATTTATAAATTTTCCATGGAGTTTTTTTTCTAAGAACTTTACTGTCATCTTTGGCCATTGGTGTTAAATCTTCAGGATTAGAAGAAACTATAATATTGCCATATTTATCAAAAACTCTGAACTTGACTTCTGAACCTTCAAAGTCTTCTGCATATTTTTTTAAGCTTTCCATATCTTCTTTTTCAAGATATGGCGTAACAGCCCACTGAATTTGTTTTCTGAAAACATTCAGCTCGTCTTTTTCTTCCTGAATATAAGAAGAATTGAATTGTATAATATGGTGAAAGAATAAGAACGTAAAAAGCAGTATTATAGCAAAAAAACATATGAGTCTTGTTGTCCAGAATAAATCTCTTTTTTTCATACATCAAGCTCCTTTAACTTATAACCGACACCTCTTACAGTTTCAATATAGTGCCCGTAATCTTTAATTTTCCTTCTTAAATTCACTATTTGAACATCCACAGCCCGTTCAGAAACTTCAAATCCTCCATCACCCCTCAGTAAAGATAAAAGTTTTGAGCGCGAAAACACTGTGCCCTGATTAGATATAAAGTTTTCCAAAATTTTAAATTCAAAATTGGTAAGTTCAACATTCTCTTTATCAACTTTTACGCATTTCTTATTAACATCTAACTTAATTCCTATGTATGTTTGAATTTCGTTTTGCAATCTGCTGTTTTCAAGATGTGCTTTTATTCTGGCAAGCAGGATTTTATTGCTGAAAGGTTTTGAAATATAATCAATTGCACCATTATCAAATCCTTTTAATATATCTTCTTCCATCTTCTTTGCCGTAAGCATTATTACTTGAATAGACTTAAAATTATTATCTTCCTTAATAATTTTACATAATGAAAAGCCGTCTAATTCAGGAAGCATTACATCAAGCAAAACTAAATCAGGTTTATCCATTTTTATTAAATCCAGAGCTTCCATTCCGTCAAAGGCCTTCCGGATTTTGTAGTACCCGTCAGAGATTAAAACCAGTTCAATAAGGCGGTTAATGTGTTCTTCATCTTCGACTACTAAAATTTTTGCATCTTTAATATTCATTTGTTTTATTATACTCCAATTTAATCATAAGATTTATTAATTATTGTTAGCTTTTGTTTTTTGTTTTGTCAGTGCTAAAATATAAATATGGCAAATTCGTTTGAAGATGTAATTTCGCAAATCAAAGACCGGCTGGATATAGTAGATGTAGTATCGCAATATGTTGTATTAAAAAAGAGCGGAGCTAATTACTGGGGGCTTTGTCCTTTTCATAATGATAAAAAGCCGTCTATGTCAGTAAGCCCGACTAGAGGAATTTTTAAGTGTTTTTCTTGCGGAGCTGGCGGAGATGCTTTGAATTTCCTTGTCAGGATACAAAACAGAGAGTATAAAGATGTAATTCTGGAGCTTGCTGAAAAGTATGGAATAGAGCTTCCGACCAAATATCATGCTTCTGCTGATACTAAAAATCAAAAGAAAGAGATGATTAAGGCATGCCTTAAAGCTGCGAAATTTTATCATGCACAATTAAGAAGCGCTGAAGATGCGAATAAGGCCATAACAGCTCTTAGAAAGAGAAACGTTGATGATAGTATTATAGATAAATTTACTCTTGGCTGGGCGCCTAACAAATATGATACTCTTTATAAGGAACTTAAAAAAGAATTTAAGGATGAAATATTAGAAAAAGCCGGTTTAATATTAAAATCGAACTCAGGCGGCTGGATTGACCGATTTAGAAACAGAATAATAATTCCAATTCAGAATGAATTGGGAGAATACGTAGCATTTGGTGCACGTGCAGTTGACGAGGGGCAGAACCCTAAATACTTAAACTCATCAGATTCATTAATCTATAACAAAAGTAAAATCCTTTTTGGTTTAAATTCAGCTCAGGAAGCAATAAAAAATGAAGACGGCGTAGTAATCATGGAGGGGTATTTTGATGTAATCTCAGCACAGGCGCATGGAGTGGAGAATGCTGTTGCTTCCTGCGGAACTGCGCTAACGCCTGATCATGTAAAGATACTCTCGCGTTATACAAAATCAAGAAGAATATTTTTATCTTTTGATACTGACGGAGCAGGGATAAATGCAACCAAAAAAGGCAGCGCAGTAATTAAGGAAACGCTGTCTACATTAGGGGATATAAAGCAGTTTGATGAGAGTCATATTTCTTCTGCAATGGATAACAAATATGCTTGTGAAATTCGTGTAGTATCTCCGCCTCAAGGTAAAGATCCGGATGAATTTATCAGAACAATGGGCGGCGATGCTTTTAAAGAATATATAAAAACTGCTCCTCTTTTAATTGATTTTCTGCTTAACAATATATTGAAAGAGAAGAATTCTGCAAAAACACCCCAGCAAAAAGCAGAACTTGTTGAACAGACAATCGAGATATTGAAAGATGTAAATAACAAGATAATTCAATCCGAATATGTTAAAATGGTGTCAACAGTAATAAATGTTGACGAAAATGCGATGTTAAAAGAGCTCGCACGTATAGAACGACAAGGGGATAATGAAGGAAGAATACAATATAAACAAAAAGTTGTAACAAATTCTTCACAATTCGAAATAAAAGCGCAAAAAAATTTATTGAGTGTTTTTCTAGCAAATGACAATGTTCTAAGTTACCAACAACTTAAAGAAATGTTGCCGGAAGATATCATTCAAGATGAAACGTTAATAATTGTAAAAAATACAATTGACAAATTAGCGTGTACAATAAATAATGTTAAGGAATTGACTAAAAATTTGTATACAGAATTCATTGAGGATGATAATTTGACCCAAATATTAACCGATATAGTTGAACTCTCGGAAGCGTTTCACGGTCTGGAACCAGACGAGTTCGAAAGGGCTGTAAGGGAAAATATTGTAAGACTTAAGAAATGTTATCAGGAAAAAGAAGCCGAAAAAATTCGTCAGCAGTACAAACAGGTAAATGATGACGAGATTGAAGCATTAAAGATACAAATGCAGCTTAGAGATAAAATAAAGTTAAGGACTGGAGATAAATAATGACCCAAAAAAGAAATTCACATTCATCAGTAGTAAGCGTTGAAGAAGAAAGCATGGACTTGCTGGATTTTGATGCAGAAAAAGATGATGATTCAGTTGATTATATTGAAACTGATTTAGGGACAGATAATATTGAAGATATTATTACTTCATCAAAGTTAGGCGGCATCAAGAGTGATGATTTCTATATGATGGATACAGGAGATTCATCAAGAGAAGCTGAACTTGATACAGATGTACCAAAAGGCGTAGCGGTTGAAGATCCTGTAAGGTTGTATCTAAGAGAAATCGGCAGAATTAAATTGTTATCAACAAGTGAAGAAATCGAACTTGCCAGAAAGATTATACAGGGTGGTACACCAGGTGCAATTGCAAAACGTAAGCTTGTTCAAGCTAACTTAAGACTTGTCGTTAGTATTGCAAAAAAATATGTAGGCAGAGGCATGCTTTTCTTAGACCTTATTCAAGAAGGTAATTTAGGTTTAATCAGAGCCGCAGAAAAGTTTGACCACGAAAGAGGTTTTAAATTTTCAACATATGCTACCTGGTGGATTAGACAGGCTATTACAAGAGCGATTGCTGATCAGGCAAGAACAATCCGTATTCCTGTTCACATGGTGGAAACAATTAATAAATTAAAGAAAGTTACAAGAAGACTTGCTCAAGAACTTTCAAGAAAACCGACCGAAGAAGAATTAGCTTCAGAAATGGGCGTATCAATTTCGAAATTGAGAGAAATTGTTAAGATTGCTCAAGAACCGCTTTCTTTAGAAACACCAATTGGTAAAGAAGAAGATTCCAGACTCGGTGATTTTATTGAAGACAAAGAAGCTGATGCTCCTATTAAGACAGTAGCTTCAGAACTCTTGAGAGAGGATTTGGCAGAAGTTCTCTGCACACTTTCTCCAAGAGAAAGAGATGTTTTAAGACTTCGTTTTGGTATGGATGACGGCAGACAAAGAACATTGGAAGAAGTTGGCCAGTTGTTCGGAGTAACCCGTGAACGTATCAGACAGATTGAGGCAAAAGCATTGAGAAAACTTCGTCACCCTAATCGCAGCAAACGATTAAGAGAATATGTAGAAAACTAGAACTGATAACGGCCGGATTATTAATCCGGCCGTTATTTATAAACTTTTGTAAAAAGTTAAAAAAATGTTGTTACAAACATTTGAGAATGTGGAATATGTAAAGTATACTGATAATCAATGGATGTGATTTAATGTCGTTTAAAAAAGAAGAAATTTATAAAAAAAGGATATGTAAAATTGAGTTATACCCTTGCCCTGAAACCCTTGTGGCTGTAGGGGGGGGGGGGCGAAACACCTATAAATACTAGCATTGAGCTGGTATACCTCTTTACAATTTTTTATTTCCCTCTCCTAAGGGAGAGGGTTAGGGTGAGGGGTCTTTTTGTATATACTTCTGGAGGTATCTTATGATAACCTTTGGAAGCGATGTAGCAGATTTGATTTTGCAGAGAACACTGGGCGAAAATACATTAGGCTTGAATAACTCAATCAACCGTATGACAACAGGTTACAAAGTTAATCAGGC
>ENA-OUQW01003258-OUQW01003258.1-human-gut-metagenome-genome-assembly--contig:-NODE-3258-length-12095-cov-5.234219_pt1 | contig 12095 bp, 10 predicted proteins | sample MGYA00248464_ERZ548849 | MGnify/ENA primary metagenome ERZ548849 (study PRJEB26491, sample SAMN04978193) | human gut metagenome | host: Homo sapiens | study: EMG produced TPA metagenomics assembly of...
CTTGCCGGAACGCTCCAGCAGGTCTTCGAGCTGCAGGTTGTGGTCGAAGTGGTCTTCGATGACGTTCTTGTCACGGTTGGTGACGAAGATCACGTCCTTGATATGGGCACGCTGGGCCTCTTCCACAACATACTGGATGACAGGCTTGTTGTAGATGGGCAGCATTTCCTTGGGAATATTCTTGGTCGCGGGCAAGGAACGGGTCCCCCAGCCGGCCACAGGGATAACAACCTTACGAATATCCTTCATGTTCTCCTCCATCACGGCACGCCCGTACGGGCCCGTGCCTGGGACATGGTTCTTGACGAAAGTATGTCGCGGGTCTGCCCGCGGCAGCTCCCGGAACGAATCAGCTCCTCCGGGAAGAGGACAAAAACTAGCGAAGTTCGCGGCTCACCACATCGGCCAGATCGCGCGCGTAGCGGACGACCTTGTCTTCATCTTCGGCCTCGACCATGACGCGGCACAGGGCCTCGGTGCCGGAGTAACGCAGCAGCACGCGGCCACGACCGGCCAGGGCCTTTTCCACATCGGCCACGGCCTTGCCGATGGCGGGGCGTTCCTCGAAGGGCAGCTTCTTTTCCACCCGCACATTGATGAGCTTCTGGGGGAAGAGGTGCAGCAGGCCCGCCAGCTCGGACAGGGGCTTTTCCTTCTCGCGCACGATGCGCAGCAGCTGCAGGGCCGCCAGCAGACCATCACCGGTGGTGCTGTACTGGCGGTAGATGAGATGCCCGGACTGCTCGCCACCCAGCATGGCGCCGGTCTTGCGCATGGCCTCCATGACGTAGCGGTCGCCCACCTTGGTGCGCAGCAGCGTACCGGCGCGTTCCTTCATGAAGATCTCCAGCGCCAGGTTGCTCATGGCCGTGGCCACCAGCATGTTGCCGGGCAGTTCGCCCCGCTCCATCATGGCCTGGGCACCCAGGGCCATGAGCTGGTCGCCGTCCAGGACATTGCCCTTTTCATCCACACACAGGCAACGGTCAGCATCGCCGTCATAGGCAAAACCGATGTCCAGGCCCTTCTCTACCACGAACTTCTGCAGACCCTCAATGTGGGTAGAACCAGCATTGTTGTTGATGTTCAGACCGTTGGGCTGTGCATTGATGACATAGGTATCTGCACCCAGCGCATCAAACACAGACTTAGCGATGTTCCAAGAACTACCGTTGGCGCAGTCCAGACCAACCTTGACGCCCTTGAAAGAGTAGATTCCGAGGCTAATCAGATAGCCCATGTAGCGGTTGCGACCGGACACATAGTCCACAGTGCACCCGATATGCTCACGATGGGCAAAGGGCAGCTCAGGCCAATCCTTATCAAAGACGTGAAGTTTACCGTCGATATAGTCCTCCACCAACAGCAAAATCTCCTCCGGCATCTTCTCGCCATAGCAGTCGATCAGCTTGATGCCGTTATCGTAGTAGGGATTGTGGCTGGCAGAGATCATGATGCCACAGTCGAAGTCATCGACGCGGGCGATGTAAGCCACAGAAGGGGTGGTAGTGACATGGAGCAGGTAGGCATCTGCACCGGAAGCGGTCAGACCTGCGACCAGGCTGTACTCGAACATATAAGAGCTACGGCGGGTATCCTTACCAATGACGATGCGTGCAGGGTTATTATCACCGTTGCGCTCACGCAAAGCGTTATAATACCAGCCCAGAAAACGACCAACCTTGTAGGCGTGGTCAGCGGTCAGATCAATACCAGCTTCACCACGGAAGCCATCGGTTCCAAAATACTTTCCCATTCTTGGTTACCTCGTTACAAAAGTAAACCTTCGATTAAATGCAATATGTGCTTTAGCCGGAAAAATCGTTTTCTGTTACTCACTGTGGTCGTCTCGCATACATGAGCAACACAGCCTTGTTCCCAGCCATATCTGTTACTCCTTCGAAGGTTTGTAAGCTATACAATATACTCAGCAATAGGGTCTATCGGCTTAGCGTATTTTTTGCCAAATAACACCAGATTTTGTCTTTTTGTCAGACATCTTTCATTCCATCAGCTATCCATTTACCGAATTCTGTCCGAATTCCTGTAATAGCGGCATTCATATTCGGCATCCCCGTGTAATTTATATAACAGCCGGACAGAACTTCTCGGCTTGCGGAATCCTCTATAAGGCAGAACAATGCGAAATTTTGTGTTTCCTTCCGGAACACTTTGCTCAATGCCATCGTCAAAATTGATGGTATATGCATAGGGCCAATCTATTTCATGCAGGAAGGCTTTTAAGTTGCCCCCCCATTTCACATCTGTGAAATTGTCCTCAAAATATCTCGCACGTTTGAGTTCCGGAACATCATTATAAAATTCACCTGCAATCCCCGTAAAATCAAGCTCTGCAAGATAGTCCGCACACTCTGGATTTTCCTCAATGAGTGCTTTTTTCATATATTCCTGTGCTGCGGCACAATCTGGAACGCTTCCATTAAGAGCTTCTGCACCTGCGGAAAAACCAGCACCAAAGAACGGGATCAGGTTTTGCGCAACAGCATAAGACGCTAATTTTCCATGCCTTCCGCGCCCTCAAGGTATATCAAATCTTTCATTTTTTATTCCTCGTGTTTTATTTCACATTTTACGGCTAACTTATTGAAGGTCTTTTTTCTTCTTAAAAGCTCTAAACGCTCTGAAGAGTAACGCCCCTGCACATGCGCCGATTAGATTGAATAGCACATCGTTGATATCTGCCACACCTCTATGCGTGAAATACTGGATTATTTCACAGAGAACGGATGAAAGCAATGCCGCAAACGCAGTACCTTTTATGGAAGCAGCCATGTTATATATCGTTCCTCCAAGTGGAATATATAAAATAACATTCAGCAGATTTCCTGTCCAAACTTTCACATCGGGCAGGAACGATATATGATAACGGATTTCTTCATTATACTCTGGTGTTCGACGCAGAAGCGTGATATAGAGAATCAAAAGCATACTATATCCAACCGGAATCACCCGACTTTTGTCATGACACCGTAATGACCCCAAAGCGGTCATCATTAAGACAACAGCTTCATACACAGTCAGATTACCACGAATATCCTCGCAAAGCTGCTGAATGATTTTCCACATTGGCTCCAGATACCCTTATCCCAAAGTTCCGAAATTTTCCACTTAGCTATTCTCGCTGATACAATCATAATATATCTTCATCAGATTTGCAATATCGATTGACTCAGAATACTTATTTTCGTATTCGTTTCGGGCGATTTTCCCATATTGACTGCACAAATCCGGATCGTTCCAAAGTTCCATGACTTTGTGGCTCAGCGCGTTATAATCCTTCATAGGGAACACAGTATTCATGCCGACAGCGGATATCGCTTCGTGCATAAAGCCAATATCTGTTGCTATAACAGGTTTCCCAAGACTGAATGCCTCAATGACTGTCATGGAACAGCCCTCGTAGCAAATAGACGGAAGCAGTACAAATTCTGCGTTCCCCATAATACCCTGACATTCATCATGCGGCACATAGCCTAGGTATTGAATCTGCAAATCGGGATGTGTTTTGATGAATTGGTTCAGCATGTCCTCCTGAGGACCAGCGCCCATAATCACCAACGGCACATCAGGAAGCTTCTCCCATGCACTGCATAATACAGAGATTCCTTTTTCCTGACCGATTCGACCACAATATACAGCATACCGCTGTGGAAGGTCTCTCTCCGAATTTACAGGCGTGGGTTCCGGAACACTGTTGTATTTTTTTACCAACTTGCGAGAGGAAAATCCGGCTTTCAAAAAGAGAGCTTTTTGAGATTCATTCAGATAAATGTAGCGGTCGATATTTCGATAGAAGGTGCGGTTCCAACGATGAACCCCAAAAATCAATGCTGCCGCCAAAGATTGGACTTTGGAATTCTTGAAGCATTTTTTTGATACCATCCGAAAATACTTTCCATCTGTACACAGCGTACACAATTCACCATTACAAATAGAAGATGCGTTCGGACAGACATAACGGGTATCATGCAGTGTTTGTATCACTTTTACGCCGCTTCGGTGTGCAGCAACAAAAACAGCAGGAGAGAGCAACGGAAAAAATGTGTGTACATGGACAATATCGGGCTTTTCCTCTTTGCAGATTCTCTGAATGTCTCGATATGTTTTGGGGGACCAGAACATATCAAGACTTGCCAACAGCTTTCCCGCTTTGTTCTTCTTGTCAAATTCATCTGTGTGAATCGTATACCTTAACAGCTCGATTCCAGCGTTTTTCAGCATAGCAGTTTCGTGCTTGAAAACCTGATCATCTCCGCTTGCTGAACCGGAACGATGAAAATTATGTACAACTAAAACTTTCATTGATGATTTTTTCCTCCAGACAGAGCTGCTTCATTTTATTTTCTCCAGAACATCTTCAAAGAACAGTCCTTTGTTTTCCCATGTCCATTTGCTTCGGACCGCCTTGTAACCGTTTTCCCCCATTTCAGCTGCCTGCTCCGGGTGTTCCAGAACCCAGAGCATTGACTCTGCAAACTTTTTGACCATTGTATTGTAGTCTGCGACCGGAAGTTTGATGCCTCCATCATCTTCCACCAAAATGTGCATTCCTGATGTATCCATACAGATAATGGGGGTCTTGCACATCATCGCTTCGTACAGCACCCATGTGCCGCCTTCTCTTCCGCTCGTTACGACCAATGCCGCCGCATTTTTGATTTTCTGAATGCTTTGCTCTTTTTTTAGCATTCCGGTAAAAACAACATTCTGCTCCAGCGAAAGCTGCTGGGTCAAGCGTTTCAAAGCGGATTCACATTCGCCGCCGCCTACAATACGCAGAGAAGCCTCCGGATGTACCTTTACGACCTCTGCCATTGCCCGTATCGCAACATCGACCAGCTTCAGTCCAACTAACCGACCACTGACAACAAAATCTTTCCCTACCTTTTTAGGAAGCTGCTCAAGGGCATCACATTGTTCCTGCGAAACGCCTGTCTCGATCATCATGCTGCATTTGCTCCGATATTTCAGCGGGATACAGTTCAAGGAATCTTCCGTCCGCAGAATCAATGCCGAAGCGTGTTTGCAGGCAGAATGGAACCACGGGTTTGTCAGGCAGATATACTTGTTGATTTTTCGCACCCGCTCAATCAAGGCCTGCTTTTTTGTAAGCTGCGGCCATAACACTTCCGGAACACCTTCGCCACCGCCCAATGGACCCCAGACAAAGGGTACATTTAGTTTATACATCAATGTTGGAAGCCACATCGTTCCGAAAGTGACTGCAAATACCATTGAGAATTTATGCTGTTGGTTCAATCTTTTTACATACCGGTATGCGCCGATTTGCCATAGCGCGTAATAAAGCTGGACACCTTTTTGCCCCTTTTTGTATTTTTTGATACTTTCCGGAAGATCATAGTAAATAAAAGACATATTGGGTCTTGGATTTACCTGAAGTTCCTTTTCAATGGAGCAACGATTGTTTGCCCGCGTCAGCACGGTAACTTTGTGACGCTTCGCCACTTCCACAGCCCAATTCCAGCCGGCTCCCGGCTCAGAACCTTTGTCCGGCTCACAGCCATATGCGGAGATCAATATATTTTCCATAGTATCAAACACCTTTTCCACTTTGACTCAGTAACATCAGATACTTCTTCCATAAATCCAGTTGCTCTTGTTCTTGAGTCGTTTTTTTCTCTGAGCGGAGTGTATATAGTATATACTGGTCGAGCAGATAGATTGTAAGAAGTGCCTCACTGGATATTGCTGCGCATCCTACTTCTCTCAGATAATCGGAGATTTTTTTGATTTCACCAATCAAAGATCCGACTTCAGCTGTTTTTTTGAGAAGAATCGGTTTCAATATAAAATGAACTGCGTCAAGGAAGGCGGGTTTCGGGGCAGATGCGTATTCCCAGTCAAAAACTGCAAGTTTTCCGTTTTCAACAACACAATTCCAAGGAGAAAAATCACCATGGTTCAAATCAAATTTTACATTGGCCAAGAATTCCGGAGTTGCTGTGTTCAGGAACATCGTTTTCATCCATGAAAGAGCGGAGCCGAGGCTTCCTAAATTATTTTCCATCTGTGCGGCCCATTCTGCAGCTCCATTTTCGACAAAAGTATAGTCGGCCAATTCTAATAAAAATTCTTTGTGCTGACTGCAAAGTTCAAAGGATGGCTGTGTGCGATGATCACATACGGAAGATGTCTCAAAGAAATACACGCCATTTTCATGACTGCATTGCAAAACCTGTGGCAGCACTGCCGACTGGATGCCAGAGACCTTATTGAGTGTTGCTGCCTCTCTTTCAAATAGAACTGCTATTTGCGGATTTTCCGTAAATTTGATATACGAAAATGGCACTCCATTTTTCAGCATCTGAATCGTTGCCTTGCTGTCACTTCCCTCATTTCCGACATAAAATGCCGGCTGGCATGCTTCATTATGCGGAGCAAAAAACCGACCATTTTTGTAATCCAACCGGACAATTTTGGCTGAACACCGGCGCAAGAGAGGGAGCGGCAGATGCTCCATCGAAAATTTATAGAGTTTTCCTTTTAATGTATTGGGAATATAAAGCTGAAGTGCCGACCGAAAACTATGCTTATCTTTCAGCGGAACAAGCCATCGGACATTTTCAAAAGAGGGCAATGCCATATACAGAGCACCATCTGTGATTTCTGTCACACCAATGCTCTGAAGCTGTTTTTTAAAATCGATCCATTTCATTATACTGGCACACCCTCATCATCCAATGTGCAATGCATCAGTTTGGCTGTTTGTTCTGCCTTATAGCGCAGAACTTTTTCTGTAATAGAATCTGCAACCTGCTTTGCATCCTGAGTGGCATCAACTAGAACCGCGTTTCGTTTGTTTTCAGCAAATGTTTTGAACGCTTCGCGCTGTTTCCGAAGTTCCTCTATTGGCAGCTCTTGTTTTCTCTGGTACAAAATCTCAGCCGGAGCGTCCAAGACAAAAATCAAATCCGGAGAGGGAATGCACCATGCAAACATTTTAGCGACCCAGGTGGGCAGCGAGTATTGATATCGAGCCATGTCTGCATAGTAATCGTAGTAGTACCGGTCAAAAATGACCAGCTTTTTCTTTATTTTAAGCGGAATTATCTTCATCCATGTGCCGATGATGAAATCAAGATTATAGAAAGAAAACCGGAGGAAGGACTTGATTTTTCCATTCAATTTTTTTCCGTGCGGGTCAGTGTTTGTTGTTTCTTCTGAGGTTTTATTGTATAGCTTATACGAACCCGCATTCGACAGATAATGCGGGCGGAAGTAAAGCTCAACATTTCCATAAAAACTTCCGGACACTTGCTCCGAAACCGCCTTGATCGCCGTCGATTTTCCACCACCATCCGGGGATAAGAATGCCACACTGATTCCGGATTTGTGTATCACTCGTTTCGGGATGACCTCGAAGATTTGGAATTTACGATACATGATTTGGAACTTGCTGCTTGCACAATTTTTTTGAGAGATTGCCTTCACGCTTTTCCGAAAGACTGCCTTGTTCTCCTCAAAAATATTGCAGTCGAGTGTATCAACACAGCGTTTGATCAGCACTGCTGCTTCCTTGCCAAAAACATGCTCCAACCGTTTATCATATTCTTGTGGAGAATGCAGGTACATCTGACGCGCGATTTCAAGATGTTCCGGCTTCATATCATTTTTGATGGTTCTGCGGATAAACATATACTGAAGTTCATCAAAATAATCGGGAACATAAAAGCATTTATAGAACCGCTTATTCTCCAGCATCACTGCTGCCGGCATAACATTGGGATAATCCTTGCGGGAAATCGCACTGTAAAAATCAAGTTGCAGCTGGAATCTTTTTTGAGGAATCGGATACGAAAGGATATAAGTATATTCATAATAGCCTTGTACGATTTTCTGTGTGACCAAAAGCCGGGTCTCTTTAGCAACTTTGATAACCAGCTGATCCAAAAAAGATTCGTCCGCATTGCGATACATCATATCGATGTCCGACGGGATTTCTTCGGGCATCATTTCATATTTATTCTGGATACAATAGTCAAGTCCGCTTTCATTGATAGTCTGAAATACTTTTTCCAAAAGAAGCATACTTGTCCTCCCTCTGATGTGTAGTTATGTTCTTGTCTTTACAACTCGTCCTGCATGGCCGGTAACTACAGAGTTGGCCGGAACAGATTTTGTCACCACAGTATTTGCGCCTATGATGCAATTATCTCCAATCGTCACGCCCGGAAGAATGACAACTCTAGCACCGATCCAGACATTGTTGCCTATCGTTACCGGGTTGCTCTTTTTCATGCCCTGCTGGTTGATGGGGATATTCACATCTGCATATTCATGCGAATTGGAGTAAATGATAACATCTGGTCCCATCACAACATTGTCACCAAGTGTTACATCCGTGCTCAAAACAGCATTTAATCCAATCTGGGAATTTTCGCCGATCAATATACCATGTCCGTCTCCAAAATAAGCATTCCGTTTAATCAGCGTACCCCCCCCATTTTCAAAAACAACTTTTTGCAGATAGAACGACGAATGGAATATGCCAACTGATACCCCGGAATCGGGTATGCGGGTAAAAATCTCGCAAATCCATAATATAGCATTAGCCAGAATTTTTTCATGATCAATTCCTCCAGATTCAGTACTGTTCTTGTGTATGGCAGAGTGCGCAGATTGCAAAAAAGCAGATGAGAACATAATACGAATGCACCGCCAAAGTCGTGACAGTGAAGGTTCGCACAAAAATAATAAGGAGGACGCCAACGGTTTCCGCCAGAATAACATTTGATCTATCGATACGGTAGGCCGTAAAGATTTGCTTTATTGTTGAAAGCCAAAACATCAAATAAAGAAAAGCTCCCAGTAAACCATTGGAAATCAAAATAGCAAACCATTCAGAGTCCAAGGTATACATAACTGCATTACTCTGTGCGGCCACGAGTTTCTCACCTGCTGCAAATCCGTTTCCAAAAAATTTGCAGAACCATGACGATTTCAAAAAATAGTTCCATGCATATGTCCACCACTCTGCGCGCCCGGAAAGAGAAAACAAAAGGTCCCGGCTTTGTCCACGGAGAAGAAATGTCATAATTGTGGATGCGCCGAAAACGACTACGACTATTCCAAGAAAAAACAGAAGCAGTTTTAATACAGCACCACGATAAAAAAACAGGAAATAAACTAAAAAAGCGAGCGCGACAGAAAAAATCGCAGTTCTTGACTGCGATAGAATGATACAGGCAATCAGGCAACCTTCCCAGATACACTCTCCTAAGCTGGCTCGTTCCCTTATCGATAGCTTTTCCACAATTAAAACATAAAAGAGAATGCCAGAAAGCATACCGACGCTCGTAGAACTTAGTGGTATAATCCATCCACTAAGCAAAACCGGAAGCAAGGCATTCCTGATTGCAGAATAGGAATTTTCTCCTGTGTAGAGAGCTTTGGTTGGACTTACAATGATTCCCACAAGAACCGTTAGAATCAGGAATGAAACAAACAGTTTTATAGCGTTTAACGCTTTTTCGGAAAAATCATCGTCAACTTGAGTCATGCTTGCAACATAGACAGCACCCATAAAGGCCACAAAATATTCAACCCATTTTACAAAGGAGTACGAGAGCCAGTTGTTGTTCAAAAATGCAAATGCGGATAAGAACCAGAAAAGAAAGATCCATGTCAACGGTGCCGGTATGATCACCCTTCTGAACAGGTTCCACTTCCATGAAAAATATAGGATGGAGAAAAAGGCAAGTGGAAGAAATGCCATTCGCAATAAATTATCCGAGCTGAACAGTCCCGCCTGAGCCTCAGAAACAGTTCGGGAAGCAAAACTGAGGCATGTCCCAAAGAGACATAGAATAGGAATCATATTACGTGTCCAATAAAGTCGATTCTTTTTCATTTTTAATTATTCTCGTTGCAAATTTTCCATATTTCATATGCTTGTAAAGTAGTTGGAATAATGTAAACGATCAGCATTGCAATGCAAACGCCCATAATTCCACCCTTCCAAATCATTGCTGCACCTGCCGTTGCCAAGAAAAGTAATCCAAGTAAAAGGGTGTAGAAAATCATTTGCGGCTTCCCATAAGCTTGTAATACAGCATTCTGGATATTGTTCAGGGATACAAAGATCCCACGAATGCAGCAAATCAAAAGAGGAGCAACACCAATATAATAGCTTTCTCCATACAGCATTCCAATCAAGCTCTTTCCTAGAATGCCAAGTCCTATACACCAGAGCAGATTGGCAACGGCTGCAATCAAACATGCGCTATACACTTTTTTAGAGACTGATTTCGAACTCTCTGTTTGGATACTTGCCGATAGATTAGGAAGTAAATATTGAGACAGTCCAACAAACACTGGCTGAGGGAGTGTTGCCAGAGTATTATTGTTATTATAAATTGCAACCGATTCTGTTGACTGAAAGAAATTCAGCATCCATACAGACATCTGTGATTTTACCGAGTCGGACATACTGATACCGATACTCCACTTTGCAGTCCACCAATTTTCTTGCCAAGTTTTCAAGATATCTTTCAAATTCAAGGTCATCTTAAAAATCGACGCAATAAAGAGACTGCTGCATACAAGGCAAGAGCCGCCGATAATTCCGAGAACCGTATTCAAAGACAGATTTGAACGGAAAAAAATCAGCATTCCAAGCTGGGCAACACATTGCGTGATACTCATAATAAGGCAATTCCCAATCCGACCAACTCCAAAAAAGAGTTGTCTGGAAAAATCTTTGTATAAGTATCCGACGAAAAAGATAAAGAATGCGATTCCATTTGCAGAATGGCTTGCTTTTCCTCCAAGGAACAGCGAAATAATACCGGCAGCTATCAGAAAAATAAATTCCAAACTGAATGTCGAGGCATAGTATCTTTTCTTTTCGCTTCCTTCAGCATACTTGGGATAATGCACACTAAAGGGAACGGCAATAATGACTCTTTGCAGCCCAAGAACAATTAACGAGAGTGATAAAATCAACGCATATTGACCCGCTGTTTGCATACTGCAACTATGCGCAATAATAATTGTTGTCAAAAAAGAAGTGACGCTCGAAAACCCCTGCTCGATCATTGATAAAAGACTGCCAGACAAGAAGGATTTTTTATACATTAAATACCCTTTCGTACTCACTTATGATTTTCTCCCAGCTATAAGCATCCTGTACCCGAGCAGTGCTCTTTTCATCCAGTTGCTCAATTATCTCCGCATCCAGAGCATCCGCTTTCTCCAGTAAAGCAGACAGATTCCCCGGCTCTTTGCTCCAGTACAGAGCGCTGTCTTCGCCAACTTCTTTGTTAAAGCCAACGCCCAAAAGCAAATTCAACCGGGTACTGGCAAGTGCCTCTAGCAGACTGGGATTAGTACCACCGACTTCGTGACCATGCAGATAACCGTAAGCTTCCTCACGGATTTTTTTCAGCAGGTCCTGATCATAAACCGTACCAACAAATTTGATACGCTTATCTTTCTCAAAACCGGTTTTTTCACGAAGCTGTTCATAGAACTTGTTATGCTCTACGTTCGTGATAATAACGAGGTCTTTTTCAGTCTTGCTGCGCATAAACTCTGTGATCATAGTCTCATAGTTGTTCTCCGGAACAAAACGGCCAACAATCAAATAATAATGCCCACGTTTGACATTGAACTGCGTATACCACTCGTTCAGCTTTTCCTCATCGCACTGAGAGCGATCAGTATACGCGCCATACGCAATAAACGTGGTATCCTTCACCCGACTGCCATAAGTATCTTTGATATATTTCTCGATATTGACAGAATCGCAGATTGCCAAATCGCTGTTCTCGACCAGACACTTTTCGCAATACCGCAGAAAAGCTTTGGCCGGAGCGCTCCACTTACTGCGCTTCCACTCCAACCCATCTGGGTTGCAGTAGACCTTTGCACCAAGTTTGTGCAGCTTTTTGGCGTGCGGAATCAGCAAAGGTCCAATTCTGCATCCCAGAATACAGACGATTACTTTCTCCTGCGGGTGCTGCTTTGCCCATTCCTCCACCTGATTCAGAACCAAACCCACATGGAAAATACGTCCGGGGGCGCCGGGTAGCGGAACGCGAACATTAAAGCAG
>ENA-OUQW01003261-OUQW01003261.1-human-gut-metagenome-genome-assembly--contig:-NODE-3261-length-12087-cov-4.399850_pt1 | contig 12087 bp, 9 predicted proteins | sample MGYA00248464_ERZ548849 | MGnify/ENA primary metagenome ERZ548849 (study PRJEB26491, sample SAMN04978193) | human gut metagenome | host: Homo sapiens | study: EMG produced TPA metagenomics assembly of...
CCAACTTTGCAAAAGTGACTTATCAAACACGGTTCAACTAAATTGAAGAAGAACCACTCTTATCATACAAAAGTGTACATTCTTGTAATCGTCCTATATTCAACAAAGTACAGAGATAAAATACAACCTTCTCATTCCATTGCCCCATCCAATAAATATATTTACATTCTACTAAAATATGCTTTAAAACGCAAGATTGTCAATTTGCAAATTATTGATTATAATTACAAAAATATAAAAATATATGTTTCTAATATTAAAACATATATTATCTTTGCAGATAAAGAACTCTCCCTTATATAATATATTATGAAAAAGATTCTATTTATAGTCATTTTAGCGTTCATCACTCTCCACTGCCAGGCAAAACAAAGCCGGGTGATTGTAGGTGCAGAACAAACGAATGACTATTTACCTATATTAAAGAATAAGAGAATTGCTGTTTTTTCAAATCACACCGGTATGGTGGGAAATAAGCACCTGCTGGATGTATTATTAGAGAATAAGATTAATGTAGTTGCAATTTTCTCTCCGGAGCACGGCTTCCGTGGTAATGCAGATGCAGGAGAGCATGTTTCAAGTTCGGTAGATCAAAAAACAGGGGTACCTATTCTATCGTTATATGATGGCCAATTGGGTAAACCCAGTGAGGATTCCATGCGCAAATTCGATTTGCTGATAGTCGATATACAAGATGTAGGTTTACGATTTTATACGTATTATGCCTCTATGGTACGCCTGATGGATGCCTGCGCGGAGTATAACCGTAAAATGCTGATTCTGGACCGTCCCAATCCAAACGGGCATTATGTAGACGGTCCTATTTTAGATATGAAATATAAATCGGGAGTTGGCTGGCTTCCTATCCCGGTAGTACATGGGATGACTTTGGGAGAATTAGCACTCATGGTTAATGGTGAACGCTGGTTGCCGGCTTCCCGTATCTGTGACGTTACAGTAATAAAATGCAAAAACTATACCCACCAGACAATGTATCAGCTGCCTATCCCTCCCTCTCCTAACCTACCCAATATGAAAGCAGTATACCTCTACCCGTCTATTTGCTATTTTGAAGCAACTCCCGTCAGCTTAGGAAGAGGCACACAACTGCCTTTTCAGGTATACGGTCACCCCAATATGACAGGATACAATTATAGCTTTACGCCACAAAGCACATCAGGAGCCAAAAACCCTCCCCAACTTGGCAGGCTTTGCCACGGTGTGAATTTAAGCGCGTTAAGTGAGGAAGAAATAAGAAAAAAAGGAGTAGATTTGAGCTACCTTATTGACGCTTACCGAAACCTGAATATGGATGATTACTTTTTCCGCCCATTCTTTGAACGACTGATAGGTACGGATTATGTCCGCAAAATGATCGAACAAGGAAAAGATGCCGATGAGATAAAAGCAATGTGGAAAGAGGACGTAGAAAAGTTTAAAGTACAACGCAGACCTTACCTTTTATATGAAGAATAGCCGTTTCTCTCTGTTTTTTATCTTAAATTGTTAAACTATAAAAATGTAAATTGCCCCATGAGTCCAATTGCCATCTTAATTACTATTGCAGCCTATTTCGTTATCCTGTTCACAATCTCATACATTGCAGGCAGAAAAGCCGATAATGAAGGTTTCTTTGTAGGGAATCGTAAATCAACCTGGTATGTAGTAGCATTTGCCATGATTGGTTCGAGTATATCAGGAGTTACATTTGTGTCGGTACCGGGTATGGTTGCTGCAAGCGGATTCTCTTATTTACAGATGGTACTTGGTTTTGTTGCAGGACAAATTATTATAGCTTTTGTTTTGATACCGCTTTTCTACCGGATGAATTTAGTATCCATCTATGAGTATCTTGAAAACCGATTTGGAATTTCTTCTTATAAGACAGGTGCATGGTTCTTTTTTATTTCAAAAATGCTGGGAGCAGCCGTAAGATTATTCCTTGTTTGCCTCACACTACAACTACTTGTTTTTGAGCCTTTCCATCTCCCGTTCATACTGAACGTGATTATCACCGTAGCTCTTGTTTGGCTCTATACTTTCCGTGGAGGAGTAAAGTCATTAATATGGACAGATTCATTAAAAACATTTTGTCTGGTAGTATCTGTAGTACTATGTATATATTACATTGCTTCCGATCTTAACCTGGGTTTCGGAAGTATGATTGCTACTATATCCGAAAATGACTTCTCACGCATGTTTTTCTTTGATGACGTGAACGACAAACGTTATTTCTTCAAGCAATTTTTGGCAGGAGTATTCACCATGATTGCCATGACAGGACTGGATCAGGACATGATGCAGCGAAACCTAAGCTGCAAGAATTTCAAAGATTCACAAAAAAACATGATCACCAGTGGTATCTCTCAATTCTTCGTCATCTTACTATTCCTTATGTTGGGAGTATTGCTCTATATATTCACAGCCCGGCAAGGCATTGAAAATCCGGAGAAAAGTGATGAGTTATTCCCGATGATAGCTACCGGTGACTATTTTCCTGCCATCGTAGGAGTTCTGTTTATCATCGGTCTGATTTCAGCAGCCTATTCTGCAGCCGGTTCGGCACTGACCGCCCTGACTACCTCATTTACAGTAGATATATTAGGCGCTAAAAATAAAGCGGAAAATGAACTGGTAAAGATACGTAAACGTGTGCACATCGGTATGGCAATAACGATGGGGGTTGTTATCTTTGTATTCAATCTGTTGAATAACACAAGCGTGATTGATGCCGTTTATATTCTTGCCAGCTATACTTACGGCCCCATCCTGGGACTTTTCGCCTTTGGCATTTTCACCAAAAAGCAGGTTCGCGACAAGTATATTCCCTGGGTAGCCATTGCCTCCCCCATCCTATGCTTCATATTACAGAAAAACTCAGAAAGATGGTTCAACGGGTATCAGTTCAGCTATGAATTGCTAATATTCAATGCACTATTTACTTTTATCGGACTCTGCCTGCTCATAAAAAAGAGCAAATAACAAATTATTTTAATCCAAAACAAAAAACACACTCAGATGAACAGAAAAGTATATACCTGTATCGCATTCCTATTTGTAGTGTACACTACAATTCAGGCGCAGGCAGGAGAGCATTTTCGTTTCGCTCTTCTCACAGATATTCATGTCACGAATAAGGGAACAGCCTTTGAAGATCTCCAGAACTCCATCAATCAGGTGAACAAGACACAAGGAATTGATTTTGTACTGGTAACCGGAGATATAACCGAAGAAGGAGATCGTGCCTCTATGAAAAAAGTAAAAACAGCTCTCGGGCAACTAAAGGTGAAATATTACATCATTCCCGGAAACCATGAAACAAAATGGAGTGAAAGCGGTGTGACCGACTTCGGACATATCTTTGGCGGAGAGCGTTTTAAATTTGAGCACAAAGGCTTTCTCTTTTTAGGATTCAACTCCGGCCCGTTAATGCGCATGGCAGACGGCCATGTAGTGCCTCAGGACATTACATGGTTGAAAGACGAACTGAAAAAGGCAGGAAAAGAAAAGCCTGTATTTCTGGTTACCCACTATCCGCTGTTAAAAGGAGATGTGGACAATTGGTATGACGTAACTGATGCAGTGCGCCCCTTTAACATCCGTGCGTTCATGGGTGGGCATTATCACAAAAATCAGTTTTTCTCTTATGACGGTATTCCGGGAATTATCAACCGTTCCAATCTGCGGGGGAAAGATCCGGTAGGCGGATACAGTGTCTATGAGATAACTCCCGATTCTGTATTCGTTTATGAACAGAAAATTGGTGAACAACCTAAAAAGTGGTGCGCACTCTCCTTAACAAAACCATACTACAATGCGAAAGGAGCAACAGACAAATATCCCGATTTCTCTGTCAACAAAGAATATCCACAGGTAAAAGAAAAATGGCTCGTACAAACGGGGGTGGGTATCTATTGCTCACCGGCCATAGAGAAAGAACAGGTTTTCGTTGGTGACGACATGGGCATCTTAACCGCCTACAGCCTGAAAAAAGGGAAAAAGCTCTGGAGTTTCCGCTCCGGCAACCGTATTGTTGGTACTCCTGCCGCAGCCGATGGTATCGTTGTATTTGGCTCTGCAGATAAACATATTTATGGTTTGAATGCCGAAGACGGAACATTACTCTGGAAAATAGAAGCCGGAGAACCGGTGTTGGGAGCTGTAACGATAGACAACGGAATAGCCTACATAGGTGCCAGTGATCATACCTTCCGTGCCATTGACACCAGGACCGGGAAACTCATATGGGCATATACAGGCGTAAAAGGCTATATAGAAACCCGTCCGCTCGTTGAAGGTGACAAAGTGATCTTTGGTGCATGGGACAATACGCTCTATGCTTTGAGTAAAAAAGAAGGTAAAGAGTTATGGAAATGGACGGGCGGACTGACCCGCATGCACTTCTCTCCTGCGGCAGTATGGCCGGTAGCAGCAAATGGCAAAGTTTTCATTACCGATCCTCAACGTGCCATGACCGCCATTGATCTGGAAACCGGAGAAACCGTATGGCGTACTTTCCAGTCCACCGTACGCGAAACAATCGGTCTATCTGCCGATAAAGAACGGATATACAGTAAAACAATGAATGACAGCATTGTCTGTTTTTCAACGAAAGGCGATAAACCGGATCAACTGTGGAGTTCCAACGTCGGTTTTGGCTATGAGCATGCCCCTTCCATGCAAGTAGAAAAAGACGGAGTGATGTTTGGCAGCACCAAAGGAGGACTTATCTTTGCATTGGAACCACTGACAGGCAAGATATTATGGAAGCATAAAACAGGCAACTCACTTATCAGTACGGTTGTTCCTATCAACCGCCACCAGGTGTTATTCACCGCAACCGGAGGCGAAACCGGATTATTGGAATGGAAAGAATAAAAACAATAATAAAGAACTAAGATATGAAAACTACAATCAATTGCTTTATCCCTTTTGCAAATGCAGCGCAAGCTGAAAAAACAGTTCTGAGCTTACAAAGCTCCGATCTGATAAAGAAAATCTATCTGCTCACAACAGAAACGACAGCCACTCCCCTTCCGGGTTGTGACATATTAACCGTATCTGCACTTAACTCCAGTGCAGCAATGCGCGCTGTTGCTGCACACTCCGATGCGGACTATACCCTGCTTTATACCAAATATACAACACTGTCACCAGGTATGTTCGCCTTCGAACGTATGATCCATATTGCCGAAGACAGCAACGCAGGTATGGTGTATGCCGATCATTATCAGGTGGCGGAAGGTGTTCAAAAGAATGCACCGGTAATAGATTATCAGCCGGGAAGCCTCCGTGATGATTTCAACTTCGGTTCGGTGTTACTATACAAAGCCAGTGCATTGAAAGAAGCAGTGAGTCGTATGAAAGCTGATTATCAGTTTGCCGGACTGTATGATCTACGCTTGAAATTGTCACAAAAAGAAGCACTGGTTCACATTAACGAATACCTGTACTCCGAAGTGGAAAACGATACCCGCAAAAGTGGTGAAAAAATATTCGACTATGTAGACCCTAAAAACCGGGGACTACAAATAGAGATGGAACAAGCCTGCACAGAACATCTGAAAGAGATAGGTGGCTATCTGGCTCCCGAATTCAAAAAAATCGAATTCAGTGCCGGTAATTTTGAATATGAAGCTTCTGTCATTATCCCGGTACGCAACCGTATCCGTACGATTAAAGATGCCATACGATCGGTATTAAATCAAAAAACAGATTTCAAATTCAACCTCATCATCATCGACAATCACTCTACCGACGGAACGACAGATGCTATTCGTGAATTTACCTCCGACGAGCACCTCATCCACATCGTCCCCGAACGGAATGATCTGGGTATAGGCGGTTGCTGGAATTTGGGTGTACATCATGAGAAATGTGGCAAGTTTGCCGTACAACTGGACAGCGACGATGTGTATAAAGATGAAAATACCCTGACAACAATGGTGCAGGCATTCTATGAACAGAATTGTGCAATGGTGGTAGGTACATACATGATGACGGACTTCAATATGAATATGATCGCCCCGGGCATTATCGACCATAAAGAATGGACTCCCGAGAACGGACGTAACAATGCTTTACGCATCAACGGTTTAGGTGCTCCACGCGCATTCTATACCCCGGTATTACGCGAAATCAAAGTTCCTAACACCAGTTATGGGGAAGATTATGCCTTAGGATTGAACTTCTCCCGCCAATACCAGATAGGACGTGTGTACGATGTAGTCTATCTGTGTCGCCGTTGGGATGACAACTCGGATGCAGCACTGGATGTAGTGAAAATGAACGGGCACAATTTGTATAAAGACCGTATTCGTACCTGGGAATTACAAGCCCGTATAGCAATGAATCGTCGTCAAATGTAATAATAGGGATGGATACAAAATTAAAAATAGAAAAATTGTTCAGTGACCAGCTCTCTTCATGGGAGCTGGCAAAAAACAATTATACAGCTCTAAGCCGGGTCAAAGTAAAAGAACTGGATGTGAACGGTACGCACTATAAAGTACAGTTTAATCCTGCACGTATCGTTTCTTCGGCAGCTAAAGTGGATACAAAGTCTATACAGGAACGAAAATGCTTCCTTTGTCCCGCCAATCTGCCGGCTGTGCAAAGAGGGCTTCCGTTCAAAGAGAATTACCAAATACTGGTCAATCCGTTTCCTATCTTTCCGAAACATCTGACTGTACCGGCTTTAGAGCATGTAGACCAACGTATTAAAAATCGCTTTGGCGACATGCTGGACTTAGCAACTTATGCTCAGGACTATGTAGTTTTCTACAACGGTCCCAAATGCGGAGCATCCGCCCCCGACCATGTACACTTCCAGGCAGGAAACAAAGGTTTTCTCCCTCTTGAACAAGAGTGGAAAAACAAGAAGGCCGGCAAAATTGTGACTTACCAAACGGCTACACTATCTTATCTGAACGATGCCCCCCGTAATACATTGGTCCTGGAAGCAACCAACCGGGAAGATGCCATCATCCTATTCAATGTAGTATACAACGCCATGGAACAGAAACCGGGTGAGGAAGAGCCAATGATGAATCTGCTTACCTGGGTTGAAGGCGGACAATGGGTAGTCTGTATTTTCCCGCGTTCCAAACACCGTCCTTCCTGCTACACAGCCGAAGGAGATGCCAATATTCTTATCAGTCCGGCATCCGTAGATATGGGAGGAGTATTCATCACCCCACTGGAAAAAGATTTTGAGAAACTAACGGCAACGGATATTGCGGCAATCCTCGGAGAAGTCTGCCTCAGTACAGACGAATTTTACAAATTAAGACAACGCATAAAAGAACAGTTATGAAAGAGCCTAAAGTACATGTAGGTATCCTGTCCGGACAAAAGATAGAATTCACTCTGTTGAATACCTATCGCATGAACGGTGCAGAAGTAAGTGGGAAACAAACCGCTCTTTTCGATGATGGAAAAATCCTTTGGAGAAACCATCATTATGAAGAACTACTGTTTGAACCTCTGTACGAGGCTACAGACTCTTTCGAATTGCAGGATGTCACCATCGGTATCAATTTTCACTGGGAACGAAAAGAAAACCAACGTTTCCAGGGAGCCCTGAAAATTATCATAGAAAACAATACCCTCACCGGCATCAACCGCGTAAACGTAGAGGATTATTTAGTCAGTGTCATCTCCTCGGAAATGAGCGCCAACGCTTCTCTGGAATTACTGAAAGCACATGCAGTGATTTCACGCAGCTGGCTACTTAATAAGTTGACAATGGACAATGGACAATTGACAGTGGACAGTGGACAATTGACAGAGGACAGTAGACAATTGACAGGGGACAATGGACAATTGACAGTTACTATGCAGCATGATAGCGCAGCCAACTGTCAATTGTCAACTGTCAACTGTCAACTAATTAAGTGGTACGATCAGGAAGACCATACTCACTTTGATGTGTGTGCCGACGATCATTGCCAGCGTTATCAAGGAATCACCCGTGCATCTACCGAAATCGTGAAGGAAGCCATTCATGCTACCCGCGGACAAGTGCTGACTTATAACGGACAAATTTGCGATGCCCGCTTCTCTAAATGCTGCGGAGGAGCATTCGAAGAGTTCCAATATTGCTGGGAAGATGTGAAACATCCTTATCTCGTCAAACAACGGGATAGTAAAACAACGGCTTTCCTACCCGATCTTCGTATGGAAACAGAAGCAGAAAAGTGGATACGAAGCTCTCCGGAAGCTTTCTGTAATACGACAGAAAATAAAATACTCAGCCAGGTGCTAAACAATTACGATCAGGAAACTACTGATTTTTATCGCTGGAAAGTAGAATACACGCAAGAGGAATTAGCGGCACTTATCTTCAAACGTTCCGGTATTGATTATGGACAGATAATCGACTTAATTCCTGTAGAACGCGGAACGTCTGCCCGGATCGTAAAACTTAAAATCATTGGTACAAAGAAAACAATGACCATTGGTAAGGAACTTGAAATCAGAAGGACATTGTCACCTTCTCATCTGTACAGTTCGGCATTTGTCATTGATAAAACAGATATAAAAGATACTATCCCGGGCAAATTCATTCTCACCGGTGCGGGCTGGGGGCATGGTGTAGGCCTTTGTCAGATTGGTGCCGCAGTAATGGGTGAACAGGGATATACTTATGACACAATTCTGCTACATTATTATATTGGAGCTGCTATTGAAAAACGATACTAAAACAATCATTATGAAAAATAAGAAACTATCACCGTGGGCATGGATACCGACACTTTATTTTGCACAAGGACTGCCTTATGTAGCCGTAATGACTATCTCAGTTATTATGTACAAAAAGTTAGGTATCTCTAATACAGATATTGCTCTATATACCAGTTGGCTATACCTTCCCTGGGTAATCAAACCTTTCTGGAGTCCCTTTATTGACTTATTAAAAACAAAACGTTGGTGGGTAGTGACCATGCAGCTTCTCGTAGGAGCCGGACTCGCCGGAATAGCCTTTACTATTCCCATGCCTAATTTCTTTCAGATAACTCTCGCTATATTCTGGTTAGTGGCTTTCAGCTCGGCAACACACGACATAGCCGCTGACGGATTTTATATGCTGGCTTTAAGTGTACGAGACCAGGCCATGTATGTCGGAATACGAAGCACTTTTTATCGCATTGCCACTATAGCGGGGCAAGGACTTCTGGTTGTACTGGCAGGAGAACTGGAAAAACGGACTTCCACTATAGCCATGGCATGGAGTATCACATTTTATATTCTTGCGGGATTATTTATTGCATTTTATTTGTATCACAGCTATATCCTTCCACATCCTTCCGCTGATAAACCGGCAGTAGGCAATGTCACGGCAAGTAATATATTCAAAGAGTTCTTTGCTACTTTTACTTCTTTCTTTAAAAAACCACAAGCAGGTGTTGCCATTCTCTTTATGTTATTCTACCGTTTGCCTGAAGCCCAATTAGTAAAACTCATCAATCCCTTTTTGCTGGACCCTATTGAAAAAGGAGGCTTAGGATTGAGCACGGCCGAAGTGGGTTGGGTATATGGTACTATCGGTATTATCGGACTTACCCTCGGAGGAATCATCGGAGGAATCTGTGCAGCCAAAGGAGGATTACAGAAATGGCTATGGCCCATGGCATGGAGCATCTCCCTGACTTGTATTACATTTGTCTATCTCGGATATTTCCAACCACAAGACCTTCTTACCATTAACATTTGTGTATTTATAGAGCAGTTTGGTTATGGATTTGGATTTACAGCCTATATGCTTTACCTGATTTATTATTCGGATGGCGAACACAAGACGGCACATTATGCCATTTGTACTGCTTTCATGGCACTGGGTATGATGTTACCGGGCATGATGGCCGGTTGGTTACAGGAACATATCGGTTACGAGAAATTCTTTATCTGGGTAATGATCTGTTGTGCAGCAACCATTGCTGTTTGCGCATTTATTAAGATTGACCCTAATTACGGTAAAAAAGAAGAAGTTGCAGAAACAGAAACCCCCGAAAAACAATAACGATTCGAAACAGAAAAACTTATGAACAAATTTCGATTTATTATTCTTAGCACTTGTTGCCTGCTGGCCCTCACCACACAGGCACAGAAAATCAAAATCAAGACGGGCATTGAAGTTCTGAAAGAACAGAACTTCAAATGCCTCGAAGGTAAACGTGTGGGACTGATCACCAATCCTACCGGTGTAGACAACCGGCTGAAATCTACGATTGACATTCTTCACGAAGCCCCCAACGTGAATCTGGTAGCATTATATGGCCCCGAACATGGTGTACGGGGCGATGTCCATGCCGGAGATAAAGTCGATAATTCAGCCGATTCCTCTACCGGATTGCCTGTCTATTCTCTTTATGGGAAAACACGCAAACCCACTCCGGAAATGCTGAAAGACATCGACGTACTTGTATACGACATACAGGATATCGGCTGCCGCTCTTTCACCTATATCAGCACTATGGGGGTAGCTATGGAAGCTGCTGCCGAAAATGGAAAGGAATTTATCGTACTTGACCGCCCCAATCCGGTAGGAGGGGAAAAAATTGAAGGTAACCTGGCAGAAGAGGGATACATTTCTTTTGTTAGTCAATTTAAGATTCCGTACCTTTACGGACTCACTTGTGGTGAGTTGGCCCTGATGCTGAACGGTGAAAAGATGTTAGGCAAACAGTGCAACCTGCACGTGGTGAAAATGAAAGGCTGGAAACGTAAAATGGATTATGTTCAAACAGGTTTACAATGGATTCCTTCCTCTCCGCACATCCCGCATCCGCACTCTGCCTTCTTCTATCCTGTATCGGGAATACTTGGAGAACTCGGTTATATGTCTATCGGAGTGGGCTATACTATTCCGTTTCAGATGTTTGCTGCTCCCTGGGTGAAAGCTGAAGAACTGGCAGATAATCTGAATAAGTTACAGTTGCCCGGAGTCATCTTCCGCCCGATACATCTTAAACCGTTCTATTCTGTAGGTAAAGGCGAACATCTGCAAGGTGTACAAGTTCATATCATGGACTATCGGAAAGCTGCGTTGAGTGAGATACAATTCCTTGTCATGCAGGAAGTAGCCACTCTCTATCCGGAACATGCTATATTTGACCATGCAGATAAAGGACGTTTTGACATGTTTGATAAAGTAAGTGGTTCAAACGAAATACGCGAACGGTTCAGTAAACGTAATCGCTGGGAAGATATCCGCGACTATTGGTATAAAGACGTGGATAGTTTCCGCCAACTGTCAAAGAAATATTATTTATACAAATAGAAATGAATAAAGGAAGTAAGCACTTGGCATTTTTGCAGGAGATTTCACAATTCATCCCGCAAGAAAGAATTTATACTGACGAACTTCGCCGGTTGGCATGGGGAACGGATGCAGGTTTTTATCGCCTCATTCCCCAAATTGTAATCCGCTCCGCCAATGAGCAGGAGGTTTCGGATTTATTATGTGCGGCAACCCGTCATCTGTTGCCGGTAACTTTCCGTGCAGCGGGGACCAGTTTATCAGGGCAAGCCATCAGTGACTCTATCCTTATAGTGGCAGGAAAACACTGGGAGAAATACAGTATTTCCTCCGACTACGAACAAATAACCCTCCAACCCGGTATTATCGGACAACGTGTTAATGAACTGTTACAGCCCTTCGGACGTAAATTTGCCCCCGACCCGGCCTCTGTAAAAAGTGCCATGGTAGGCGGTATCGTAATGAACAATGCTTCGGGTATGAATTGTGGTACACATGCCAATAGTGACAAAATGTTATTGTCGGCACGTATTGTATTTGTGGACGGAACGATACTGGATACCGGCAGTGATATCAGTAAACAAGAGTTCCTGTTGAGACATGCCGGATTCATTACACAAATTCAGACACTACGCGACCTGATTCGTACAGATGAAGAGTTGAGCGCACGCATTCGTTACAAATACTCTATTAAAAACGTCACCGGATTAAATCTACTACCGTTCATCGCCTTCGATGACCCGTTTGATATTATCACACATTTAATGGTGGGTTCGGAAGGTACATTGGCTTTCCTCTCCGAGGTAACTATGAAAACGGAGTATGAT
>ENA-OUQW01003270-OUQW01003270.1-human-gut-metagenome-genome-assembly--contig:-NODE-3270-length-12045-cov-5.531026_pt1 | contig 12045 bp, 13 predicted proteins | sample MGYA00248464_ERZ548849 | MGnify/ENA primary metagenome ERZ548849 (study PRJEB26491, sample SAMN04978193) | human gut metagenome | host: Homo sapiens | study: EMG produced TPA metagenomics assembly of...
TCTCCAACTAACGTAGCAGCTTCTTTACTAAACTTTCTCATAAATTGCTCCTTTCATTTAATGACCGTATTTTCATTATAAACTATTTTTTAAATTTTTCAACAAAATTTAATTATAAGGGCGGGTAGTTACAAATAATAAATATTGTGATAGAATATTATTGTAAAATGATTAAATAAGAGGGGATTATAATGAATAAAATAAAAGGTTTGATATTAATTCTGGCTATTACCGCAGGTTTAGGGGTGTCATTTGCAGCATCTGATACTTTATTGGTAAATACTGCTGCCACAGCTCAAACTCATCAAGCCGCATCATATTTAACAGTAAGTCCTTTGGATGTTGTTGCAAGACCAAACTTTTACCTTAATAAAAATATTAAAATAAAAGCTAAATTTGATAAGTTTTCTACATTAGGACTTGATTACAAACCTGCTATGAGAAGTTCTGAAAAATATATTTCTTTCTTGATTCAAAGACCGGATGTTTTAGATCATAACATTCCCCTCTCAGAATTAAAAATATTTATTGACAGAACTGTTGCAGAAAAACATATTGATTTGAATTCAGGCGATGAAATTGAATTTACGGGAAAAGTATTTTCGACTGCACTTGGTGACCCTTGGATGGATGTTGACAAATTTACCGTAATTACTTCTAAACCAAAGACTGAAACAAAATAAATTTATTATTAACGGAGTTAAGAGATGAGCAATAAAAAAAACGATATATTTCTTACCATACACGGACATTTCTACCAACCGCCAAGAGAAAATCCGTGGCTGGAAGCTATTGAACTTCAAGACAGTGCATTACCTTTCCATGATTGGAATGAAAGGATTAATAAAGAATGTTATAACCCGAATTCCGTTTCAAAGATTGTTGACAGCAGAAACAGAATTTTAGATGTTGTAAATAACTACGAACACATGAGTTATAACTTTGGTCCTACTCTTTTATCCTGGATGGAGCAATTTGCACCTTTAACTTATGAAAGAATTATAAAAGCGGATATTGAAAGTATTCCTGAGCACAACGGTCACGGTAATGCGTTGGCTCAAGTATACAACCATATAATTATGCCTCTTGCAAATGAAGAAGATAAACAAACTCAGGTTAAATGGGGTATAAGAGATTTTGAATACCGTTTCGGCAGAAAACCGGAAGGTATGTGGCTTGCAGAAACTGCTGTTGATGACGATACTCTAAGAGTTTTGGAAGAAAACGGTATTAAATTTACTATTCTTTCACCGTATCAAGCTGCTAAATTCAGAAAAAAAGGCGAAAAAGAATGGACTGATGTTAGCTGGGGAAATATTGATCCTGCTCGTTCATACAGATATTATATAAAATCAGCTCCCGGTAAATATATTGATTTATTCTTTTATGACGGAGCTATTTCTCGCTCAGTAGCTTTTGACGAATTGTTAAAAGACGGCAATAAATTCAGCAAAAGATTAAAAGAAGGTGTTTCCGAATGCAGAGATTACCCTCAGCTGATTAACATTGCTACTGATGGAGAAAGTTACGGACACCATACTAAATTCGGTGACATGGCACTTGCTTATGTACTGAAAATAAAAGCTAAAGATGAAGGTTTCACTATTACCAATTACGGTGAATATCTTGAAAAATACAGAAGCGACTGTGAAGTTGATATTAAACAAGCTTCCAGCTGGAGCTGTTTTCACGGGGTCGGCAGATGGAAAGAAGACTGCGGATGCTCAACAGGCGGTCATCCGGGCTGGAACCAAAAATGGAGAAAACCTCTAAGAGATGCTCTTGATTATTTAAGAGACGAGCTTGTTAATATTTACGAAGAACACGGTAAAAAATATTTCAACAATGATGTTTGGGAAGTACGTAATAAATATGTCGATGTTATTTTAGATCGCGGTGACATGAATGTTAGAAAATTCCAGCAAGAAAACTTCTTGCCTAATTTATCTGATGAAGATAAGGTAACGGCAATGGAATTACTTGAAATTCAACGCCAGTCAATGCTTATGTATACAAGCTGCGGATGGTTCTTCTCTGAAATATCAGGTATTGAAACAGTTCAAATTATGAAATATGCTGCCCGTGCAATGCAGCTTGCCGCTAAATTTACTGATAAAAATATTGAAGAACATTTTTTGAATATTCTTGCTGAAGCTAAAAGTAATATACCTGAACACGGTACAGGCAAAGACATATTTGAAAGGTTTGTAAAACCTTCAATAGTAACAGCAAAACAAATAGCAAGCTTGTGGGCATTATCATCTCTTTATCAGGATTTTGAAGATGAAGAAGATGTTTATTGTTACACAATTACTAAAAAAGCTTATAAAAAAGTGCACAAAGGAACTTCAACCTTTATAATCGGTCACATTGAAGTTCAATCAAAGATTACATTACAAAAATCTAACTTAATATTTGCTTTGATGCAGTATTCCGGCGGAGATTTCCACTGTGCTATAAAAGAATATTCGGATGAAGCCGAGTTTAATAAAATTAAAACTGAACTCATTAAAATATATCTGATGAATACTTTAACAGAAATCATCAGGGCATTAGACGAGTATTTCGGCAAAGAATACTTTACTTTAAAAGATATATTTATTGAAGAAAGAAGGAAAATACTTCAAATACTTCTTAAAGGTAAACTTGAAAAATTTGCTCAAACTTATCAGGAAATGTATGACGATGGCAAAGGTGCAATCTATAACCTTCAAGGTTTGGGACTTAAAATACCTGATGAATTTAAAATTTCGGCAGGTTATGCTTTAAGTCATAAATTTAATGATATTGTTGCTCATTCGGGCGGTTTCCTTGAAAGTGACTTGATTCAGCAGGCTATGGATATTAATTTTGAAGCAAAAAAAATGGACGTAACTCTTGACAAAAAGCCTTCAAATGCTATATTCAGCAAAAAAATTCTTCAAAATATGAACAGACTTGTACACAGTTTTGAAATTCAGCAGGCTGATGTTCTTCTGGAAATATTTGATACTATCGAAAAACTTGAACTTCAAGTTGATATTTCAGAAGCCCAAAATATTTATTTTGCTAAAATTTATCACAGAATCGGCGACATAATTGAAAACGGACTTAGCAATAAACGTTCTAACAATAAGAAGTTTATTGAAATGCTTCTGGATATAGGTTCAAAACTGAATATTAACACTGAATTTTATCAAAAAAAATTAGATAAACTGCTTCTATTGTAAAATTACCAGTTTTCCGAACCGTATTTTTTATACATATCAATATTTCGCAGAATTTTCTGTTCTACTGCCTCAATTTTTTGAAGTGTTTCAGGGGAGTTTTTACGCTTTTTTAAAAGCTTAAGTTCTAAAAGCTCCTCTTTAGCACGTCTGATTTTTTCTTTTTCTTCTTCCCGTTTCCAAAAAAGCCAGCCCTCAAATCCGCATCCGGGCGGAACGATTGACCAGGGAGAAGAAGGACAATGTCTGCATAATACAGGTCTGTTTTCATAATTTGAGCACAAATTATCATCCTGTAAATACTTACAACAGTAGAAAGTTGTTTCATCTTCAATATAGTTTCCGTCTTCTGAAAGACGGTTTATAATATTGTCAACAACTTCAGAATCTGCCTGCCTTGCAGCTTCAATTGATTCGTATGGTACAAATATTGACAGAAAATCAATAGCACCTTTATCATTCTCCTCAGCCATTTTTTTTAAGGTTTCATAAGGCGTGGATGTTGTAACCACGCGGCAACACTTGCCGCACATATGACATAGAGATTGAGGACGCTTGTCTAAATAATTTTCTTCATAACTACCCATAAATCAATTATAACTATCATGGGAAATTAAAAAAAATTATGTAACATTTCTTAAAGAAAAAGCAATTAATAATGCAAATATTACTTTATTTATATAAGTAGTAAAAGGGTAGTTTTCATGCAAAGTTCAGTAGGACAACAAAACATACAGCAGCCAAAGATTATACAGCAGTGCCAATGTCCGCCTCAACAAACTGTTCAGGCACAAGCACAACCTACTGCGCAACAACAGGTGCCTCAATATCAAACTGCACCTATGGCTCAACCTCAAAGTCAAAATGTTCAAGTTCCGAATTATTCAGGAGTAAATATTCAGATATTTAACCCTTCTGTTGCAACTCCCGGTTCAACAGCTCCGGTGTATAACGTTAATGCTCCGAACTACGGACCAAATGCTGCAAGCGGATGTTATCCTTCCGGGTATTACACAAATGACTGGGGAAACAACAAAAACCTTAACAGTACAACAAATACTACAAATACAACCGAAAATAAAAAAACAGAAAAGAAAACAGAAAAACGTGAAATTGTACAATTAACTGATGAATATATTAAAAATCTTGAAAATTATTTAAACAGTCAGGATAAAGAAGTCAGATTAATGGGTGCAAAAGAAGTTGTTGCAAGACTTGAAGAAGACCATTCAAGAAAAGATGACAAAGCTTTAAATGCTCTGGTTAATAAAATGCTTCAAGATCCGTCAACAGCAGTTAAAATCTTAGCGTTGAGCGTTCTTGATTCAAGAGTGGCAACAGGTGATGATTATACTGTGGGGCTTTTAAAACAAATGCAAAATTCTAAATCAGGCTATGGTCAAGATGCTTTACAGGCAACAAATATATTATTAAAAATGTCAGGTCAAAAAGTAGAAAAAGAATTTGAAGTAAAAGATACCAAGAAAACAGAAAACAAATCAAACGGTGAAAAATAATGAGTTTATCAACAGCATTAACATCAGTAAAAAGTAATTTTACTAAATATTTGGCAAAAGGCGCAGGTGCTGCGGCTCTTGGAGTTGTTGCTTATGATTCGCATATCATCGGCAAAATCCAATCCGACGTTTATGCTAAGAGCCGTGATGCAGATGCTTGTGCTGGAAGATTCAGTAACACTCAATATTTATCAACACCAAGTAATACAACTTCAAAATTAAAACGCGGAGTATTTAATTTTGAAGTGGAAAATAACACAAGACATTTCATAAACTCTGCAATCGGATATTTTAAAGGCTTTGGTTCAATGCTTGTCAACAGCGTAGTACCTCTCGGCTTAGGCTTAGGAGCATTATTTGGAAAAGGCAAATGGGCAAAAGGTTCAGCCATAGGTCTTGGAATTTATGCAGGTGTTAAATTCTTTAAAGACGTACTTGGTTTCGGACACTATAACGACTTGAACAGAAAATTTTAGCATGAAAAAGCCTCAGTTGAGGCTTTTTTTTAATATGTCATCTGCCAGTTGTCATTTATAATTTTACCAAGACAGCCCCACCAGCAGCCCTCTTTTCCTGCAACACAATGGTCCTCAAAAGAAGTTTCACGCTGTTCCTGTGTTAGTGGAGCACTTGTTAATTCAGGACATGCACAATCGTCCATTATTCCGTTATTATAAATTCTTGTCGCAAAAACATCACGGCCAATAATATTTGGGCCCTTTTTTCCATTTGTGTCAATATAAATAGTTACAATTCCGCCTCCTGATGCGAATGCATATATAGCAGTTCCACTGGCAAGAACATATTGATTTTTACCGTAATTAAAAATTCCCAAAGATTCACCGTTCATTCTTTTATATTCTCCTACTGCAAAGCAGTCAGAGCCCTTATTACCACATTCTTTTACAACTTTAAATGTACTTTTTACAAAGTCAGATAATGCATCATGATTATTTAGTCCGGCTTCTCTTAAATTTACAGCATTTTTATCAGTCTGATAGCGGACAAGCGACTGGCTCAGCTCATTATAAACTTTATGCAGCTGTGTGACATAAGATTGTTTTTGATAATTCTGCATCAAAGACGGTACTGTCATAGCTGAAACCACTCCGATAATGCCAAGTGTGACCAAGACTTCAGCAAGAGTGAATCCGAAACGGCGTTGACTGTTCAACATGACAACGTGCGTAGCACCTTCGGCGAGAGTAAACGCAGGAGCTTTTAGAGTGCCCCCCCCCCCCGACATAACTAATTTTTTTCATAATTTGCTTCCTTTCTTTTATTTATAATATTTATGCATTACCCAATGTTGAGGGTCCAGCGGCTACGCTGGTTGCTACTTTCGTTTATTTATAATATTTGCTTCAGCGGATGCGCTGGCTTATTTATTATTATAACAGTTTTGTTGAAACTTTTCAACAAAAAAAATTGCATTAAAATAAGATTTTTTGTATAATTATGGAATGGGAATTCTACAAAAATATTATAAGCAATCAGCTACTTATAAAATATTTTCAGGAATATTTGTTCAATTCGCGGATTTTTTGGATACGTTAGGTAAAATTACGCTTAACGGACTTGCAACTCTTAAATATATTCTTAAAGGCGAATTCCATTTTAAAGAAGTTATGTATCAATGTTACAGATTTGGGATAACTTCACTTCCGATAACACTTTCCATTGTTGGTATGACATCAATTATTGTAGCCTCACAGGTTGCTCTTGAAATGGTTAAGCAGGGAGGCGGGAACTTTGTCGGACTTTTAATGACAATGCTTATTGTAAGAGAAGTTGGTGTCATTATGTCAGGTTTTGCAATAATTTCTATGATAGGTTCTTCACTGGCTTCTGAAATTGCTACAATGCGAGTAACAGAGCAGATAGATGCAGTTGAAGTTTTAAAGGTAAACCCTATAAGATATTTATTTGTTCCACGAGTCCTGTCAGGATTACTAATGATGCCTCCTGTTGTTGTGATAGCTTCAGCTGTCGGGGTGATAGCAGGCGCGATTACAGCTGATTTATCAGCAGGACTCGGATATAGAGCTTATTTTGATTCGGCATGGCTTGGCATTTATATGAAAGATTTAGGTGTCGCTTTATTAAAAGCGCTGTTTTTCGGCGGAACAATTGCACTTATCAGCTGTTCCTGCGGTTATTATGCAAAAGGCGGTGCTAAAGGTGTAGGTGTGGCTACAAATAAAGCCGTTGTGTGGTCATTTGTTGCAATTGTTATATGGGATATGATTTTTGCCATAGCATTTTTCTTTTAAAGAGGTAAAATAAATAACATGAGTATTGAAGTTAAAAATTTAATAAAAACATTTGATGATAAACGGGTTATTGATGACGTTTCATTTAAGGTTGAAAACGGAGAGACTTTAGCGATAGTAGGTTTTTCAGGTTCAGGTAAAAGTACGATACTTAAACTTATATGCGGACTTATTACTCCTGACAGCGGAGAAATTATAACCTCAAAAGGCGATATCGCAATGGTATTCCAATACTCAGCATTGTTTGATTCTCTCGATGTTGCCGATAATATTGCGTTTGCATTAAGAGAAAGGAAAGATTTAAGAAATAAATATACTGAAGAAGAAATAAAAAATATTGTTGCGGAAAAACTTGAACTTGTCGGTTTAAAAGGAATTGAAAACAAATTCCCCTCAGAACTTTCAGGCGGTATGCAAAAACGCGTAAGCTTTGCTCGTGCTATTGTGACTGAACCAAATTCAATATTATACGATGAACCGACCTCAGGTCTTGACCCGATTTCATCAACGCTGATTGAAGATTATATTGTGAGATTAAAAGATGAAACCAATGCTGCATCAATTGTCGTAACCCACCAAATGTCTACAATTCAACGAACGGCAAATAGGATTATTATGCTGTACAACGGGAAAATTGTATTTGAAGGAACTCCTCAGGAAATGCTTGAACAAAACAATGAATACACCAAGCAGTTTGTTACGGCTTCACTTGACGGTCCAATGAAAATTATTGCGGAAAATTAGATTAGAATAAAAAGGAAGATATTATGAATATTGAAAAATTGTTTAACAAAGAGGTTATGACTCTTGATACTTACATCATGTTTAGATTAAAAGAGGCAACTGCAAAGTTAAAGCCTGAATTAATTGCAAAAAACAGAGCACCTATATCACTTTCTATGGGTGCACCGACTGCGAATCCTCCAAAAGCTCTTATGGACAGGCTTAAAGAGATTTTAGACGAAGACGGTATTAACATGTATTCTACCCCTAAGGGTGAACCATACTTTAGAAATGCTATTGCAAAAAGAATGAAAAATCGTTTCGGGGTAGAACTTGATCCTGAAACAGAAATTTTTTCATTAGTCGGTTCTAAAGAAGGTATAGCAAATTTAGTAAGATTTATTACAACTCCAAGAGAAAAAGAACTTGAAAAAGACGTTATTATGGTTCCCGATCCTTGCTATGCGTCTTATCTACAATTTATTCAATGTTCAGGGGCAAAAGCTTATCCAATGCCTTTGACAGCTGAAAATGATTATAAACCTGATGTTGAAGCAATTTATGAACAGATAATCAAAGACGGTTATAAACCGGAAAATATCAAGGCTTTATTTATTAACTATCCTAACAACCCTATGGGAATATCAACAACAAAAGAATATATCCAATCAGTAATCGATTTTTGTAAAAAACATGACATTTTGCTTGCTTCTGATGCTGCATATTGCGATTTATATTTTGACGAAAAAGAAAAACCGTTCAGTATTTTTGAACTTGAAGGCGCAAAAGATATAGGTGTTGAGTTTTACAGTTTTTCTAAACCATACGCAGTAACAGGCTGGAGATTAGGCTGGATATGCGGAAACAAAGAAGTTGTACAGCGTTTCGGCAAAGGTAAATCTACAATTGATAACGGTATATTTAAAGCACTTCAAAAAGCCTGTGCTGAAATTCTAAATTCAGAAGAAGGCGACAAATACATTGAAGAAGGAAATAAAGGTTATGCAAGAAAACAAGCCATTATGGTAAAAGGATTTAAAGAACTGGGCTGGCCTATTTCAGAAGAAACGGTTCCACACACAACATTCTACTTGTGGCTTCCTATACCGAAAAGATACTCATCAGCATTCAAATTCTGCGAAGATGTACTTGAAAAATCAGGTGTTGTACTTGTTCCGGGTAATGCTTTCGGAAATTACGGAGAGGGCTTCTTCAGATTATCATTTGTATGTTCTGATGAACAGCTTCAAGAAGTTATAGATCGTTTTAAAGCAGATGGATTTACATTTGAATAAAATTAAAAAAGACCGATATTTAATCGGTCTTTTTTAAGACAAAAAACGCTTTAAAGAAAAGCGTTTTTTGTTATATATAAAAATCTGGCAAATTTAATATATTTTTTGCCGCGTTTAATTAAGACAGTGCCATTAATGCTTTCACTGAACGCGCGTTGTCTCTGACTTCTTCATCAGAATGCATTTCAACAGTACTTTCCAATACTTTCATAGCTTCTGATTTATCTTCTAATGACAACAATTCATTGATTGTGCTCATAGCAACAACTGTTGACATATCATTGATACCTTTACCTTTGTTTGTAATAACAACTTTCAATGAATCATGCATATTTTTCTTAACCAAAGCACGAGAAGTCATTTCTCTTATTGCGTCAACTTTTGAATTTGTACCTACATCTTCAAGAATTGATATTGTTTCGGGATTTTCGTTAATACCCAAACCTTCAATAATATTAGTTACATCTTTAATTATTTTTTTATCTACCATTTATCAAGTCCTCCCTATACCATTGCAGCTTCCCAAGCAGCTACACTGTCTGTCATAAGCTGTCTTGCAGCTGTCATATCTTCCATTTTAGCAACTGATTTAGATGTAACACCTGACGAAATCAAGTCTGTAACAGATGTTCCTAAAGTTTCTTTTACAGAGTTAAACATAGAAACAGCTTTTTCTTTAGCAGGAGCAAAAGAAACTTCAATACTGTTAAGTTTGTTCCATCTGTTAACAATACCTTCTTTAAATCTGTTTCCAAATGCGATAGCAGATTCAATCATGTTATGGAATTTTTCACCGATTCCTGAAATAGAGCCTACTAATGCACTTGCTTTTAGTTTTCCTGTAAAGCTTGGTTGATCAGCTTTTGCTGAAGATGATTCAAATACGTCAGCAGTTAAAACATTTCCTTTAAAAGATGTTTGTGCAAACGGATTAGATGAATTTCTTGATGTTGCAGATTCGTGCTTGCTTGTATTAAACAATCGTTCACGAATTGCAGGAATAGATAAATTTGCCATAGTAATATCCTTTCATATAATTCTTATATTGACATAATTAGAATATCATTAGGAATATCATATTGGCTCAACCTTTTGATGTATTCTTATTTGAATTTCTTATACTTTAGTTGTAAAATTGCTCTGTGATATACAGGGGACAAAAAATGGGATATGAAAATTTAGATAAATTAATAGAAACTATACGCATATTACGCTCACCGCAAGGCTGTGAGTGGGACAGAGCGCAAACTCATAAAACATTGCGCCCCAATATGCTTGAAGAAGCTTATGAGGCTGTTGATGCTATGGATTCCGGTGATAACAAGCACTTAAAAGAAGAACTCGGAGATGTGCTTTTGCAGGTACTGCTGCATGCTCAAATTGCCGATGATGAAGGTGATTTTAACCTTGACGATGTTGCAAAAGGTTTAAATGAGAAACTTATACATCGTCATCCTCATGTTTTCGGTAATACAAAAATAAATTCTACCCAAGATATTATTGATAACTGGGATAAGCTTAAAAAAGAAGAAAAACCGCACAGAAAGTCCGCAATGGACGGAATTTCCAAATCTCAATCTGCATTAATGAGTGCACAAAAAATAAGCAAAAAAGCTGTTAAAACAGGCTTTGAATGGCCAAACGAACAATCTCTTTATGAATGCATCTTCTCTGAATTTGAAGAATTTAAAGAAGCTGTGCAAGAACAGGACAAAGAGCATATGGAAGAAGAAATGGGAGATATACTGTTTGCAGTTGTAAATCTTGCAAGATGGAACAAAATAGATGCTGAGCAAGCTCTTTTAAAGGCAAACAAAAAATTTATTTCCAGGTTTAGAAAAATGGAAGAATTAGCAGAAAAACCGTTAGAAGAATACGATTTCAGGGAATATGATATATTATGGAAGCGGGCTAAGGAAAATTTATCTCATTAATTGTTAACAATTGTAAACTCACGTTACCCCTAAAAAGCAATTCCTAAATAAAAAAATCCTTTATATAAATATACAGGAAAGAGGATAAGATTTTATGAAAGAACAGGAATTAAATACTTTAATGTCTGTGGTTACAGATCCAATTAATAATGTTTATAAGATTGAATCAAGAAAAGACTTGGAAGAAATTCAACGTATAATTAGAATTTTTAACATCTCTGAAAGTCAGCATAATAAACATGCTATGTTGTCTATCAAAAATCTTGCCACTTTCAGATTAGTTTTAAGCAACAATTAATACTCGCCCAAAAACCAAAAACGCATAAAGAAAAACAAAAGCTCTGAATAAAAATCAGAGCTTTTAACTTTATTAATAAGTCATTTCCCAATTATCGTTTAAAATTTTACCAAAACACCCCCACGTATTATTAGCACTTCCGCTGCAGGAAGCATAATTGGTATCACGCTGTGCCTTTGTTAACGGGAAAGCATTTACTCCTCGATTATAATCGTCAATAAGACCGTTTTTATCAATAAATATCATCATCATATCACGACCGACAATATTGGGACCTTTTTGTCCGTTTATATCAACTATTATGTTCATTATCTTTTCACCTTCAACAGAATATAAAGGTCTGATTGAGGCTCCGCTTGCTAACACATAAGCATTGGCTGCAGAAGTAAATGCACCATCTGTCAAAGCAGTACCGTTCATTTTTTTATAACCGGTTAATTCAGGGAAACAAGGTGTAATTTTACCTGAACATGTTTGCACAATTTTAAATTTAGACGTAATAAATGTATTAACTGCTCCTTGACTTGTTATACCTGCCTCTACCAAATTAATAGCATTTTTTTCATTAACATAAGAAAGCAAAGACTGAGAAAGCTCATTATAAACCTTATGTAACTGTGTTACATAAGACTGTCTTTGATAGTTCTGCATCAATGAAGGTACAGTCATTGCAGATACTACGCCAATAATGCCGAGTGTGACCAAAACTTCGGCAAGGGTAAACGCTCTCATTCTTTTCATACTAACTCCATTATAATCGTGATGATACATATCACTATTATAACAGGTTTTATTATTT
>ENA-OUQW01003275-OUQW01003275.1-human-gut-metagenome-genome-assembly--contig:-NODE-3275-length-12023-cov-3.765458_pt1 | contig 12023 bp, 10 predicted proteins | sample MGYA00248464_ERZ548849 | MGnify/ENA primary metagenome ERZ548849 (study PRJEB26491, sample SAMN04978193) | human gut metagenome | host: Homo sapiens | study: EMG produced TPA metagenomics assembly of...
ATGCGTTGCTGGTCGCACATCGTGTGAACAGTAACGGTTGACATGCGTTTCCAGGGAGATTATAATGTAGTGCATAGCAGAAAAGAGGAATGACATGATAAAAGGTGTAATATTTGACGTAGATGGTGTCCTTCTCAATTCCATGCCTGTCTGGGAGAATCTTGGAGAATTGTATCTGGATCATTTGGGAATTGAGGCCGAGAAGAACCTGGGGGAGACATTATTTGAGATGAGCCTGGAGGAGGCGGCAGATTATCTGATCTCACATTATAACCTGGAGAAGACAGTGGAAGAGGTTGTACAGGGACTGAATAAAGAAGTGGAAGACTATTATGCAAAACGAGTTCCATTGAAAGAAGGGGTTCGTCAGTATCTGGAGGAATTCAGAGAGCGGAAGATTCCTATGGTGATCGCAACAACCGGTGACCGGAAGAATGCAGAAGCAGCTCTGAGCAGATTGAAGGTATTACCTTATTTTCAAGGAGTTTTTACAGCATCTGAGATCGGAAGCGGTAAGGATCAGCCGGATATTTATTTTGCAGCACTTTTGCAGCTGGATACGGAGCCGGAACAGACCTGGGTGTTTGAAGATACTTACCAGGCTTTGAGAACGGCAAAGCATGCGGGATTTAAGACAGTAGCAGTTTATGATAAGGCAAATGACAAGAATCTGGCGCAGATCTGGAATACGGCAGATATCTATTTGCCGGAATTTGATGATTTTAATGTTTTTTGGAACAGGGTGTCTGAGGAAGAGAAAGAACAGTTGCTGATTGTAGAATAAGAGGAGAATGAAAAAAGCAGATTCGAATTCAAAGGAGAGATGCTCCGGTAGAATTCGAATCTGCTTTTTATCATATAATTGGCTGGTCTGTCTTGTGTTTAGAGAAGGTGGATGCCGGCATCAGCAGCAGCTTCGACTACATTTTCAGGCCAGAGGGAAGACTGTACTTCACCGATATGAGCCTTTCTTAAGTAATACATACAGATACGGGACTGTCCAATACCGCCGCCGACTGTATATGGAAGCTCGCCGTTCAGCAGTGCCTTCTGGAATGGAAGTTCTGCACGATCTTCACATCCGGCTTCTTTGAGCTGTGCCTTTAATGAGTCTTCGTCAACACGGATTCCCATAGAAGAGAGTTCAAGACCGATGTCAAGAACCGGATAGTAAACGATAATGTCACCGTTCAGCTCCCAGTCATCATAGTCCGGAGCACGACCGTCATGTCTTTCGCCGGAAGCAAGTACGCCACCAATCTTGGAGATAAACACTGCGCCTTTTTCCTTCGCAATCGCTTTTTCACGTTCTTTGGTAGTAAGATCCGGATAAAGGTCTTCCAGCTCCTGTGTAGTGATGAAAAAGATATCATCAGGAAGAAGAGGATCGATATAGTTGTAACGTCTGGAAATGTATTCTTCTGTATCTTTCAGAGCCCGGTAGACTTTGCGGACAGTGTACTGAAGTGTCTCTGTGTTACGTTCTTCCTTAGAAATTACTTTTTCCCAGTCCCACTGGTCAACATACAGAGAATGGATGTTGTCTGTATCTTCATCACGACGTATCGCACTCATATCTGTGTAAAGCCCTTCGCCGGAATGGAAATTATAATTCTTCAATGCATATCTCTTCCATTTTGCAAGAGAATGAACGATCTCTGCAACAGAACCATCCTGTTCTTTGATGTCAAAGGAAACCGGACGTTCAACACCGTTTAAGTTATCATTCAGACCGGATTCCGGACGGACAAACAGTGGTGCTGACACTCGTGTCAGGTGGAGATTCTTTGCAAGAGCACGCTCGAAGTGGTCTTTCACTTCTTTGATGGCTACTTCTGTCTCACGAATTGTAAGAGGGGAATGATAGCCAGCAGGTATTCTTAACTGTTCCATAATAAACTCCTTTATGTTAGCATTTTATTGCTGTTCACAGTATTATGCGGTCAGCAATAGCATTTCTCTTCTATTTTAAGTGGAGAAGAATAAGAAGTCAATGGAAAGGTGAAATGAACACTTGTAATCAGTAAAAAAAATTGCTAAAATGAGCAGTAGTGAGTAATAAATAGTAAGGGACGAAGGTGTAAATAATGAATGTAAATGATATGATTGATACAATTCTGAATTTTGACCTGGATGTTGTTCTGGCTGGACTTAATGAAAGCAGTCATCATTTGAGTCAGATGGAATTTATTTCTCTGATCGTTATAACGGTCGGAGCAGTACTGTTATGTCTGACGGGGCTGAAACTGGTACGTTTCTGGTCTGTGATCGCAGGATTGTCAGCAGGATGCGCAGCCGGAATTGCGGTCGGAGCGATTGCAGGTCTGGATCAGACGATCGCATTGGCGGCAGGAGCAGGTGTGGGACTTGTATTGGCGGTGCTTGGTGCATGGAAGAAGCAGATTGGTGGATTTGTGACAGTAGCGGTACTCGTCTTTGTTGTCAGTGTACATCTGATGAAACCACAGGATCTTATTATGTATGGAATCTGTGCGGGTATCAGTCTTGTGTGTGCATTGCTTTCTATTAAGTTTCATAACTTTATGCTAATTGCTGCTTCTTCTGTGTTTGGAGCAATGGCAGCGGGCAGCAGTATCTTTTATCTGCAGCCATATAAAAACGGAATGATCCATGTGGCACTTTGTGTTGCAATTGGTGCACTTAGTATCTGGATCCAGCTTCTTTTGGAATCCGGAAAACGTAAGAAAAAGAATTTACTTAAAGCCGCAGAGATCCGTGAAGAACATTCTACAGAAAATGAAGTCGAGAAGGCAAGGGCACTGATTGAGAATCTGGATGATTTTGATGAGCTGGATGAGATTATAGAGAGTCTTCCGGAAAATGTCCTGAAAGAAGACAAGGGCACAACAGTTGTCAGCATGGATGAATTTGATGATCTTGAAGATGATCTGGAAGAGGATGAAGTGGAGAACTTTAAAGAAGAGAAGTTTGATGTGGACGAGGAAGACGTCGAAATTGAAGTAACTGCTGATGAGGCAGATGCGACAGAGGATTATGATTTTGATGAAGATCCGGATGACTTAGATGACTTGAATGATCTGGAAAATCTGGATGATTTAGATTATCTTGATGACGATGATGATATCGAGTTTCTGGATGAAGATGAGTAGATAAAAAAGCTATCGATTACAATAACTTAACACATATCTGTGTTGTTATCGTAGTCGATAGCTTTTGTATTATCTTACTGCTGTAAATACTCCGCGGAGATCATGGATTACATGTCTTGGACATTTTACAGAGCACATTCCACAGCTTAAGCAGATGTCTTCCTGGATTACTGCGCAATTATCTTCTACATGAATTGCACCTGCAGTACATGTTTTTTCACAAATACCGCATCCAATACAACTGACTTCACACTGTTTACGTGCAACAGCTCCTTTTTCTTTGTTAGAGCATTTTACTACAATGTAGTTTGCACATTCGTGAATCTTGATCAGGTTCTGTGGACAGACTTTTGCACACTGTCCACAGGCAATACATTTTTCTTCGTCTACTTCGGCAACGCCATATTCATTCATGGAAATTGCGCCAAATTTACATTTTTCTATACAGGCTCCACATCCGATGCAGCCATCTTTGCATCCACCGTCTTCAGAGCCGGCTGCGCGGCAGCCACCGTTACAGGCAACCAGAGCTGCCCGGTAAGGAAATCTCTTTTTAATTGCCATGATTATTTCTTCCTTTCGTATGGTGTGTTAGAAAGAGGAAGGCTGTAGCGTCTTTCTCCGTCAAATCTGCAATATGCATCCGCGATTGCAGGAGCAGTAGGGATGGATGTGATCTCTCCGATACCGATTGCTCCACAGGCAACATCCAGACCAGGTTTATCAATAACGATTGCTTCAATCTCAGGAACTTCGTGAGAACGGAAAAGTCCTAAGGAACCATATTTGTCAATTGGTTTACAATTTTCATCGATTGGATACTGCTCTCTGAGTGCAAATCCCATAGACATTACAACACCGCCTTCAATCTGACCTTCGCAGGAGAGCGGGTTGACAGCTTTACCAACATCGTGTGCGGCAATCATTTTCTCAATCTTACCTGTCTTAGGATCAAGGATGCAGACCTGAGTTGCATATCCATAAGCAACGTGAGATATCGGATTAGGCACATCTGCACCAAGTGGATGAGTCTTAGCGAGATACTCTCCGTAGAAAGTTTCTCCAATCATATCTTTCATGGATTTACCGCTGTTTTTCGCTTCCATGAATTTTTCACATGCTCTGCGGCACGCTTCACCAGTTACAAGTGTCTGACGAGAACCGGAAGTTGTACCGGAATCAGGTGAAATCCATGTGTTGCTTCGCTCATAGACGATATCATCATGGGAAAGATCTGTATTTGTAACGATCATCTGTACAAGTACAGTACCAAGTCCCTGACCGATGCAGGAAGCACCGGTGAAGATGTGAAGTTTTTCATCTTCCTCAACAATTAATTTTACACGTCCTGTATCTGGGATACCAACACCAACACCGGCATTCTTCATAGCACAACCAAGGCCAACAGCCTTACCGGCTGCAAGTGCAGCATCATACTCTTCTTTGACAGCTTCCAGTGTCTCTACAAGACCTGTAGAGTTATCTACAATCTGTCCGTTCGGAAGTACTTCGCCTGGGCGGATCGCATTGCGATAATGGATTTCCCAAGGTGTGATACCAACTTTGTCGGCCATCATATTCAGAAGAGTCTCTGTAGCGAAACAAGTCTGTGTAACACCAAATCCGCGGAATGCTCCGGCTGGTGGGTTATTTGTATAGTAAGCAGTTCCTTCAATCTCAAAGTTTTCATAATGATAAGGTCCTGCTGCATGTGTACATGCACGTTCAAGAACCGGGCCACCAAGAGAAGCGAATGCACCTGTGTCAGATTTAACAATTGCTTTTACACCCTGGATCACGCCATTCTCATCGCATCCCATTGTCATATCCATGTAGAATGGGTGACGTTTCGGATGAACAAGCAAGGATTCCGCTCTGGATAATTTCATCTTGATCGGTTTCTTTGTTACGTAAGTAAGCAATGCGCTTAAATGCTGAACAGTCATGTCCTCTTTACCACCGAAACCACCGCCGACTAATGCGTTCTGAACTTTTACTTTATCTGTTCCAAGCATAAGTGTAACTTCGTGCAATGTCTGGTGAGCGGACTGGTCTGTTGAATATACGAAAATGTCACCGTCTTCATCATAGAAAGAAACAGCACATTCCGGTTCAAGGAAAGCATGCTCAGTCCAAGGTGTCTCAAAGTGATGTGAGATCACATACTTGGAATTCTTGATTGCTTCTTCCGCATTTCCGCGGCTGATGTGCTTATAAGCACATACGTTAGTCTCTTCTTCATCATAAACAAGAGGTGCATTCGGAGCAGCAGCTTCTTCCACTGTATGCACATGAGGAAGTACTTCATATTCAACTTTAATAAGTTTCTTTGCTTTTTCTACAGTTGCCATGTCAGTTGCAGCTACAAGGGCAATTGCATCTCCGAGATAATGAGTCAGTCCACCAACCGGAATCAGTGAATACTGGTCATGTTTTAAGTGTCCGATCTTATTCTCCCCAGGAATATCATCGGCTGTTACAACCGCTTCTACACCAGGCAGAGCCTCGGCAGCAGAGGTATCAATAGAAAGTACGCGAGCTCGTGGATATTTACTACGAAGAGCAGCGCCATAGAGCATTCCTTCCGGATAATAGTCATCCGGATACTTACCTGTTCCAAGCACTTTTTCTTCAACATCTATACGAGAAACACGGGAACCAAGAGTCCAGCTAGGATCTCCATCATCTGGTAAAACTCCTTCTTTCAGAATCTTAGCTGCCAGACGTACCGCGTCCATGATCTTGACATATCCTGTACAGCGGCAATAGTTGTTGCGCAGCGCATAGCGAATCTCATCATCGGTTGGTTCCGGATTTACATCCAAAAGTGCTTTTGTGCACATAACCATACCAGGAATACAGAATCCGCACTGTACAGCGCCTGCCTTCCCGTAAGCATAAGTGTAAACTTTCTGTTCCCAATCAGAAAGCCCCTCGACTGTGATGACATTCTTTCCGGCCAATGAATCTGTGTCAGGTACGCAGGATTTGCAAGTCTGTCCATCAATGATAACAGTACAGGCTCCACAAGCGCCTTCGCTGCAACCATCCTTTGCAGAGGTAATGTGCAGTTCATCACGCAGGAACCGTAACAGTTTCTGATTCTTTGAAGGTGAGACTTCCTGACCATTTACTATAAATGATGCCATGTCAGTTACTCCTTTCTTTGTGACAAAATCCCCAAAGAAAAATCTTTGAGGAGTATGTGTTTGTTGTGTATTTTTAATTATATAAAGATACCTATGGTTACATTTTATCACATATTCAACAAAAAGCAACAACTATTCTAAAAAAGTTTTTGACACCTAAAAATATTTTAGATATATGATATAAAAAATGCATATTAGGACAAAAAAAGGGAAGTATCGCAAAATGATACTCCCTTGTAATTATCTTATATAAATTGTTCTTAGAAACCAAAAAGATTTACAACGCGATTTTAATTATCGTGTTCTTCTTCAAATGGATCGTCGTAATCATCTTCATCATCGTAATCATCTCCACCGCGGGAAGCAATTGCGAGAATCAGTGAAATAACAGCAAGTACACCACTTACACCGGCTAAAATCAGAAGCTCGAATTCATCTCCATGTTTCAGGAAAGCAAAAACAGCACTACCGATATAGACAATCATCGGGATAAGGAATGCAAAAAGTGTATCACGGTTATTCATGATGAAGTATAACAGTGCAGTGACAAGCATACAAAGAGCAACAATGACATAATTCATGCCTGGAGCAGAAGTTACGTCAGCTCCTGATGTGCTGAGTCCTGTTACGAAACCTTTATAAATACAGAAACCAAATGCAAGCAGGGAAATGATTCCAAGGATGATGCGTCCAGGTCTGAAACGTGGATATTCGTCTACGTATTCATATTCATCATCATCTTCATCATCAGAGGATTTCTCATCATCATAGTCATCCATTTTTCTGGATTTTACATCTTCTTTTGCTTTCGCAGTTTCGGCTTCCTCTTTCTTTTTCTTCTTGGCAGCTTTACTGTCAGGGTCAGTTGCAAGCATATCTTCGTATCCCTTGCGAACTGCTTTTTCACGCTTATCACGGATTTCTTCCGCTGGAATGTTCCCATATTTCTGCTCTTCGGAATCATCAGTAGTATCAGTGGGAGCAGTGGCAGCTTTCTGTGCAGCGGCTTTGCGTGCTCTGGCTCTCTCCTTAAGGATACGCTCAGCTTCCTCTTCTGAAATCCCTTTGTCAGCAGCAAGGCGGGCAATCGCTTCTTTGCGGGCGCGGGCTTTTGCTTCTCTGCGGGCAGCTCGTTTCTCTTCAGCGGCACGGGCGGCAGCCTCAGCTTTCGCTTTTTCTTCAGCGGCACGGGCAGCAGCTTCAGCTTTCGCTTTTTCTTCAGCAGCACGAGCGGCAGCTTCAGCTTTCGCTTTCTCTTCAGCAGCGCGGGCCTCAGCCTCAGCTTTTGCCTTCTCTTCAGCGGCACGGGCCTCAGCCTCAGCTTTTGCTTTCTCTTCTGCGGCTTTCTTGGCAGCGATCTTCTTTGCACGTTGTTTATCAAGGTTCCATTGCTTTTTACAGCTATGGCAGATTGCATATTCATTAAAGATTGGATCCCCGTTTTCGCTGGTGCCAATCTGCTTATTCTGCAAATCCAGGTCTTTTCCACATATTGGGCACTTCATATTAATCATGTACTCCTCTCTTTTGTATCAAAATATTTATAACAGATTTATTATAGCATCTTAAAAGAGGAAGAACAACGAAAAAAGTGTGTTTTACATAAAATGTTTTAGAAAAAAATCAAAATTGTGCAAGAATTTAGTTTAAATTCATAAGAAATGGTGGACTTTAAAAATTTAATGTGTTAAAATCAAAAAGTGGCCTGAGAAGGCAAAAGGTATTGTTATGGTTTATGGTATGCCGTAGGCCATCATATAATTAGCCGGTTGAGAAGGAGATTGTTTCGTATGAGTAAGAAGATCAGAACCGAGGCAGTAGATTATCTGTTTCAGGCAATCTTAAGCCTTGAGAATAAAGAAGAGTGTTATACATTTTTTGAAGACATCTGTACGATCAATGAGCTGCTTTCATTGTCACAGAGATTTGAAGTGGCAAGAATGCTCCGTGAACAGAAGACATATCTGGAGATCGCGGAGAAGACAGGAGCATCCACTGCGACAATCAGTCGTGTGAACCGTTCTCTTAATTATGGGAATGACGGATATGATATGGTTTTCAAACGTGTAGGGCTTGCTGAGGAAGAGAATGGAACGGAAGAATAACACTTAAGAATTAAGCTTACAATAAAATACCTTTTATCAATCAAAAGATACAGCTTGCGGAAGATCCTGATAAAGTCTTTCGCAGGCTGTATCTCGTTTTAAACAGAAATGTTTATTTCCCTTTCTTTTTCTCTTCGTTTTTTGAAGACTTGGAAGAGAGGTCATCAATGATCCGTTCAATGATCATTTTCTTGATATATACATCAAAACTCAAGCTGCATATAAATGCAAACTGCTGTAAGATCTCCTTATCTTCGCCATCAGCAAGATGAGTGAAAGTCTCAGCAGATTTCTCATAAGTAGCAGTTACATTCTCTTTGATGGAATCCAGCTGTTCTTTTTCAATCTTGCAGACTTCTTTGTAAATATCCGCTAATTCAAAAGAGCTTCCATCCGGAAAATATTTCTCTGTGAGCGGTGCAAGAACTGTCTCAATATCTTTGATTGAAAGGATATTTTTAAAATAATAAATGAAGACCAGAAGGAGCAGGTGCTCTCTGGAATACTTCTTCTTCACCGGGGGTGGAAGAAGATTGTTCTTCGTATAATTATTGATCATGGTCTTTGTCAGGATCTTATCATCAGGGTAACGTTTGGTCGAAGCCAGCTGCTCATCCATAAAAGTAGTTACTTGATCCATGTAAAGATCAATATTCGGAACATCGCCGGGATGCACATAACTTAAAGAAGAAAGTTCTTCTAAAATGCTGTTTAACAGATTACTTGTGTCTATATTCATGTTATCACCTCAATACATTTATTATATAGTATTTAAAACTAGATAGCAAGCAAAAGATAAGAAGGCCGGAAAATGTAGTTGACAAACAGGAACGTGTGTTTGATAATGGGAATACATTTACAGATATCTTTATAACTTTAAAGGAGTGGAAAGATGAGCATTTATGATAAATTAAATGAACCACAGAGAGAGGCTGTTTACCACACGGACGGTCCTCTTCTGATCCTTGCCGGAGCCGGTTCAGGAAAAACAAGAGTTCTGACGCACAGGATCGCATATCTGATCGGAGAACGTGGCGTGAACCCATGGAATATCCTTGCAATCACATTTACGAACAAAGCGGCAGAAGAGATGCGCCAGCGTGTGGATAACCTTGTTGGTTTTGGAGCGGAAAGTGTATGGGTGAGTACATTTCACTCTGCGTGCGTGCGTATTTTGAGAAGATTTATTGACAGATTAGGGTATGAGAATCATTTTACTATATATGATACAGATGATCAGAAGACATTAATTAAGGAAGTCTGTCGGAAAGTAGATGTGGATACGAAAGTGTTTAAAGAAAGAAGTCTGCTTTCAGCAATTTCATCTGCCAAGAATGAGATGATCCTTCCGGATGAATTTGAACTGAATGCCGGAGGAGACTTTGCAAAGATGAAGATTGCTAAGGTTTACCGCGAGTATGAGGCGCAGATGAGAGCGAATAATGCGCTGGATTTTGATGATCTGCTTGTAAAGACAGTACAGCTTTTGCAGACACAGCCGGATGTGCTTGAGAGTTATCAGGAAAGATTCCGCTATATTATGGTAGATGAATATCAGGATACAAATACAGTCCAGTTTCAGCTGGTAAGCCTTCTTGCAGGAAAATATAAGAATCTTTGTGTCGTTGGAGATGATGACCAGTCAATCTACAAGTTCCGTGGAGCGAATATACGGAATATTCTTGACTTTGAGCATGAATTTCCGGATGCAAAGGTGATCAAACTGGAGCAGAACTACAGATCTACAGGGAATATTCTGAATGCAGCGAACAGTGTGATCGCGAATAACCGCGGAAGAAAGGAGAAATCACTTTGGACGGAGAACGGAGAAGGTGAACTGATCCGTCTGCGTCAGTTTGATACTGCATTTGATGAGGCGGATTTCATAGGCGAAGATATCAAAAGTGCTGTCAGACAGGGAGGTTCCTATAATGACAGTGCAGTTCTTTATCGTACGAATGCACAATCCCGTCTGCTGGAAGAGAAATTTATTGCCATGAATATTCCTTATAAGATTGTCGGCGGTGTAAATTTCTATGCGAGAAGAGAGATCAAGGATCTTCTTGCTTATCTCAAGACAATCGACAATGGACGTGATGATGTTGCGGTTAGAAGAATCATTAATGTCCCAAAGAGAGGAATCGGTCTTACAACAATTAACCGGATTCAGGAGTCTGCAACAGAACGTGGAATTGGTTTTTATGAGGCATTACTGGCACCGGGGCTGATCGCAGGAGTGGGAAGAAGTGCAACAAAACTGGACTCTTTTGCGGCATTGATCGAGTATTTTAAGACGTTGGCAGAAGAGATGAACATCACAGATCTTTTACAGGAAGTGATTGAGAAGACAGGATATATAGAAAGCCTTGAAAATGAAGATAAAGAAGAGGCGAAAACAAGAAAAGAGAATATAGACGAGCTGATCAGTAAAGCGGCAACTTATGAGGAAAGTTGTCAGGATAAAGATGAAAAGGCAACATTGAGCGGATTCCTTGAAGAAGTTGCTTTGGTTGCGGATATTGACAGTCTGGATGAAGACCAGGAATATGTTGTTCTGATGACTTTACATAGTGCAAAGGGACTTGAATTTCCACGTGTTTATCTTGCAGGGATGGAAGATGGACTTTTCCCGGGATATATGAGTATTAATGCAGGAGACAGAGAAGAACTGGAAGAAGAGCGGAGACTTTGTTATGTTGGAATCACAAGGGCAGAGCAGGAACTGACTTTGACAAGTGCGCGCAGAAGAATGGTGCACGGTGAGACACAGTACAATCCGATGTCAAGATTTGTGAAAGAGATCCCGAGGGAACTGCTTGATACAGGAAACAAGAAGTTTACCCAGGAGACGGAGATGCCGGCACAGCAGAATACATATGCACGTGCCAGGGAAGCGTTCAGGGCACAGGCATTTGGAGGAACATTTGGCGGAATGACACCTGCGAAGAATCAGGGGACAGGTAAGCAACTTACAGGAAATCAGGCACTGGCATCCCTGCAGAAAGGCAGTCAGCTGGCAGCAGGTGGGAATGGTCCACTTGGTTATGAGGTCGGAGACCGAGTACGTCATGTGAAGTTTGGGGAAGGAACAGTAACGGATATCAAAGAAGGTGGACGAGATCACGAGGTTACGATTGAATTTGACAGTGTCGGAACACGCAAGATGTTTGCAAAATTTGCCAGGCTTGTAAAGGTATGAGAAAGTTATAAAAAAATGATAAATCAGTAGTAATATGAATCGTCAGGTGTTATAATAAACACAGATTATCTGTCACCGCAAAAGGTGAAGAAAGGACGTGTTAATATGAACAAGAGAATAGAAGACATCATTGCAGAAACAAGATTGAACGAGATTCTTCATAAGAATGAGGCTGAGAAGCAGAAGAACACAGTAATCTGGACACTGGCTATCATCGGAGCAGTAGCAGCAGTAGCTGCAATCGCTTATGCAGTATATCGTTTCGTATCACCGGATTATCTTGATGATTTTGAAGATGATTTTGATGACGATTTTGATGATTACTTCAGCGAGGATGATCAGGTATAATTCTTGAGTGAATTGCAAAAGTGCAGACAGGGTGAGAGAAGAAACCATCCTGTCTGTTTTTCTGTTAAAATAGATTAGAATTGATAGGAGA
>ENA-OUQW01003283-OUQW01003283.1-human-gut-metagenome-genome-assembly--contig:-NODE-3283-length-11976-cov-6.574700_pt1 | contig 11976 bp, 11 predicted proteins | sample MGYA00248464_ERZ548849 | MGnify/ENA primary metagenome ERZ548849 (study PRJEB26491, sample SAMN04978193) | human gut metagenome | host: Homo sapiens | study: EMG produced TPA metagenomics assembly of...
AAGAGCCTGTGACGGAAAATACGAAGAAAGTGGCCCGTTGTTTCTATGCTTTGGAGCAGGAGCGTGCCGACCGTAAACGTTATCCGGCTGTAAACCCGATCGAGAGTTATTCCAAGTATATCGAGTATCCAGAGTTTCAGGAATACATCGCTAAACATATCTCCCCGGAATGGATCGAGAAAGTAAACGAGATCAAGACCCGTATGTTGCGTGGTAAGGAGATCTCCGAGCAAATCAATATCTTGGGTGATGATGGTGTGCCTGTCGAGTATCACGTTACATTCTGGAAGTCCGAGTTGATCGACTTCGTGATCTTGCAACAGGATGCTTTCGATGCCATCGATGCGGTTACTCCGTTGCAACGTCAGGAATTCATGCTGGATAGAGTCGTAAATGTTTGCCGTTCAGAGTTTAAGTTTGATAACTTCCTTGAGGTTATGGACTACTTTAAGAAGATGATCAACATCTTTAAGCAGATGAACTATTCGGAATATGAGAGTGACCAATTCAAGAAGTTTAATACGGAACTGGATGAACTTTTGAAGGAGAGAATCGAAAATTAAAAGAGTTATGGCAACAAAAGCATTTCAAAAAATATATACGAAGATTACCCAGATCACAAAAGCTACCTGTTCGCTGAAAGCAACGGGAGTTGGGTATGATGAGTTGGCCTCTGTAGACGGAAAGCTGGCTCAGGTGGTAAAGATTATCGGCGACGAGGTGACGTTGCAGGTATTCTCCGGAACGGAAGGTATCCGTACGAATGCCGAGGTGGTATTCATGGGGAAGGCCCCTTCCTTGAAAGTAGGTGACCAGTTAGCCGGACGTTTCTTCAACGCTTATGGCGAGCCTATCGATGGCGGCCCGATCCCCGAGGGACGTGAGGTCGAGATCGGTGGTCCGTCCGTGAACCCGGTACGTCGTAAACAACCCTCTGAATTAATCGCTACGGGTATTGCCGGTATCGACTTGAATAATACCTTGGTAACCGGTCAGAAGATCCCGTTCTTCGCCGATCCCGACCAGCCTTTCAACCAAGTTATGGCGATGGTAGCCTTGCGTGCGAAGTCCGATAAGATTATCTTGGGAGGTATGGGTATGACGAACGACGACTACCTGTTCTTTAAGAATACATTTAGTAACGCCGGTGCCCTAGACCGTATCGTTAGTTTTATCAACACGACCGAGGACCCGTCCGTAGAGCGTATCTTGATCCCGGATATGGCGTTGAGCGCCGCTGAGTATTTCGCCGTGGAGAAGAACGAGAAGGTCTTGGTATTGCTTACCGATATGACCAACTACGCCGATGCCTTGGCGATCGTATCAAACCGTATGGACCAGATCCCGTCTAAGGACTCTATGCCGGGTTCCTTGTATTCGGATTTGGCGAAGATTTACGAGAAAGCCGTTCAATTCCCGGCGGGAGGTTCCATCACGATTATCGCCGTAACGACCTTATCCGGTGGTGATATCACGCATGCCGTACCTGATAATACGGGTTATATCACGGAAGGTCAGTTGTATTTGCGTCGTGATAGCGATGTGGGTAAGGTCATCGTCGATCCGTTCCGAAGCTTGTCTCGTTTGAAACAGCTGGTAACCGGAAAGAAGACCCGTGAGGATCATCCACAGGTAATGAACGCCGCCGTACGTTTGTATGCCGATGCCGCCAACGCTAAGACCAAGCTGGAGAATGGTTTCGACTTGACCGACTACGACAACCGTACCTTGTCTTTCGCCAAGGATTATTCTTCTAAGCTGTTGGCTATCGACGTAAACTTGGATACGACGGAGATGCTGGACGTAGCTTGGGGATTGTTCGCTAGATATTTCAGCCCGGAAGAGGTAAATATCAAACAAGGATTGGTTGATAAGTACTGGAAGTAAATTAAATAAACATGGCAATAAAGTTTCAATATAATAAAACCTCTCTTCAGCAATTGGAAAAGCAACTGAAGATGCGTGAACGCTCCCTGCCTACGATCAAGAGCAAGGAGAGCGCCCTGCGTATCGAGGTGAAGCGGACCAAGGACGAAGTGAATAAATTGGAACTTCAGCTAGAACGAGAGATTCAGAGTTACGAGAATATGGTGGCTTTGTGGAACGAGTTCAATCCGGAGCTGATCTCCGTGAAGGACGTTACACTCTCCACGAAGAAGATCGCCGGCGTGATCGTCCCGTTATTGGACGAGATCAAGTTCGAGATCGGACACTATAGTCTCTTTAATGCCCCCGCATGGTATACGGATGGTATCGAGTTGCTGAAAAAGCTGGCTCGTACCGGTATCGAGGCGGAGTTCTCGGGCATGAAGCTGGAGTTGTTGGAGCATGCTAGGAAAAAGACCACTCAGAAGGTGAACCTGTTTGAGAAGGTACAGATTCCGGGTTATAAGGATGCGATCCGTAAGGTGAAACGGTTTATGGAAGACGAGGAGAGTCTTTCTAAGTCCTCACAGAAGATCATGAGAGCCAATCAGGAGAAACGTAAGGCAAAAGAAGAAAAAGAGGAGGCCGAGGTATGATAGTAAAGATGAGTAAATATGCCTTTATGGTGTACCATAAGGAGTATGATACGTTCCTTTCTATGCTTCGTGACTTAGGTGTCGTCCATATCAAGGAGACAAACTCCGTGATGGATAACGAGAGGTTGCAAGAGCTTCTGGCTGAGCGTAAACAGATCAATACGCTGATGCGTTACTTTAAGAACCTCCATGCGGCGGAGAAAGACGTTAAGTTTGCCCCGGCCCGTGAGTTGACGAAAGAGGAAGGCTTGAAGTTGGTGCGTAAGATAGAGGAATTGCAAGATAAGAAAGCGCAATTGATCGCTTCCAAGCAATCGATCGAGAAGGATCTGGCTTATATGGAAATATGGGGTGAGTTCAGTTATCAGAATATCAACCGTCTGAAAAGAGCGGGATACGATGTTACGTTCTTTACCTGTCCTACCGCTAAGTACGAGCCGGAATGGGGTGTGCTGTATAACGCCATTCTGATCAATAACTTCCAATCGGTGACGTATTTTATCACGATTACCAAGGAAGGTACCTTGATCGATATAGACGCTGAACGTCCGAAGATGCCGGTTCAAGGATTGGCGAAGTTGCGTGCTCGTCTGGATCAACGTACCAAGGATATCCAGAATGTGGAGGATGAGCTGAAACATCGTGCCGTGGAGGATTATAAAACGTTGGAGGAATTCGATAAGAACCTGCAGGACGAGTTTAATCTTTCTAATGCGTTAGTGCAGACAGACCGGCAAGCGGGTGATAAGCTCATGTTGTTGGAAGGTTGGGTGCCGACGGAAAACGCTCCGGCCTTGGAGCACGAGCTGGATAAGCAAGGTTATTTCTTCCAGCAATTAGAGATCGAGGATGGGGATAAGGTGCCTATCAAGTTACGGAATAATAAATTCAGTAAGCTGTACGAGCCTATCACGAAGATGTTCTCCTTGCCTAATTACGGTGAACTTGATCCGACCCCGTTGTTCGCCCCGTTCTTTATGCTGTTCTTCGGACTTTGTTTCGGCGATGGCGGATACGGTTTGTTGGTCATGATCGCTTGTACGATCTTGAAGAAGAAGGTGAACCCGGACTTCAAACCTTATTTGACCTTGTTCCAGTATTTAGGTTTCGCCGCCTTATTGGTGGGTACTTGTACGGGATCTTTCTTCGGAGTGGCCTTGGCGGATATCCCGGCTTTGTCAAAGATCAAGAACTACTTTGTGAATAGCGACAACTTGATGACATTCTCTATTGTCATCGGTTTGGTACAGATCATATTCGGTAAATGTGTCGCTGCTTACAAGATCAAGATACAGAAAGGAACGAAACACAGTATCGCTCCGTTCGCTTGGGTGTTCGTGATCATATCCTTGGCATTGGCGTTCGGACTTCCAATGTTGAACGTTCACTTGCCGAACGCTGTCGTTATGGTATGTTACGGAATCGCCATCTTGGGTCTGGTTGTCGCTTATCTGTACAATACACCGGGCAAGAACGTATTCTTGAACTTTGGTACCGGACTTTGGAACACGTACAATATGGCCTCCGGATTGCTGGGGGATACGTTATCATACATTCGTTTGTTCGCTATCGGTCTGACCGGTTCCATCTTGGGTGGCGTATTTAATACGTTGGCGGTTACGATGACAGACGGTATGAATATCGTGGCACGTGCGATCTGTATGTTGTTGATCTTGTTAGTGGGTCACTCCATCAATATCGCTCTTTGTACGATCAGCTCCTTGGTACACCCGCTTCGTTTGATCTTCGTGGAATATTACAAGAACGCAGAGTTCGAAGGTGGAGGTAAGGCTTATGAGCCATTCAGAAAAGCATAACAATTAAACGAGAAAATAAAACAATAAAAGAATAATTTAAAAACACATTTTATTATGGAACCAATTTTATTAGCTTATGTAGGTATTGCGTTGATGACAGGTTTAACTTTTATCGGCAGTAGTTATGGTGTTACGATCGCAGGTAATGCGGTGGTAGGTGCGATGAAGAAAAATCCGGATGCTCTGGGTACGTACATCGCTTTAAGTGCGTTGCCTTCTTCACAGGGTTTGTATGGATTCGTGGGCTACTTTATGATGCAGAAGTTCTTGGTCGCTGATATTTCCATGTTGGCCGCTACGGCTGTTTTCGGCGCTGGTTTAGTGTTAGGTTTCGCTGGTTTTTACTCTTCAATCCGCCAAGCTCAAGTTTGCGCGAATGGTATCGCTGGTGTTGGTGCCGGACACAACGTATTCGGTGCTACGATGGTAATGGCCGTATTCCCTGAGTTATACGCTATCTTGGCCTTATTGGTTGTGATCTTGATTGGCGGAACGATTCCTGTCGCCTAATCATTCAAACATCTGGATATAATAAAGGCCGTCCCGGACATTCCCGGGGCGGCTTTTTTGATTGGATCAATGAATAAACTATCTCTTTTAGTTTATTAACTATACGAATTAGTTTGGTAACTAAAAGTTTTAGTTACTTTGTCGCAAACAAGATAAGGTTATGAAACGACTTACGGCGAAAGAAGAAGAAATCATGGGCTGGTTCTGGCAGAAAGGCCCATTGTTCGTGAAGGAGCTACTTGAATATTACGAGGAGCCTAAACCTCATTTCAATACCCTTTCTACGATTGTCCGAGGCTTGGAGGAGAAAGGTTTCCTCGCCCATAAGAATTTCGGGAATAGCTATCAATATTATGCGGTCTTAACAGAAAAGGAGTATAGCAACGGTACGTTGAAAAATGTGATCGCTAAGTATTTCAATAATTCTTATCTGGGGGTTGTCTCTACGCTGATCAAGGAAGAGGATATCTCTGTGGATGATCTGCGAAAACTAATAGATGATGTAGAACAAGGGAATCGTAAATAAGAACGAATATGGGAATCTTCTTTGTATATATCCTTAAATCATCCGTGTGCTTGACGATATTTTATCTGTTTTATAAGCTATTGTTGAGCCGTGATACCTTCCATCGTTTCAACCGGATCGCTTTATTAAGCTTGATCATGCTTTCGGTTATCATCCCATTTTGTGAGATTACTTTGGAGGAAGCGACGGCCATTCAGCGTCCGGTCATGGATTTGGAGAATTTGCTAGCGGCGGTTTCCATGAGAACGTCGGCAGAATCCGCTAGCCAACCTGTATGGTTACGAGTTATGGTGATAGCCTATATAATTGGAGGGATATTAACGCTTTGTCAATTCGCATATTCATTTTATGCCTTGTTTCGGTTGATGAGACAAGGTACACCGAAGCTGGTGGACGGAATCCATCTGATTCTTACGGACCAACCAGTCGTCCCGTTCAGTTGGATGCGAACGATCGTAATAAGCCGGAAGGATTTTGAGGAAAGTGGGATAGAGATCATGACGCATGAGATGGCGCATATAAAAGCCCGTCATTCCATTGATCTGCTGATCTCCGAGATTTGTATCCTGTTCCATTGGTTCAACCCATCTGTCTGGTTGTTGAGGCAGGAATTACAAAATATCCATGAATACGAGGCCGACGAGAGCGTATTAAATCAAGGCGTCGACGCAAAAAGATATCAATTATTATTAATCAAAAAAGCTGTTGGTGCACAGCGCTTCACTTCTATGGCCAACAGCTTTAATCACAGTTCACTTAAAAAGCGAATAGCTATGATGTTAAAACAAAAATCAAGTCCATGGGCACGGTTGAAGTATCTGTATGTACTCCCGTTGGCAGCCTTAACGGTGGTAGCCTTTGCCCGTCCGGAAATCTCTCACGAATTGGAGAAGATTTCGAGTGTCAAAATTAGCGAAATTATTCCGGTTCAGGAAAAAAAAGAGCCTAAAAGAAATGTAGAGGTTGAGACCCTCGCAAGGGATTCGGTCGTTTCTGAAAAAGATATGCAAGCGATACCGGAAAAGGTCTCGGCCGTGATGGAGAAATACCAGCCGGAGATTGACAAGGCGGTTGAAGAGGCTGTGAAAGCGGCGAATATCGACGAGATAGTTTCTGCGGAAATGGCGAAACACCAAGCTGAGATCGACAAGGCTGTGCAAGCGGCGATAGAGGCAGCCAAGATAGATGAGACTATTGCCGCCGAAATGGAGAAGATCCAACCGGAGATCAATCGAACCATAGAGGAGGCCATGAAAGCCATAGATATCAATGAGAAGGCTGCTAAGGAGGCATCAAAGGTAAAATCCTCTTTCTCCGGTATTGTTTACATCGATGGAGTGGAATCATCTAAAGAGAGGATGGACAATTTGAATCCCGATCGTATTGCGTCTATGAATGTGTACAAAGGAAACGAGGCGATCGCTAAATTTGGAGAGAAAGGTCGTAATGGTGTTATCGAGATAAAATTGAAGAAATAACTTTAGTCTTCCCCCTTTACTATTCTCATTCGTGAGATAGGGTAAAGGGGATCTCTTTTTAAATACATTTGTTCATTCATTTACAAAACAGTATTTAAAATAGGGATATGGATGAGAAAGGATTTGTAGAAGGTATGAGGGAGTATATAGCCCAGTTGAATCGAGAAAAGCGATATTCCTCGGCTAAGAGTTATCAAGACGCATTGAACTCCTTTATAAGGTATAGCGGAACCGACTGTATAGCTTACTCGGCTATTAATAAGGATAATCTTCGCCGGTACGAGGCTTATTTATTGGAGAACGGCTGTATGCGCAATACGATTTCCACTTATATGCGGCGTTTGCGTTGTATCTATAACAAAGCGGTGGAGAACGGTAAGGCGGAATTTATTCCCACTTTATTCAAGGGGATTTTTACGGGTGTGGAAAGTAAGCGTAAGAAGTCCTTGCCTATCGAGGATTTACACCGTCTGATGACAGTCCCGGTGGAGGATGGGAAGCAGAGAAAGACACAGTTGGCGCTTTGCTTGATGTTTCTGTTTGGGGGTATGTCTTTCGTTGACTTTGCTCACTTGAAGACCGGTAATATCAAAAACGGTATATTAGATTACAACCGTCAGAAGACCGGGACACCGATGAGACTGGAGATCTTGGAGACAGCCGAGACAATGTATAAGGAATTGTCAGGAGAGAAAGTGCGAGATTCCGGATATTTATTTCCCTTTCTGAGTGGCACCAGAGAGGGGCGTGAGGAATACCTCGAATACAATGCGGCACTATTTCGATTTAACCGGAATTTAAAAGCGTTGAAAGAATTTGCGGGAATTACCTCGGATGTCACCTCTTATACGATTCGCCATTCTTTTGCCATGACATTAAAAGAACAAAATGTCCCGATTGAAATGATCAGCGAACTATTGGGGCATAAATCTATTAAGACAACACAAATTTATTTAAGGAGTTTCTCTTTAGGGAAAATGACGGAGGTTAATAGCGCCTGCTTTGGCGGTGTCTATAATTATGAATCTCAAGCGGGGTGAGGCTACTTGGAGAGTAGCGTATTCTTTCACGGCGCAAATGTAATAAAAAATAGCTAAAAACAAGCGAATAGATCCGCTTGTTTGTTCATTATTGGTGTTTGACCCTCTCTATTCTTTGATTTTTCCATTTTTTCCTAGACGTATAGACACGGTGATGCGGGCGAAACGACTCCTTGTTTTCGGTATCATTCCGCCATGTCTCATAACCTGTGTGTATCCCTGTAGAGATGGGGCGTGCCCCGTCTCATCCCTTCAAAATGGTATTTAAAATTACTCCCAGACGGTGGGAGACGGGGCATGCCCCGTCTCTACAACCGGGTAATAACCATTCTCCTACCTTTTTACGCTACTCTCCAAGTAGCCTAAGATTTCGAGAGATGGTAATTTTCAGTAATGCCATATTTGAAAATATAAAACGCTGTTTATCAAGATGATATAAATGATTCTTGGTAGGGCTCTGAATTGCCATGGGGTCTGTTTTCGGGCCATGGGATAACCACTAGAAAAGATAATCATAGAGATGGATATATTGACAGGCAAGTGCTCGGATAGGTTCATGGCGCATGTTCTGAAGCGACGTGACCAAGAGGCTGTCCGCTGGTACGTGCTCACGCTCCCTACCGCCGGTGGCGGGCGTGACAGGATCAGCCCCTCGAAGGGGCTGGACGCTGAGCTTTCCCGCCGTGAGCGTCGTGGGGAGGCGTTGTTCGAGTATTTCTCCCCCTCGTATGTCGAGGCGAGGAAGGTGGGCGGCAAGATGGTCAACACGAAACGGCCCCTGCTGTACAACTACGTGTTCGTCCACGCCTCGGAGGACGAGATCTTTAGCCTGAAGCGTACGTTTCCCCTGTATAATTTCCTCCCCCGGGTTTCCTCCGGCGGGCGGTCTTATTTCCCGTACCTCTCGGATCGTGAGATGGATACCTTGCGTTGGGTCGCGGCTTCTTACTCCAACGAGCTTCCGGTGTACGTGCCAGATAGCGGCCGCTTGTTGAAAGGCGACCGTGTGCGTATCACCTCCGGCCCTTTTACCGACATGGAGGCGGAGGTGGTGGTGCAGCCGGGCGGTGGCCATAAGGACGTGATGGTGCGTATCCTCGACTGTCTGTGGGTCCCCTTGTTCGAGGTGAGAGCGGGGGAGTACGAGTTGATCGAGCTGAACACGGGGGGCAAGCACGTGTATACCCATTTGGACAACGACCGTCTGTCGGAGGGCTTGCACGATGCCTTGGGCCGTTACCATGCCTCCGGCGTGGTAGTGGATGAGGATGCCCGTCTGGCCCGTGAGGTCCTGCGTGGCTACGCCTCTCTCCGTGGTGAGACCGACGTGATCCGTTGCAAGCTTTACTCTTTGCTCCTTCCTGCCTATCTGCTTTTGGGCGAGTCGGATGAGTTCGATCGTTTGCGCTCCACGATGCGCAGCATGCTCCCGGTGATAAAAGCGGGGCAATCCCGTGCCTTGTTGCTGGTCACGCTGTACGGCTGTACGGACAGCAGCCTCTACCAGCGCATGGCGCACGAGCTGGTTGGCCCTTGGATGGAGGAGGCCTCGCCCAAGAGGAGCAAGTCCGTGTTGATACGTCGTTTACGGGATTACGACCGTTGGTTCGGGCACGGGAACGGCGATAAATAAAAGATATGAGAGAAGAGAGAGAGACATGCGGCGTCCCTTCGGGCATCCGGCTGATGAACCTGTTGCGTGAGCGTTTGACAGAGATCATGGATCGTGAGCGTGCGAACCGAAACTCAATACACCTGTATTGCACGGGTCCCTACTGGGTAGCGTTCGAGCGTTCGGCCTACCAGCTGCATCGTGCGTTCCCGGATAGCGAGACCACTCCGTTGCGCCTGTTCGCCTACCCGTTCCCGATCGTGATGGTGTCCGTTACGGATCGCTCGCTCCGCTCATATACTCGCAAGCATATCTTGAGAAGAGACGGGTCGGATTACAAGCTATTGACCGTCCCCGGGTTTCCCTTGGCGGACTACCGTGAATGGCACGCCGGCGAGGTGGAGGGATTGCCCCGGTTAAGCGAGAATTAGATAAGGGCAGAAAAGAAACGGTCGGATCCCCCGGATGGCAATGGCCGTCTCTAGCGGCTAGGAGACCCCTTGGCTTTGGCCGATAGGCTGACCCCACTTTAACATATACCACTCCGGCCGTCCGGTGGTCCGGCCCTTTTATAATTGAGAATTGAAAATTGAGAATTAAAGAGATGATAATAGCGGTAGATTTCGACGGTACGATCGTCGAGCACAAGTATCCGGCGATCGGGCGTGAGCTTCCTTTCGCCATCGAGACGTTGAGGAAATTGCAATCGGATCGGCATAAGCTGATCCTGTGGACGGTCCGTGAGGGCGGGCTCTTGGAGGAGGCGTTGTCCTTCTGCCGTGAGCGTGGCTTGGAGTTCTACGCCGTGAACCGTGACTACCCGGAGGAGGAGAGAGACCGGAACAACCACTTCTCCCGCAAGCTGAAGGCGGACGTTTTCATCGACGACCGCAATCTCGGCGGCCTCCCGGACTGGGGCACGATCTACGAGATGGTGACCAAGGGACTGAGCTATGAGGACTTGACGCGTAAATACGAGTCGGAATACGAGCCGGAGAAACCCAAAGGTTTCCTGTCCCGCCTTTTCCGTTAAGTCCGTGTCATCCGTGTTTAAAGAAATAAAAACGATAACAAAATAATATGAAGATCAAAAGACTACTGTTCCTATTCTCGCTGCCCCTTTTGCTGGCGGCGTGTACGTCTTACAAGAACGTGCCCTACCTCCAGAACCCGGAGGCGGTGAACGATCTCGAGGGGACGCTTCCCCTGTATGACGCCAAGATCATGCCCAAGGACCTGTTGAGCATCACGGTCAACACGACGGACCCTCAGGCGGCGGCCCCGTTCAACCTGACGGTGCAGACCCCGTTGAACGCGGCCCTGACGAACATCAACACGACGACGCAACCCACGTTGCAGCAATACCTCGTGAACAACTCCGGCGAGATCGACTTCCCTGTGATCGGTACGCTGAGGGTCGGCGGCTTGACGAAGAACGAGGCGGAGAGCCTGATCCGTGAGAGATTGAGGCCTTACTTGAAGGAGGCGCCCATCGTGACGGTGCGCATGGCGAACTACAAGATCTCGGTCTTGGGCGAGGTGGCCCGTCCGGGCAGCTTCACGATCGGCAACGAGAAGGTGAACGTTCTGGAGGCGTTGGCGATGGCCGGCGACATGACGATCTACGGCGTACGTGACAACGTGAAGCTGATCCGCGAGGACGAGGGCGGGAAGCGCAAGATCATCAACCTTGACCTGAACGACGCCGGAATCGTGACCTCCCCGTATTATTATTTGAAACAGAACGACATCCTTTATGTCACGCCGAACGAGACGAAGGCGAAGAACTCCGATATCGGTAACAGCACGACGTTGTGGGTGAGCTCGATCTCGATCTTGGTCTCGATCGCCGGCCTGTTGGTGAACATACTTAAATAATTGAAAATAGAGAATTGAGAATTGAAAATTTAGAGAGATGGTGGACGATGGTATAAATACAAGCAATAATAATAATAACAATCCGGAGGGGGAGGATCGTGAGATCAATCTTTACGCCGTGTTTTTCAAGTATATGGTTTATTGGCCTTGGTTCGTGGCGAGCGTACTGGCCTGCTGCATCGGGATGTACGTCTTCCTGCGTTACCAGACGCCGGTGTATAACGTCACGTCGTCGGTGCTGATCAAGGAGGACGAGAAGAAGGGGGCTAACGCCGCCAGCGGCCTTGCCGCCATACAGGACCTCGGCATGCTCTCGATGACGAGCAACTTCGACAACGAGGTCGAGATCCTGAGGTCCCGCACGTTGATCAAGAAGGTGGTGAACGACATGGGCCTGTATATCGACATGGAGGAGTCGAACGCCTTGGGCTTCAACCCCCCTTTATACAAGAACTCCCCCGTTAACGTGTTCATCACCCCCGAGGAGGCGGACCGTCTGGTGGCCCCCGTCGAGCTACGCATGCGCTACACGAAGGAGGGTCAGCTAACGGTGAGAGCGGAGTACAAGATCGACAAGGAGGGTGACGAGGAGA
>ENA-OUQW01003285-OUQW01003285.1-human-gut-metagenome-genome-assembly--contig:-NODE-3285-length-11968-cov-3.730127_pt1 | contig 11968 bp, 5 predicted proteins | sample MGYA00248464_ERZ548849 | MGnify/ENA primary metagenome ERZ548849 (study PRJEB26491, sample SAMN04978193) | human gut metagenome | host: Homo sapiens | study: EMG produced TPA metagenomics assembly of...
GTTTTTTAAATATGCTATTTGACTGTTTTGGATTATATTTTCAACATCTTCTCTTACATAATTTTCGTAACTATGTTTTTCTTCATCTAATATTATTAGCTCTGTTTCTAAATTTTTTGTTCTAAAAAATTCGTATGCTTTTAATACTTCTTTTACAACATGTGCATCATTACTATCTTTGATCTTTACTAATATAATTGGTAAATCACCTGATATTCCATATTTCCAAAGTTCTGATTGTTTGTATTTATCTTTTGGCAATTTTTCTAAATTTAATTTCTTAGTTGGATTATAAAATACAATGTATGACATCATTTTTTGGTAGTCTCTTATTTGTGTTCCTTTTATTCTTAAATATCTATTTTGTGCTTCATTTTTTGCTTTTGATAGTTCTACTGCTTTTTTGATATTTTCTTCAATTTTGTATTTTTGAATTTCTTTTTTGATTTCTTCTTTATTTTCTCCAACTGCAATAATTAAGTTTATTTTTTCTTTTTGATTTGGTTTTATTTTTATTGTTCTTTTTAGTGCTACAATTGGCTCTGTGACTAGCCCAATCTTTTTACTAAATGGTTTTGATTGTTTTACCATTTGAGGTATTCCTATATTTCCTCTTCCGAAAGAACTTTTCTTTTTCTATTTCGTATTCTAAATCCCCAATTGTCTCACAATTTGTGGATAAGTTAGCACACAAATATATTTCTTTACCCTTTTGTTCTCTCTTTTTTCTTTTTATGATTATACTGTTTGTTTCTTCATCAAAATCATATATTAAAAACAAATTATTAAAGGCTGGATGTGCATAGTCCTGTGTTTTATTTGATAATACTGGTTCGAAATATGATGTTACTTCTAATATTTCTTCTGAATTTCCTTGATTTTCTAAGGTTATGCTTCTTATTTCTACTGGCTCTTCTGGTGCTATTAAAGTTTCTATTGTTGTTTTTATATTTTCTGATATTATTTCTTGTTTTATCTTATCTGGCATAAAACTTATGCTATCATTATTATTTGAAGTTATAATTTTTTTGCTTTTTATATTTTTGATATTAAAAAATATTCCTTGTGGGTAATCATCTGTCATCTTAAATCTATTGATATATATATCTTTATATTTACTAATTCCTTCACCTTTTTGATTCATTGCTATTGAATAATTACCACTCGAAATTAAATCTCCTCTTATTAGTTTGTTATCTATTTTCTTATAAGTATCTTCTACATAATCTTCATAATCTTTATATTTTAATTTTTCAACTTTTTCTTTATTTTCCTTTGTAATTATTGCTGTTTCTGGCATCCTTTCTTGTAGCAAGATACTGATTGCTTTCATTTCTGGATTTTTCATAAATCTTTTTTGCAGAATATTATTATTTATTAAGTTGTTTATTGATAATAAAATTAGACTTTGATGATGTGCCATATATGTTTTTACTACACTTGCTTTTTTACCTTTTTCTACTCTTTCTGGAGTAAAATCAAGTGATTCATAAAATCCAAATTTTCCAATCATTCCATATTGCTCTAACGTTTTTAAGTTTTCGTATACTTCCTTTGGGTAATCTGTTATAGCTAATATTCCTCCATATGGGGCAACTACCATATCATCTGCAAGGCCTCTTTTTAATCCAAGCCATGGAATTCCAAAGGCTTTGTATTGATAGTTCGAATATAAATCTTTTAAATTAAATGCTGATTCTGATATTCCCCAAGGTATTTGAAGTTTTTTAGCATACTCCATTTGACTTTTTATCATAAATCTACAAGATTCATCTAATAAACTTCCTTTATATTTGGGAATATTTATATTAGGCATTAAATATTCAAAAGCAGTTCCTGACCAAGAAACAAGTCCCTTATATTTTCCCAAGGTTGTTAATGTTCTACTTAAAGAATTCCAATGTTTTGATGGAACATCTTTTTTAGCAATAGCTACTAAACTAGCTTGTCTTGCTTCGGATGCTAATAAATCATAATATGAGTCAGTTAATTTATTTTCTTCTATATTAAATCCTATTGAGAAAATTCTATGCTCTTTACTATATAGATAAGAAAAATCTGTATTTTCTATTATATCTTTTACAATTGTTGATATTTCTTGTAATTCTTCTTTATTTTCTAACCATTGTTTTAAAACATATAAATAGCCTATGAAATTTCCACTATCTACTGTTGAAATATATCTTGGAAATAATGGTTGTTTTGTTTTTATATTGTACCAATTATATAAATGTCCATTCCATTTTTCTAACCCTTGAATTGTATAAACAATATTTTTTATTAATTCTTTTGTTTTTTCATAATCTATATAACCTAAATCATTTGCTGAAATTACTGCAATTAATGATAGTCCTATATTTGTTGATGAAGTTCTTGGTACTACTTTTTCTTTTCTATCTTCCTGATAATTATCTGGTATTAAATAATTATTATCTTGAGTAAGATATTGTTCAAAAAATTTCCAAGTTCTTTTACCTATATCTAAAATATATTGCTGTTCTTGTTTTGATAATATTTCTATATTATTTTTTTGAGTATTTTCTTTACTGATATAATACATAATTCCCGGTATAATTACCCAGATAGCACCTATTAATAAACTAAAAATATTATGTGTATTTGCATATATAATTAGACTTATTATTCCAGCAATAACATTTACTATCATACTTTTGTAATATGATACAAAATCAGTTTTTCCTAGCTTTTCTGCTTCTTCAGATGTTGTCCATTCTAATAAATGTTTATGTGTTATATTTACTCTATACCATGTTTTTAAAATTGCCTTTATAGAAACATATGCTTTGTATGGTATGCAACCTAATGTTAAAAATCCTCTTAGTATAGTTCCTTTTAATCCAGTTATTTGTGGTGTAAATGTTTTTTGTGTTTCTTCTCCTTCTTTTTTTCCTATTAAGTAATTTAGTATTTCTAGTATAAATGGAATTAATAATATTATTATCAATATACTTGTTATTTCTGTTGTATTAATTTTATATGCTAGCTTTATGATTTTTGCATATATTAATCCAACAATTATTGATATTTCAAATAAACTTCTTCTTAAATTATCAAATATTTTGTATTTTGATAGTAAATTAAGTGGGCTTTTATTACCAAGCCATTTTGTAATTTGCCAATCTCCTCTAATCCATCTTGATAATCTATTCATAAAACTTGTATATTTGCTTGGGTAACCATCCATTAGCATAACATCACTTACTAAACCACATCTTAAATAACTTCCTTCTAGCAAATCATGACTTAATACTGTGTTTTCTGGAATTACATTTTTTAAAACTTTTGAAAATATTTGTAAATCATATATACCTTTTCCTGTAAAAATTCCTTCATTAAAATTATCTTGATAAATGTCTGAAATAGCATTTGTATAATTATCTATTCCTCCGCTTCCAGCAAATATTTTTGTAAATAAGGTTTTATAGCAAATATCTAAATTTATTCCTACTCTTGGTTGCATTATTCCATAACCATTTTCTACTATATTTTTTTGTATGTCAATTTCTGGTTCATTTAAAATATGTGCCATTGCTCCTACTAATTTAAAAGCTGAGTTTAATACTAAATCTGTGTCTGCATCTAGTGTTATTATATATTTTATATTTTTAAATTTTTCTTTTATATCTTCATTATTTATATTATTTTCGATTGAATTTGTTAAAAATGGATTTTTTATATTTCCTAAAATATACTCGTTAAATTGATTTAATAATCCTCTTTTTCTTTCCCATCCCAAATATTTTTCTTCTTTGTCATTCCATTTTCTTTCTCTGTAAATAAAATTGAATATTGGTATTTGATTATTTGAATATTTATTATTTAAAATTTCTACCTCTCTTAATCCTTCATCTATTACTTCTTTATCATAACTCTCTTGTTTTTTACCACTTTCTGAACAATCCCCTAATAATGCAAAATAAATATTATCTGATTTATTTGCTAGATAATATACTTCAAGATTTCTCATCATTTCTTTTACTTTTTCTCTTGATTTTAGAATTGTTGGTATTACAACAAAAGTGCTATGTTCCTCATCAATTCCTTTATAAAAATCCATTTTAGGTATTAATTTTGGTTTTACAATTTTACTTAATATATATTGTATTATTTGTATTACGATTTCACTTGCAGGTATTAAAAATATTATAAAACTTAAAATAAATATTGCATTATTTTTTATCTTTAAGTTAAGAATATAACTTAAAAATAAGGACAATATTATACTAAATATAGCTATTCCTGATATATATTTTTTTACTTTTTTGATTGGTGAATTTTCTTTTTTTGGTATATATTCTAATTTTTTATATAAATCATTTAACCCATTATCTATTAAGTAATACCCTATATGACTTTTTTTGTTTATTCCTGTTTGTTTAAAGTTTTCTTGTGCTAATTCTAAAGTTTTTCTTGCTATATAAATTTCTGAAATCTTAGTTTTCTTACTTAATTCTTTTATTTTATTTCTATAGTATTCCTTTGTTCTAAAATCCATATTTATATATACATCTGCTGGGTCTTGTTTTAGTAATTCCTCAACTCCATTTATTTTTTCAAATATTTCTAAAAAATTTATTCTTTGAATTTTCTTTATACTTGTTATGCTATTTCCCATTAAAACTTTTTGAGTAGCAATATCAAAATGTTCCTTTTTTATTACATCAGATACTGTTGTTCCTAGTTTTTCTACTACTTCTTCTAATACTTTTAGATATCTATAACCTTTCTTTCCATACCTTTTTAAGGTATATGACATATATTCTATAAATGGGTATTTCATATCTTGAAACATTTCTTTTTCTATGTCTTTTACATTATTTTTGTATTTAATTTCGTTTTTTTCTTTTATTTCTATTAATCTTTCTGCTATTTGTTCTACTCTATATTTTTGAATTTGTGAACTATATATTTTTAATGCTATATCTGTTATATTTTCTATAATTGCTATTTGTAAAAATATTCCTATATTCCATATTTCATCCATACTTAAGGTCTTTTTAGTTTGATAACTTTTTAGGTAATCCTCTAGATTTTCTTGTTCAATTTTATTTTCTGTGTATGCTACTATTTCTGATGCTAGTACATATATTCTTGCAAAACCTTGATATTCACCATTTGCTATTCCTACAAAGTTTATATATTTATTTAATGGTAATTCTTTTTGGATTTGTTTTGTTGTTTCTTCTATTATATAGAAATTGTCTAATAGCCATTCTCCTGCTGGATGTATGTTTATTCCTAGTTTGAGGTGTTCGTTTAATAGTTCATATACTTGTTCTATTGTTTTGAAGTTTTCTATTAGATGTGGTACTGGGTATGTGTCTTTTTGAGATTTTGTTGTTGTATTATGGCTTGATGCTATTTTTTCTAAGTGCTGTTCTAGTTGACTCTTTTCTAGCATTGTTCCGTTTATTTTTAATATTTTATTTTCTTTCAAAAAAATTCCACTCCTCGCAATAATATGTTTTGTACATATTGTTTGCAAAAAGTGGTAATTTATACTTTCTAGATTATATAATTTTATATATTATCTTGAATTATCTATATATTTTATTTGATTTTCATTATTTTTTTCCTTTTCTTGTTGTTTTATTTCCATCGCATTATATATTTCTTCTATTTCTTCACTAGTTTTTCCTTGTGTTATATCTATTTTTTTATTATTCGAAATATATTCTTTTCTTTGTGAATCCATTACTATTTTTGTATCTATATTTTGCACTTTATCTGCTACTTTTCCAATTGAAGATATTATTGTATTATCTTCTTTATTTATGAATACATATATATTTTTTATTTTATCTTGTATATATGAACCATATTTTTGTGTTTGTTTATAATCTTGGATGTATTCTCCATTATTATCAATTGCTAAAAATTGTGGATTACTTTTTATATAAGTTATATCTGCAGCTGATAATTTTGTATCATATTCTTCATTATATTCATTTGCAATATCTTCTAATATTTGATTGTAAGTTTTTACTTTTATACTTTGTGTAAATTCTTCCTTTGCATCACTTGTTGTTTTTGTTTCATCTATTGATGTTTCAATTGATGGTTTTGTTTCTGCTTCTTTTGCTTTTGCTATTATTCCGTTATTGCCTAGAACCAAGTTTATACTTACTCCCGCAAGTATTAGCAAAACAACTATCGTAACAACTAGTGCCACTAGCGTTATACCTTTTTCTGTTTTCTTCAGTGTGCTTTTCATTTTCTTTCCTCTCTTTCTTTCATTTGATTTGCCCTTTCTTGTTTTGGGGCTTTTTGTTTTTTTAAATTTAACTCTACTACCTTAAAATCTATTTTTGTTTTCTTATTTTTTTTGCTATTTTTTTGATAGTTATTATTAAATTTTTTTAGTTTTGTTTTTATACATAACAAATTATGTACTTTTATTATACATGATTTTTTGTGTGTATTTCAACTTTTTCTTTCATTTGTAACACATTTGTAATTATTCTTTTCTTTTTCCTTTTTTCTATTCAATTTTTTAAAAAAATAATATACCAAAGTTATTATTTTTCTAATAACTTTGGTATATTCTATTTTCTATTTCTATCTGTTTTCTAATCTTCTTCTCTTTATTTTTCTTTAGCTTATTTTTCTTTTCTGTGCAAAGTAACAAAAGAATGCTGATAACTGGTCTGGCATTATTTTAAACAACAACCTACCTAGCCACATTGTAAAGCTTGGAAATATAAGTATTTTATTTGCAAACATTTTTCTTACTGCATATTTTGCCACTTGTTTGCTGTTAGCTTCCGCTAAATTAAATTTTACATCTGCCACCTTATTAAAATTTGTATTTACTGGTCCTGGGCATAGAGCACTTATTCTAACTTTTGAATGTTTCATAAATAGCTCTTGCCTAATGCTTTGTGTTAGCCTTACTACATATGCTTTTGTAGAGTAATAAGTTGCCATTAATGGTCCTGGCATAAAGCCTGCTATTGACGCAACATTCATTATATGCCCTCTGTTTACTTCTACCATGTCTTGTAAAAATAATTTTGTTAAAATATGAAGTGCAACTATGTTTGTGTCTATCATTCCAATTTCTTTATTTAAATCTGTTTTAGTAAACTCTCCACATGTTCCAAAACCTGCATCATTTATCAACACATCTATTGCTCCATATTTTGCTTTTACATCTTCATGTAATTTAATGCAACCTTCTCTATCGGTTAGGTCCATTGCTTTTAACTCAACATTTACATTATAAGTTTTTTCTACTTCTTCTTTTAGTTTTATTAATGCTTCCTCATTTCTTGCAATTGCAATAATATCATATTTTCTTTTTGCAAGTTCTATTGCAATATCTCTTCCTATTCCTGAAGATGCCCCTGTAACTAATGCAACCATATTTTTTCTCCAATCTCAGTATTATAATTTTATTTTTTTGCAATTATAAAGTTTTTAAAACCGTCATTAGTATTTATTTTAATAATTATTTATTAGAATTTTAATAAATTCTTGCTAAAAGCTTATAATTTTGTTGTATGTATCTATTGCTTTATTATCTGTCATTCCGGCTATGTACTCCACCACAGCAGTAGCATAATCTTCTGGCCTATTTATATTATATATTTTGTTGTTTTTTAGCTTTTTATTTTCTACAATTTCTTCATTTATGCAATAATTTTTAAGCCAACAAGCAAATTCTTCTATTACTTCTGCATATAGACTATTTATGTTTTCTTGTAAAATCTGATTTTTAGCAGATTTTAAGACTTCATAAATTGTATTTAACACTAAATTAAAATATTGGTCTGCCAATCTATTTTTATCATTTGAATATATTTTTTCATAATTAAATGCTTTCAATTCATTTATAAAATTTAAGCCTTCTTGAGAGAAAGTTAAGCCTTTTTCTAATGTTGTATTTTTCAATAAATCTGACATTAAATAATTTACTATATTTGTTGTGTTTAATATATCATACCCAGTATTTGCAACATCTAATCTATGTTGTAACTCTTGAATATCTGCTTCTGTAAGTATTTTAAATCTAAGTGCATCTTCTATATCTCTGCCAAGATATGAAATTTTATCAGAAATTTTTACAACACATCCTTCCCAAGTAAATGGAGCATATTCGTTAGGCTTTGTATAATTTTCTAGATTAATTGCTTCTTCTCTAGGCTTTATGCTGTTTTCATCAATTTCGCCACAATGCGAAATTATGCCATCTCTTACTGCATATGTTAAATTCAAATTTTCTTTATATCCTTCTCTATTATCCAAAAGCTCTATATTATCAACATAAAGTAAACCATTTCTTTCATGCCAAAAAGTTTTTCCAGTTTCATCTAGTAAAATTTTATTTAGTACCCTCTCCCCAGCATGTCCAAACGGGCTATGCCCCAAGTCGTGAGCAATAGCAATGGTTTTAGTAAGCTCTATGTTTAACCCAAGCGCTTTTGCTAAACCATAACTAATAGATTCAACATAGTTTACATGCTCTATTCTAGTACAAATATGGTCATTTGTTGGTGAAAAAAACACTTGCGTTTTATGTTTCATTCTTTTAAACGCATTAGAATAAATTATTCTAGTATAATCTCTTTCAAACTCAGACCTTATCTCTGTATTAGCAGTATACAACGGCTTTTTTCTTGCAATCATTTGCTTCCATTTAGAATTTTCTGGAGTAGCAGAGCCTTGCTTTAAAGCATTTAAATTAATATTTTCATTCATCATTATCACCTTATCCTTCGCCCATTAGGAACGCTCCTTTTGGGGCGAGATTTTGTTAAAAATATCCTATCACAAAATCACAAACGTTTCAACGCTAATTTTCACAGAATTCTTATTCATATACTTATATGAAAATTGTAGCCTAAATCATCTTACAAATAATAAGGGAAGCAGATTATGTTCTGTTTCCCTTATTTGTTTTTATTCAATTACAATTTTGTCGTCTTTTACAACTGCTTTTGCTTTTTTCTTTGGTTTTATCACGCCATCTAGTATTGCTTCTGCAATTTTATCTTCTAGCATATTTTGTATAGCACGTCTTAGTGGTCTTGCACCATAATTTGTGTCTACGCCTTTCTTAGCAATTAAGTCTTTTACAGATTGGTCTATGTCTATTTTTATATTTTGTGCGCTTAATCTGTTTTGAACTTGTACTAACATTATATCAATTATTTTCTTTATGTCTTCGTCTTCTAGCTTGTGGAATACTATTATGTCGTCAATACGGTTTATAAGTTCTGGTCTGAATTGTTTTTTCAATTCTCCCATTACTTCTTTCTTTATCGTCTCATATTCTTGATTCTTGTTTTCCTCGGCATTTCCACCAGCAAATCCTAGTTTATTTTTGTCTGTTATTAATTTTGCACCGACATTTGATGTCATTATTATTACGGTATTTTTAAAGTTTACGGTCCTGCCTTGAGCATCTGTTAATCTTCCATCTTCAAGAATTTGTAATAACATATTCATTACATCTGGGTGGGCCTTTTCAACCTCATCAAATAGGATTACAGAATATGGTCTTCTTCTTATTTTTTCTGTTAATTGGCCACCTTCGTCATATCCAACATATCCTGGAGGAGCACCTATTAATTTAGCAACAGAGTGTGGCTCCATAAACTCAGACATATCAACTCTTATCATGCTATTTTCGTTGCCAAACAATGCCTCTGCCAAAGCTTTTGCAAGCTCTGTTTTACCAACACCAGTTGGTCCTAAGAATAAGAATGAACCTATTGGTCTCTTTGGATCTTTTAATCCAACTCTACCTCTTCTTATTGCTTTTGAAACCGCTTCTACTGCTTCATTTTGACCAATAACTCTTTTATGCAATTCTACTTCTAGATTTTTTAGTTTTTCATTTTCATCTTCTGTTATTTTTTTAGCTGGAATTCCTGTCCAACTACTAATTACTTCTGCTATGTTTTCCTCAGTTATTGTTACTATATCTTTTGTTTTCTTATTGTTCCATTTTGTTTGTTCTTTTTCAAATTGCTCTTTTAAGCTTTTTTCTTTATCTCTTAATTCAGCTGCCTTCTCGAATTTTTGATTTATTACTGCATCTTCTTTTTCATTTTTCATTTTTTCTATTTTTTCTTGTAATTCTTTTAGACTTTCTGGTTCTGTATAGCTTCTTAATCTTGCTTTTGATGATGCTTCATCTATTAAGTCTATAGCTTTATCTGGTAAAAATCTGTCATTTACATATCTTACAGATAATTTTACAGCAGCTTCGATTGCTTCATCTGTTATTTTAACATTATGATGAGCTTCATATTTATCTCTAATTCCTTTTAAGATTTGAACTGTATCTTTTTCAGATGGTTCATTTACTGTTACTGGGCTAAATCTTCTTTCTAATGCTGAATCTCTTTCTATATATTTCTTATATTCTTTTAATGTCGTTGCCCCTATAAGTTGCATTTCACCCCTTGCTAAAAGTGGTTTTAAAATATTTGAAGCATCTATTGCTCCTTCTGCTGCCCCAGCACCAACTATTGTGTGTATTTCATCAATAAATAAAATTATTCTACTTTGATCATTATTTTTTACTTTTTCTTCAAAGATATGTCTTATTTCTTTTATTTTATTTATTATTTCTTGTTCATCGTTTACTACTTCACATAATTTATCATAAGCATTATAATTTATACTTTGGGAATCTAAAATAATTATTTTAGTTTTATCTTTATTCATTAAGATATTTAGTATTATATTATTAAATAGATTAGTCTTTCCAATACCTGTTACTCCTGTTACTAATAGATTCTTATCTTTTTCTATATTAAAATATATTACTTTATCTTCTTCTGATAATCCTAGTGGTATATTATTATTATCTTTATCTTTAGATTCTTCTAGTAATTCTTTTAATGATAAGGTACTTTTCTTCATGTTTTGTACTTTTATTTTTACTTCGTTTTCTTTTTCTTTTTCTATTTCAAATTCATTAGTAGTTACTCCTAAGGCTAAGGCTATTTCTTTTTTTAATTCTAACATATCTTCATAGCTTTTATCATCATTCCATGTTATATGATATATTGTTATATTTCTATATACTTCATATGTTATCTTTGTATTAAATTTAAATGCTTTAAAGGTATGTTTTAAATTATTAACAAATAAATCAGCATTTAAGATATTTCTTTCATTATCAAATATTTTTGTATTTAGTAGTTCTAACATAATTACCTCTTCTTTCTACTTTTTATTAAGATATTACCTGTCATTTCACTTGGTACTTCTAAGCCCATTAGTGTTAATATTGTTGGGGCTATATCTCCTAATTTTCCATCTATTAGTTTTAGACTTTTATCGGTTATGATAAATGGTACAACATTAGTAGTATGACTGGTATTAATACTATTATCTTTATTACGCATTACTTCACAGTTACCATGATCTGCTGTTACTATAATGGTATATTCTTCTAATGAGATATTTTCTAATATTTTACCAATACATTCATCTACTGTTTCAACAGCTTTAATAGCGGCTTCATAGTCTCCTGTATGGCCTACCATATCGCCATTAGCAAAGTTTAATATTATTAAGTCTTCATGACTTGTTGTTATTTCTTTTACTAATGAGGCTGTTATCATATGAGCACTCATTTCTGGTTCTAAGTCATAAGTTGCTACTTTTGGACTTGGTACTAATATTCTTTTTTCTCCTTGGTATTCTTTATCTATTCCTCCATCAAAGAAATATGTTACATGAGCATACTTTTCAGTCTCTGCTATTCTAAGTTGGGTTAATCCTTTACTTGCTATATATTCTCCTAAGGTATTTGTTAGTTCTGGTAACTCGAAAGCATATGGACATAATACGGTATCTGCTACATGCATCATTGTTACTACTTTTAAATTTTTTATTTCTTCTTTAGCAAAACTTTTATATTCTTTATTGGTAAAGATACTAGCAAGCTCTTTTAATCTATCTGGTCTATAGTTAAAGAAAATAATTC
>ENA-OUQW01003289-OUQW01003289.1-human-gut-metagenome-genome-assembly--contig:-NODE-3289-length-11952-cov-5.898714_pt1 | contig 11952 bp, 10 predicted proteins | sample MGYA00248464_ERZ548849 | MGnify/ENA primary metagenome ERZ548849 (study PRJEB26491, sample SAMN04978193) | human gut metagenome | host: Homo sapiens | study: EMG produced TPA metagenomics assembly of...
CTATCCAGTTCCCGCCACAAAAGTTGTATGTGGAGACGGTGCGCCGCATCAAGCGCATCAGCCGCGAGATTGCCCGTGAGCTGAACATCTCCGGTCCGTTCAATATCCAGTATCTGGCACGCGAGAACGACATCAAGGTGATTGAGTGCAACCTCCGTGCCAGCCGTTCGTTCCCGTTTGTCAGCAAGGTGCTGAAGATAAACCTTATTGAACTTGCCACGAAGGTGATGCTCGGCATTCCGGTACAGAAGCCGGACAAGAATCTGTTCGATTTGGATTACGTAGGCATCAAGGCGAGCCAGTTCTCCTTCAACCGTCTGCAGAAGGCCGACCCGGTACTGGGTGTGGATATGGCAAGCACGGGCGAGGTGGGTTGCATCGGCAGCGATACTTCCTGCGCCATTCTCAAGGCGATGCTCTCCGTGGGATATCGTATTCCAGAGAAAAATATCCTGCTTTCTACCGGTACTCCGAAGCAGAAAGTGGACATGCTTTCTGCCGCGCGTATGCTTCAGAAGAAGGGGTATAAGATATTTGCCACGGGTGGTTCCAGCAACTTCCTTACGGAGAACGGTGTGGAGAATACGCGCGTCTACTGGCCCAGCGAACCCGAACGCCAGCCGCAGGCACTCGACATGCTGCACCGCAAGGAGATAGACATGGTGGTCAATATTCCGAAGAACCTCACCGCAGGCGAGTTGGATAACGGCTACAAGATACGCCGTGCCGCCATCGACCTCAATATTCCGTTGATAACGAATGCCCGTCTGGCAAGTGCGTTCATCAATGCATTCTGCACGATGATGCCGGATGATTTGGCTATCAAGTCGTGGGCGGAGTACAAATGATGATTTAATTTGCTATCTTTGCTGAAAACTAAGTTCGATGGAAACAATTTTGACCCAATACTATCAATCTCCTTATGGCGAGTTGCTCCTCGGCTCTTTCGGCGATAAACTCTGCCTATGCGACTGGATGCTGAACGAGAAACGTAGAGTAACCGTTGATAAGCGCATACGGCAGGCGCTGCATGCCGATTATGAGGAAGGCACTTCGGAAGTGATTGCAAGGGCAATCATTCAGTTGGATGAGTATTTTGCCTGTAAGCGGACCATATTCGATGTTCCACTGCTTGCAGTCGGAACAGAATTCCAGCGGACGGTGTGGCAGGAGTTGCAGAACATCCCTTACGGAAAAACAGTGTCCTACGGCGAGCTTTCACGAAAGCTGGGCAATCCGAAAGCCGTACGCGCGGTGGCGGCTGCCAATGGGGCAAATGCCCTCTCCATACTCATCCCCTGCCATCGTGTGGTGGGCAGCAACCATACGCTGATAGGCTATGCCGGTGGACTGGCAGCCAAACAAGGGATGCTGGCATTGGAAGCGGACTCTTGCGACGGACCGTCAGGCTCCCGTATAGGACAGCTGTTTTGAGGTCAGGTTTGTTTTTGGTATTCCGCCGGTGTCATCCCCGTCATACGTTTGAAGAACTTCGAGAAGAACGACGGATTGGGAAAGTTCAGTTCGTCTGATATTTGAAACACCAGTAGATTACTGTGTTTCAGCAATACTTTGGCTTCGAGGATAACTGCTTGATTAATCCATTGCATCACGGTTTGTCCGCTTGTTTCACGTATCACCGAGCTCAGATAGTGCGGTGTCAGGCATAGTTTGTCGGCATAGAAGTTGACGCTGCGTTCGTGCTTGCTGTGTTGGTTCACCAAAGCGATGAAGCGGCGGAATAGCTCTTCCTGGCGTGAAAGGCGTGACGGAGTTGACTTGCATGTGTGCTCGTGGATATACTTAAGGTTATAGAGAAGTGAGACAATCAAGTGCTGTACAGCTCCGCGGCGGTAGGGCAAACAATGTAGTATATTCCACAATAAAGAGAAGAAGCTGCTGATGTGTGCCCATTCCTCGTTGTTGCATGAAAGGCGGATTCCGTTTCGTGTATAAGCTTCCGAAAGAATGGAATTCTGTAGTACGGGCAGAAAATTGGCAGTGGGCATGATGACTTGGAATTCGTAGTCGGGACTGACTTCCGATATTTCTATCAGCGAATTGTCAGGGATGATAATAATATCGTGGGCTGTAGCTTCATATTCGATAAGATTGATGGAGATTCGGCCCTTACCTTGCATGATGCGTACAATCCTTCCTTCTTTGGCACGATAAGGTTGCTGGGTGCGGAATAGCCTGAATCCCATTGCTTGAAAACTGATGACCATTCCCAAATCGTCGTTTATAAATCTGTATTCGGAATGTTCTATAAAATCCGGATTGTTGCGGATGTCCTCGAATGCGACGCTTATCGGTTTGTTCTTTTCCATATCTTTCCCTTTATGAATAATGTATATTTCCACCGCAAAGATAATAAAGTGTTCCTATTATTTGTCTTTTTCTACGAAATGTCGTACTATTAGAACATCTTTGCGCACAAATGGATTGTAAGGTTATAGGGTTATGCCTTTATCTTTGCATGTGTATAGAACAAAACCATGTAGAATAAACAAGAAACAGAATGGATATGAAACGAACCGTTTTCTTTTTTACCCTTTCTCTTGCCGCCATGCTGGCACATGCCCAGCTCACGTTGGAAGAGTGCCAGCGCCGGGCGCAAGACAATTATCCGTTGGTCAGGCAATACGGACTGATAGAAAAGGCACGCGGGTACGACCTCTCCAATGCCGGAAAAGGTTACTTGCCCCAGTTTTCCCTATCCGGCAAGGCCACGTACCAGAGTGACATCACCCGGCTACCGGTCGAAATCCCTAATCTCGACATCAAGACTGCTTCGAAAGACCAGTACCAGGTGATGCTCGAAGTGCAGCAGACCCTCTGGGATGGTGGGGATATACGTTCCAGAAAACGATTGACGCGTGCCGCCTCGGAAGTGGAACTGGAAAAACAGCATGTAGACATGTATGCCTTGACTGACCGGGTGAACCAGCTCTTTTTCGGCATCCTGCTGTTGGACGAACAGCTGAAACAGAACAGCCTCTTGCAAGAAGATTTAGGAAGAACCCACAAGCAGGTAGCCGACTATATAGCCAATGGCATCGCCACCCTGAGCGACCTGGATGCAGTCAGCGTAGAGCAACTGAACACCAGGCAGCACCGTGTGGAATTGGAGACCACCCGCCGTGCATACCTCAGCATGCTTGCTGCCTTTACGGGCAAGGATCTCTCTTCCGAAACGGTTTTATTGAAACCGGCTGCCGAAGAAAACATAGACCGGCAGATGAACAACCGTCCCGAACTTCGTTGGTACGATGCGCAAGGAGAGCAACTCCACCAGCAGGAGGCAGCCTTGAACACCCGGTTGATGCCGCGTTTCGGCCTTTTTGTACAAGGGGCATACGGCAATCCGGGATTGAATATGCTGAAAGATGAATTCAACGCCTATTACATGGCGGGGGTGCGCATGTCCTGGAATTTCGGCAGTCTGTATACGTTGAAGAACGACCGCCGCAGGATAGACAATACCCGCCAACAGATAGAGACCGGCCGGGATGTGTTCCTTTTCAACATTCGCCTGCAGGCTACGCAGCAGGATGCGGGCATTGTATCCATGCGCCGCCAGATGGCGGATGATGACGAGATTATCCGTCTGCGTGGGAATATCCGCCGTGCAGCCGAGGCCAAGGTGCAGAACGGGACAATGACCGTGACCGATATGCTGCGGGAGATTACCAACGAAAGTATGGCACGACAGACCAAGGCATTGCATGAGGTGCAGTTGCTGATGAACATCTGGCAGCTGAAATATACGCTGAACAATTAATGACTATAATCCGTAATTTATAACTTGAAATAGTATGAAATCATTGAAATTATTTCCTTTTTTATTTCTCCTTGCCGCCTGTACCGGCGGTACTCCGAAATATGATGCGACGGGAACGTTCGAGGCTACCGAAGTCATCGTTTCTGCCGAGGCGTCCGGAAAACTGCTGAGTTTCGACATCGAGGAAGGCACGACACTGATAGACGGGCAGGAAGTAGGCATTATAGATACCGTCCAACTCTATCTGAAGAAACTCCAGTTGGAGGCCAGTGTCAAGTCCGTGGAAGGCCAGCGGCCTGATATCCTGAAGCAAGTAGCCGCCACTCAGGAACAGATTGTGCAGGCTCGACGCGAACGCGACCGTGTGTCCAATCTGCTCCGTGTGGGTGCCGCCAACCAGAAGCAACTGGATGATGCCGAGTCCCTTCTCGAAGTCCTCCGCAAGCAGCTCGACGCCCAGAACTCCACCCTGCGCAACAGCGACCGCAGCCTCACTTGGCAAAGTTCCTCCGTCGGCATCCAGGTGGCGCAGATAGAAGACCAGCTGCGCAAATGCCACATCACCTCTCCGCTGGCGGGAACCGTCCTTGCCAAATATGCCGAAGCCGGAGAGCTGGCTGCTCCCGGTACCCCTCTTTTCAAAGTGGCGGATATGGAGCAGATTTACCTCCGTGCCTACATCACCTCCGAGCAGCTTGCCGAAATCAAGCTGGGGCAGCAAGTGAAGGTTTATGCGGATTATGGAAAGGAAGTGCGGAAAGAATACCCCGGCATCGTCACCTGGATTTCCGATACGTCCGAATTCACTCCAAAAACTATCCTGACGAAAGACGAGCGCGCCAATCTGGTCTATGCCGTAAAGATTGCCGTGAAGAATGACGGGATGCTGAAAATAGGAATGTATGGAGGCTGTAACTTTAACTAATATCTCCAAACGTTACGGCAGCGTGGAAGCCCTGCGGGGTGTCTCTCTGTCAGTGGCTCCCGGTGAGCTTTTCGGCATCATCGGGCCGGACGGTGCGGGCAAGACATCGCTTTTCCGCATCCTCACCACTTTGCTGCTTGCCGACGGAGGCTCGGCTTCGGTCTGCGGTCTGGATGTGGTGAAGGACTACAAAGCCATCCGCAGGCGGGTGGGGTATATGCCCGGACGCTTCTCCCTCTATCCGGACTTGACGGTGGAGGAGAATCTCAATTTCTTCGCCACCGTCTTCCACACCACCATCGAGGAGAATTATGATTTGGTGCGCGACATTTACCGGCAGATAGAACCTTTCCGCAAGCGCCGCGCCGGAGCGTTGTCCGGCGGCATGAAGCAGAAACTCGCCCTTAGCTGTGCCCTTATCCATAAACCGGATGTCCTCTTTCTGGACGAACCCACTACGGGCGTCGACCCCGTGTCCCGCAAGGAGTTCTGGGGAATGCTTCGCCGACTGAAGGAGCGGGGTATCACCATCATTGCTTCCACCCCCATCATCGACGAAGCGCGCCAATGCGACCGCATCGCCTTCATCAACGAAGGAGAGATAAAAGGCATCGATACCCCCGACCGTATCCTGACACGCTTTGCGGGCATCCTCTGCCCTCCGGGCTTGCAGCACGAACGGGTGGAAAACCACGAAAACAAGGTGATTGAAGTGGAAGGGTTGACCAAGCGGTTCGGTAATTTCACCGCTGTAGACCACATCTCCTTCCAAGTCCATCGGGGCGAGATTTTCGGTTTCCTGGGAGCCAACGGGGCAGGCAAGACCACCGCCATGCGCATGCTTACGGGACTTAGCCGCCCCACCGGCGGCAAGGCATGTGTGGCAGGTTTCGATGTGGCTTCCCAACCCGAAGAAGTGAAGAAGAACATCGGCTACATGAGCCAGAAATTTTCCCTTTACGAAGACCTCAAGGTGTGGGAGAATATCCGCCTCTTTGCCGGTATCTACGGCATCCCCGAAGCGGAGATTGCCCCCAAGACGGATGAGCTGCTCCTCCGCCTCGGGCTGGAAAAGGAACGGGATACACTGGTGAAAAGCCTTCCGCTGGGCTGGAAGCAGAAGCTGGCCTTCTCCGTCTCCATCTTCCACCGTCCCAAGATTGTCTTTCTGGATGAGCCTACGGGTGGGGTGGACCCTGCCACGCGCCGCCAGTTCTGGGAGCTGATTTACCAGGCTGCCGACGAGGGCATCACCGTCTTTGTCACCACCCACTTTATGGACGAGGCGGAGTATTGCGACCGCATCTCCATCATGGTAGACGGCGTCATCCGTGCACTCGACACTCCCGGGGAGCTGAAACGGCAGTTCAATGCCACTACGATGGACGATGTATTCCAACAACTGGCTCGTCAAGCCGTGCGAACCGCCGACTGAAAATCCGTGAAATCCGCATTATCCGAGCCTAAATATAAATATAGACAATGAAACAATTCATATCTTTCATCCGAAAAGAGTTCTTCCATATCTTCCGCGACCGGCGCACGATGCTGATTCTGCTGGGCATGCCCATCGTGCAGATAATCCTTTTCGGTTTTGCCATCACCACCGAGGTGAAGAACGTGCGTGTGGCGGTGCTCGACCCGTCGAATGACGTAGTTACCCGCCGTATCATCGACCGCATGGATGCAAGCGAATACTTCACCGTCATCCGCCGCCTGCATTCTCCCGCCGATATGGAGGCTTCTTTCGGAAGAGGGGAGATTGACATGGCGCTTGTTTTCAGCGAGCGTTTCTCGGACAAGCTTTATACCGGCGAGGCGCGCGTGCAGCTTGTCTCCGACGCCACAGACCCCAATATGGCGACTATGCAGGCAGGCTATGCCGCAAACATCATCTCCTCTGCCGGGCAGGAGATGCTTCCGCCGGGAGTGCATGCCGCTGCCATTGTACCCCAGCTCAAGCTGCTGTACAATCCGCAGATGAAGAGTGCCTACAACTTCGTGCCGGGTGTCATGGGGCTTATTCTGATGCTGATTTGCGCCATGATGACCTCCATCTCCATTGTGCGCGAGAAGGAGAAGGGGACGATGGAGGTCCTGCTGGTTTCTCCCGTCAAACCGCTTTTCATCATTCTGGCAAAGGCGGTGCCCTATTTTGTGCTGTCGTTTGTCAACTTGACCACCATTCTTCTGCTTTCGGTCTATGTGCTCAATGTTCCCGTGGCGGGCAGCTTGTTCTGGCTGGTGGTGGTGTCGCTGCTATTCATCTTTGTCTCCCTGGCGCTGGGGCTGCTGATTTCCACGGTCACCCGGACGCAGGTTGCCGCCATGCTGGTGTCCGGACTGATGCTGATGATGCCCACCATGTTGCTTTCGGGCATGATATTCCCCATTGAGAGTATGCCCGTTATCCTGCAGGCCATTTCAGCTGTGCTTCCTGCACGCTGGTATATCCAGGCGGTGCGTAAGCTGATGATTGAGGGAGTGGATGTTTCGCTTGTGCTGATGGAGGTCGGCATACTTGTCACGATGGCGGTATTGCTGATAACGGTGAGTTTCAAGAAATTCAAGCATCGGCTTGAGTAAAGAGCGGATATGAATTTTGTATTAATTATTCAGGCAGAAGAACATAAGGACAAAAGGATACGGGAAATCTGTTCTTTTGTTCTTATGTCTAAAATCTTTAAAATATCGTCTTATGATAAAGTTTCTCATTGAAAAGGAATTCAAGCAGTTGTTCCGCAACTCCTTCCTGCCCAAGCTGATTTTCATTTTCCCGTGCATGATTATGATACTGATGCCCTGGGCCGCCAATCTGGAGATAAAGAACATCAATCTGAATATAGTGGACAATGACCACAGCGTCTTGTCTCGCCGTCTGGTAGATAAAATCGGTGCATCCACTTATTTCTGCCTGACAGCGCTTCCCGATACATACGATGAGGCTTTGCTGGCCATTGAAGCAGGTTCGGCAGATGTCGTGCTGGAGATTCCCCGTGATTTCGAAAAGGATTGGGTGAAGGGAGAGGCGCCTCGTCTGCTGGTGGCGGCCAATGCCGTGAACGGCACGAAGGGCAGTCTGGGAGGATCCTACTTGTCTTCCATCATCAGTGACTATACCCGTGAACTGGGTTCGGAGTCGTCTTCGCAAGGGCTTGCCGGGAAGCCGCTTCCCCGGGTGGACATCACTACGCAGAACCTTTACAACCCCACGCTGAACTACAAGCTTTTCATGATTCCTGCCCTCATGGTAATGCTGCTGACGCTGATTTGCGGTTTTCTCCCTGCCCTCAATGTGGTGGGCGAGAAGGAGGCGGGCACCATCGAGCAGATAAATGTCACCCCCGTCGGCAAGTTCACTTTCATTGCCGCCAAGCTGATACCTTACTGGCTGATAGATTTTGTGGTGCTGACCATCTGTTTCGTTCTGGCATGGGTACTTTACGGCATTCTGCCGGCGGGACATTTCCTCACTATCTACGGCATGGCGCTGTTTTTTCTACCGGTGGTGTCGGGGTTCGGGCTGGTCATATCCAATCATTCGACCACGTTGCAGCAGGCCATGTTTGTCATGTGGTTCTTCATGCTTATCCTTATTCTGATGAGTGGTCTTTTCACCCCTATCCACAGTATGCCTGAGTGGGCGCAATGGATTACGCGCATCAATCCGCTACGCTATTTTGTAGAGGTGATGCGTACCATCTATCTCCGTGGTGGCGGATTTGCCGAACTGCTTCCGCAACTGGGAGCCGTGTTGGTCTTTGCATTGGTCTTCAATCTGTGGGCGGTAAAAAGTTATAAGAAAAGTAGTTAACTGATTTTTCTTTATTATTATCCTATTTGGCTCTCTTTTTTGAAGAAGGGCTACACCATTTGCCTTGGATAGCTACACCCTTTTGTGTTTAAGGCTACACCATGAGGAGGAAAAGGTGTAGCCCTTTTATTATGGATAATAAAAGCTGTTTTTTGTGCGGAAAAAAAGGTGCAAGTAGTGATATGTATCTAATGATAAAGACAACTGTTATACTTATCCAATTAATTGATAGAGTTTATATGATATCTATCAGTTCCCTTATTGGAAAAAACTCTTATCTTTGTACGCGAATAAATAAATATCTTATACCAAAATGAATACACGAACTACTTATCTTGCCTCGAAACCGCATTATGAGATTCTTGACGGACTTCGTGGCGTGGCGGCTGTCATGGTTATTATCTTCCATCTTTTTGAAGCACATGCAGGTGGCAGCCATCTTACTCAAATTATCAATCATGGTTATCTGGCAGTGGATTTCTTCTTCATGCTTTCCGGTTTTGTTATCGGCTATGCTTATGATGACCGTTGGAACCGGATGACCGTGGGCACTTTCTTCAAACGCCGTATCATCCGCCTGCATCCTATGGTGATTATGGGAAGCATTGTGGGCGCTGCCTTTTTCTATTTTCAGGAGTCGCCTTGTTTTCCACCTATCGAGAATACGTCCATCGGAACAATGCTGCTGGTGATGTTGCTGGGCTGTACCTTGCTTCCTCTTCCGCTGAAGTTCGACATTCGCGGCTGGACGGAAATGCATCCGTTGAATGGCCCGGCATGGTCGCTCTATTATGAATATATCGGTAATATCCTGTATGCGTTGTTTGTACGCAAGTTCAATAAGGTGGCCCTGTCGGTGCTGGTATTTGTGGCAGGGTGTTTTACGGTATACCGTTGTCTGACTGCTCCTGCCGGCGATATTGTGGGTGGTTGGGCCTTGAACTGGGAACAGCAGTATGTGGGTATGGTCCGGCTGATGTATCCGTTCTTCGGCGGATTGCTTCTGTCACGCCTCGGCTGGCTGATACGGCTTGAAAAGCGTGCTTTCTGGTGGTGCAGCCTGCTGATTGTGGTGGTTCTTTCCATTCCCCGTATCGGAGGTGAGGATGGTTACTGGATGAACGGGCTTTACGAGGCTTTCTGTATTATCTGCATCTTCCCGGTCATTGTTTCGATGGGAGCCGGCGGCAAGGTGACCGGTAAGCGCTCTACTGCCGTATGCAAGTTCCTGGGAGATATTTCCTATCCGATTTATATCACCCATTATCCGCTGGTATACACTTATACGGCTTGGGTATGCAACAATAACGCTACAATGGCAGAAGGTATCCCTTATATGATACTTACTTTCGTGGGAGCTGTTGTCCTTGCTTATGCTTGTTTGAAACTATACGACGAACCGGTGCGCAAGTGGCTGACAGACCGTTTTCTGAAAGGGAAGAAGAAATAGTTCCGTATGGCTATGGATATAAAAAATCTCCCGTTGCATTATCTTGTGCAGCGGGAGATTTTCTTTTTAATGGCCGGGCGTTATTTTACGTCGATGAATTTCTTGGCCTTTTCTTTTTCTGCTTCTGTAAACTTAGGCAATGTAATGTTCAACACGCCGTTTTCTACATGGGCGCCAATCTTTTCCTTATCGACATCGTCCGGAAGAATCATGGTTTGCTGGAACTTGGTGTATGAGAATTCGCGGCGCAAGTAGCGGCCTTCCTTCTTTTCGTCCTTGTTGTTCTCTTCCTTGCTTTCTGTTTTCTTTTCCATGCTGATGACCAGATTGTTTTCTTCATCGATGTGAACGTTGAAGTCTTCTTTTGTCATACCGGGAGCAGCCAATTCAACTTTGTACTCTTTTGCTGTTTCGAATACGTTGATGGCAGGGGCGGTGGCATTTGCTTTTACCATCCAATCATTGTCAAAGAAATCATTAAAAATACTCGGTAACCAATTTTGGTTTCTTCTTACAGGCATCATAGTTATAGTCTCCTATTGTTTAAGTTAAACATGCTGTTTAGTTTTGAACTCCGGTTCTTTGTCTTCGGGTGTCTGCCTTTTGGGTTTTCACCATCCGTTTCTTGAACCGTCGTTCGCTAACAATATTGCAAACCTTATGCCAACCAGTTTTTACTGACTTTATTGACTATTTGTCATTGAAAAACTGACTTATTTGCTTGTTTAATGCCATTTTGCTATCTTATTTATTAAAAATTGATAGATTTTCAGACTAATTTAAAACGCATTCTCCAACGCTTGGCTTCTTCGTCCCAATCGTGACTGATGATTTTGAAGGTTCCGATTTCTGATGTATTCTCCACATGTACTCCGATGCAGAGGCATTCGTCGTAATCGCCTACTTTCACGACACGTACCGTTTCCGAAGCACCATCGGGCAGGCGTTCCAAGTCGAAACGTCCTTGCGCTTCCTCTTGCGTAATGAATTCTGTTGTGACGGGCAGCTGTCGGGCGATTACCTCGTTTACGGCCTCTTCCAGCTTCTTTATTTCTTCTTCTGTGGGGCAGGCGGCAAGGAGATAGTCCAGCTTGCTCTTCTTCCGTTCTATGTGTGCTGATATGGAGCGGCCGCAACCGAATAACCTTATCATGGTCTGGTTGATGATGTGCTCCGTGGTGTGCATAGGAGGGTACTCCTGCTTGTTGTGGTCATTGAGATGAGGTTGTTGTTCCATGTATAATTTCAATAGTTGATATATAATTTGATATTTTATCGTTTGAGGTTGGCCAGCACTTCTTCTTTCAGGATGCTGTATATATGTATATCTGTATATTCTCCAGAAGCCAGCAGTTCTCCGCAACGTTCTGTTCCCTCATGGATGAAACCGAGGCGAACCGGTACTGCGTTGCTGGCTGCATTGCCCACGGCACAGCGAATTTGTATCCGCTTTATCTCTTTTTCTTGTACGGCCCACAGACACAGCTTGCGGACACTTTCAGTAATGATGCCCCGGTGCTGGTATTCCGGCAGTAGCCAATAGCCGAGTTCTGTACGGTGGTTGTCGAAATCGGAGAAATGGAAACCTATCAGTCCGCAGATTTCATGCTGCTGGTTCCAAATACCGAATATAGGTTCATTTCGTTCGGCAGGAGCAGATAGTACCTGACGTAAAAAAGCTTCTTCATCAGCTATTGTGCGCATATTATCCACAAATGGCAGCCATGTTCTTAAGTAGTCCCGGTGTGTGTCGATGGCATGGTAGATGGCTGCGGCATCTTCTATTCTGATTTCCTGCAGATAAATGTCCGGAAGGATGGGGAAGGAAATGGGAGAGGGGAGGATATGTACGTCTCCTGATTGGGACAGCTGTATCCTTTCCTTGATTTTTCCCCAGGCATGTGTATCGAACAGACAGCTTTCGCGCATGGTGTGATACATCTCCTTGAACCGGGACATGGGGATAGTGAAGCTCAATA
>ENA-OUQW01003298-OUQW01003298.1-human-gut-metagenome-genome-assembly--contig:-NODE-3298-length-11915-cov-7.951012_pt1 | contig 11915 bp, 10 predicted proteins | sample MGYA00248464_ERZ548849 | MGnify/ENA primary metagenome ERZ548849 (study PRJEB26491, sample SAMN04978193) | human gut metagenome | host: Homo sapiens | study: EMG produced TPA metagenomics assembly of...
CAATTCGCGCTCTGCAGCACTGCCTTTTTTGCATTATTTTCGGGTCTTGCTATAGTTCCTCCTGCAAATGCGCCGTCCCCCTCTGCTGTACTGCCGGGCGGCTGAGATCAGACACACGACTGGGAGAGTGTGGTCAGCGACACCGCGGGGCGGTGCGGCTGGGATGACAGGAGTGAGCGGTGAAGAGAGAATGAATGCCTCGGTGGGTGAGGTGTGAGGTTGGAAGATTGTTATGGTGACAATAGAGTGAAAGTGTTATGACGTAAGGAGTGATGGTGGTATGATGCTGGGTAAGTATTTTAAGAAGACGGTGTTTCGGAAGGAGCACACGGCGGATGGGGTGGTGCCGGAGGCGCCGCAGGGGATTTTGAAGAAGTGTAATGCTTGTAAGGGGGCTATTTTTACGGAGGATGTGAAGAGGAATCTTTATATTTGTCCGAAGTGTGGGAATTATTTTCGGGTGCATGCGTATCGGAGGATTGAGTTTCTTCTGGATGATGGGAGTTTTGAGGAATGGGATCAGGGGATGACGGCGGGGAATCCGCTGGGGTTTCCGGGGTATGAAGAGAAGGTGAGGGCTCTGCAGGAGAGAACAGGACTTACGGAGGCTGTTGTGACTGGTAAGGGACGGATCAACGGGATGGAGACGGTGATCGGGGTCTGTGATGGCAGGTTTATGATGGCCAGTATGGGTGAGGCTGTTGGGGAGAAGATTACGCGGGCGGTGGAGAGGGCGACGAAGCTCTCGCTGCCGGTGATTTTGTTTGCGTGCTCGGGAGGGGCGCGGATGCAGGAGGGGATTGTTTCTCTGATGCAGATGGCGAAGACGTCGGCGGCGCTGAAAAGACACAGTGATGCGGGGCTTTTGTATGTGAGTGTGCTGACGGACCCGACGATGGGCGGCGTGACAGCAAGCTGGGCGATGCTGGGGGATATTATTCTGGCGGAGCCGCATGCGCTGATCGGGTTTGCGGGGCCGAGGGTTATTGAGCAGACAATAGGACAGAAACTGCCGAAAGGGTTCCAGCGGGCAGAGTTTCTGGTGGAGCATGGGTTTGTGGATCGGATTCTGCCAAGAGAAGAGGCGAAAGAGGTGCTGGCGGAGATTCTGCGGATGCATGGGAAGCGTGCGGAAGGTATGGCATCGGGCAGTGGCGATTTGATGAAGAATTCTGTGCCGGAGGAAAACGGGAAGGAACTGCAGAAAGAAGAGACTGCGGCAGAAAGCGTGAAGGCGCTGGCAGAAGAAACTGAAAATACGGAAACTGCCAGGGACGGACAGGAAAAATCGCTTCGGGGAGAAAAAGAAGAGACGGAGTGGGAGAATCTGCGGAAATCGTCGGCCTGGGATTGTGTGCAGAAAGCGCGGAAAAAAGACCGGCCGGTCGGAGGGGATTATATTCGGGAGCTGTTTCCGGATTTTATCGAGTTTCACGGCGACCGGCTGTATGGCGATGATGCGGCGATCATCGGTGGTATTGCGTCGTTTGACGGCACACCGGTCACGGTCATCGCCGAGGCGAAAGGCGCGGATACGAAAGAAAACATCCACCGCAATTTCGGCATGCCGTCCCCGGAGGGCTACCGCAAAGCCCTGCGTCTGATGAAACAGGCCGAAAAATTCCACAGGCCTGTTATCTGTCTCGTAGACACCCCAGGCGCCTTCTGCGGAATGGAAGCCGAAGAACGCGGCCAGGGCGAGGCGATTGCGCGGAACCTGTATGAAATGTCAGCGTTAAAAACGCCGGTTCTTTCTATTGTCATTTCAGAAGGCGGCAGCGGCGGTGCACTGGCACTCGCCGTGGCGGATGAAGTGTGGATGATGCAGAATGCCATCTACTCCATCCTGTCGCCGGAGGGATTTGCAAGCATCCTGTGGAAAGACGGCAAACGCGCGCCGGAGGCCGCCGAGGTGATGAAGCTGACGGCGGGGGATTTGAAAGAGCTTGGAATCGTAGAAGAGATTGTGGCGGAACCGGAAGAGTTTACGGTGGAGACATTACCTGCGGTTTGTGGAGATCTGAGAAGGAAGATTCTGAAATTTATGGGGAAATATGCGGAGCTGGATGCGGAAGAGCTGGTAGAGGAGAGGTATCGGAGATTCCGGGAAATCTGAAAAAAGAAAATAGTTACCGATCCATTTTATATAAAATGTAATTGAGTTCAAAAATAATCATCTGTTTTTACAGCAGGTGATTATTTTTATATACAATTAGCAGTAGTTAGGTTAATATATTTTTAAGAACAAAGGGGGAATTTTACAATGGAATATATAGCACATCGAGAGGAAGATCGAGTACAGTTGTTGTTGCAGCATCTGCTGGGAACAGCAGAACGGGCAAGGGATTTTGCGGAAAAATTTGGCAAAGGGGAATGGGGCTATTGCTGTGGAATGCTGCATGATATTGGAAAGTACAGCGACAAATTTCAGAGAAAAATCAAGGAAGATAATAGTATCAGTGTAGACCACGCGACAGCGGGTGCTCGATTATGTCTGGAACAGCAGGGAATGTATCCACTATTAGAATATTGCATTGCAGGACACCATGCAGGTCTGCCTGATTATGGGAATGAACTGGATACGGGAAGTGCATCTACATTGGCAGGGAGAAGGAAAAAGCGGATCGAAGACTATCAAGCGTACAAAACAGAAGTACAAATTCCGGCATTAACAACGTTGCCATTCAATCCAACAGAAACAGAAAATCCAGATTTTTCTTTGAGCTTTTTTATGCGGATGCTTTATTCTTGCCTTGTAGATGCAGATTTTCTGGATACAGAAGATTTTATGAAAGCAGGGAAGACACAGCGCGAGGCGGGGGAGAACCTGACGACGCTTTTGCAGAAGCTGGAGAAACATGTTGAAGATTGGTTGAAAAATAAGGAAACAGAGTCAGTTAATGGAAGAAGAACGGAAATTTTAAGAAACTGCATGGAACAAGGGGAAAATTCGAAAGGACTGTTTCGCTTAACGGTTCCAACGGGCGGCGGAAAGACAACCGCATCGTTGGGATTTGCATTAAAACATGGTGTGTACAATCATATGGATCGAATTATCTATGTGATTCCATATACGAGCATCATTGAGCAGAATGCAGAAGTTTTCCGGAAAATTCTGGGAGATCAGAATGTTCTGGAAAATCATTATAATGTTGATTATGATAGTTCAGAAGAATTCAAACCGATGCAGCTTGCCGCGGAAAACTGGGATAAACCGGTTGTAGTAACGACGAATGTACAGTTTTTTGAATCTTTGTATGCTAATAAATCATCAAAATGCAGAAAACTCCACAATATGGCCAACAGTGTAATTATTTTTGATGAAGCGCAGATGCTGCCAGTTGATTATCTGAAACCGTGTATTGCTGCGATGGAAGAATTGATTGACCGTTACGGATCAAGCGTGGTACTCTGTACGGCTACACAGCCAGCATTGCAGTCTCTCTTTCAAAAGGAGAGAAATGCAATAGAACTATGTCCGCGGATGGAAGAACAATTCCGATTTTTTGAGCGAGTGCGCTATAAAAATCTTGGCTATCTAAGTGAAGAAGAACTTGTAAGCAGATTGGAAGGCGGATTCCAGACATTATGTATTGTCAATACGAGGAAAAAAGCGCAGAAATTATATCAGAAACTAAAAGGCGAAGGCTGTTACCACTTATCAACGAGTATGTATCCGAAGCATAGAAAGCGAGTATTGGAGCAGATACGAAAAAGATTGGACAAAAAGAATCCTCAAAAATGTATCGTAATTGCGACCAGTCTCGTGGAAGCTGGAGTGGATCTGGATTTCCGGACAGTATACAGACAACTGGCGGGAATTGACTCGATGATTCAGGCGGCGGGAAGATGCAATAGAGAAGGGCAGTATGATGTTTCTGAAAGTAATGTGTTTATATTTCAATTCGATGAAAAAGAAACCGTTTCAGGACAAAGACAGCAAATTGATGTGGCAAAAAGTCTGATTGCAGATGAAGCTGAAATTTCAGATTTAGGAACCATAAAAACATATTTTGAAAGGTTGTATTATTTAAGGGGAGAAGATCTGGATAAAAAGAAAATTCTGCAGGAATTTCAAAAAGGGAAATATAATTTCAGACAAACAGCAGAGAAATTTCAGTTAATTGATGGAGCTACGGTAGCAGTATTTATTGGTTGTACAAAAGAGGCTCAGGAGATTCTGCAGCAGATAAAGGGTCAGGGATTCACTAAAAGTAATATGCGAAAAGCCGGACAATTTTGTATTAATATTCGGAAAAATGAGTGTGAAAAATTTTATGAAGCAGGAATCGTAAGAGAAGTTTCAGGCGATGTAAAAGATTTTTATGAATTGACAGATCTGAAACGTTATACAGAAGAAATGGGACTGGATTTGTCAGTTGAACTGGGAAAAGCATTATTTGTATGAGAAAGCGAGAGGGAATGGAAGCATTTAAACTTTCCATTCCCTCTCGTTTTTTCACTACAAAAAAATGTATTTTTTCAATCCGCAGGATGGAGATCCTGTCGAAGATTATTATAATCAAAATACATAAAAATTTCAATACATTTTTATGTAAAATTTGAATTGAATTACAGAAGAAGGTATTGTATTATGAAAACATAATAATACAAGTGCAAAATGGAAGAAAGACATAAGTCTGACAACAAGGAAAAGAGGAAACGCCTATGGGAATTGGAGTAAAAGTTAAAGTATGGGGAGATTATGCACTTTTTTCAAGACCAGAGTTAAAAGTAGAAAGATATTCTTACGACGTGATGACACCTTCCGCAGCGCGAGGCATCCTGGAGGCCATCTATTGGCATCCGGGCCTGAGATGGAAAATTGATCGAATCTATGTGAATAAGCCGATTCGTTTTACCAGCGTTCGAAGAAATGAAGTAAAAAGTAAGGCATTGGCAAGCAAGGTTTTTGAAGTATATAATGGAGCAGAAAAACCATTGTATATCAGTACAAAACAGGACATTGTACAGAGAGCTTCTGTGATATTGACAGATGTAGAGTACGTGATAGAAGCTCATTTTGAGATGACGGACAAGGCCAATGAAACGGATAATCCAGGCAAATTTAAAGACATTATGCTTCGAAGGCTCAAGAGAGGGGAATGTTATCACATGCCCTATTTTGGTTGCCGAGAATTTCCGGCGCATTTTGCGTTATGCGGAGAAGAGAAGATTCACACTGCGTATGAGAATGTAGAGGAAAAAGATATGGGACTGATGCTTTTCGGCATGGATTATTCCGATCCAGAGAACATTGAACCAATGTTTTTTCGAGCGGTTATGCGAAAGGGTGTCATTGATTTACGGAATTGTGAGGTGATACGATGATTCTTCAAGCATTGGTCAAGTATTACGAAGACCTGGAAAAACAAGGAAAGATTTCAAGGCGAGGATGGTGCACAGAAAAAATTTCTTATGGGATTCAATTGTCATGCGATGGAAAAATTCAGGCTATTTTAAGTTTGAAAAGAGAAGTGCAGGCAGGAAAAAAAACAATATTAAGTCCGCAGCCGTTATTTGTGCCGACGATGGTAACACGATCATCAGGTGTAGCTGCTAACTTTCTATGCGACAATTCCAAATACATGTTAGGGATCGACAAAGATGGAACAAGCAAAAGAATGCAGGAATGTTTTCAGGCGACGAAAGAAAAACATCTGCAGATATTACAGAATAGTCAGGGAGAAACTGCAAATGCAATTTGTGCATTCTTTGAAAGCTGGAAACCAGAGCAGGCCAAGGAAAATCCAGTAGTTGCCGAAACATGGGAGGAGCTGACAGAAGGAGGCAATCTGATTTTCTGGGTAAATGGGAAATATGCGCAGGAGGATGAGGAAGTTCAGAAAGCATGGGAAAAGACACAGGATCAGAAACAGGGAGAAGCAACCGGAATTTGTCTTGTGACAGGAAATTTGGATGAAATTTCCAGAATTCATAAAAATATTAAAGGTATTCCAGGTGCACAGAGCAGTGGAGCTTCGTTGATTTCATTTAATGAAAAAGCGTTTGAATCCTATGGAAAAACACAAAGTTACAATGCACCTGTTGGAAAATATGCAGAATTTGCTTATACTACATCGTTGAATTATCTTTTGACGCAAAAAAAGTATAAATTCTCATTAGGTGAGTCCATGGTTGTTTATTGGGCGGAAGGAGCTAAAACAGAATATCAGGATTTCTTTTCTACATTTCTGAATCCAACGAAGGATAATGAGGATATCGTGCATGACATATTGGAAAAGCTTACAGAAGGGCAATATATAGACGTAAAAGATATAAAAATCAATAAGGATCAGAAATTTTATGTTTTGTGTCTGTCACCAAATGCAGCAAGATTGTCCGTGAGATTTTTCTATGAAAATTCATTTGGAAATATGTTGGAAAATCTGGAAAAACATTACCAGCGGCTTAATATTCCCAAACTGAAAAAGGATGAAATAGATTATCTTGGGGTCGATGATTTGCTACAAGAGACAATCAATCAAAGAACCAAAAACAAAAAGGCTATTGCCCATATGGCAGCAATGGTGCTGGAGGCAATTCTTTCGGATAACAGATATCCGGCAAGCTTGTATATTGATACATTGATAAGAATACGTTCCGATCAGGGAGATGTAACCTGGGGAAGAGCAGCGATTATAAAAGCGTATCTTATTAAAAATTACAAATGGGAGGAAGGCGAAGCGTGTATGAATTCAGGAAAAACAAGTAATGATGTTGCTTTTAAATTAGGACAGGCTTTTTCGATCTTGGAGGCAATTCAGATTGGTGCGAATAAGATAAATACGAACAAAGAAATAAAATCTACCATTCGAGATCGTTATTTTAACTCTGCCTGCGTAACGCCAGCGATGGTATTTCCGATTTTGATGAGATTGAAAAACAGTCATATACGAAAATTGGAAAGAGATAAACCAAATTTGGCAAAATATTATGAGGATAGACTGAGAGAAATTTTCGAAGAAGTAGAATATTTTCCAAAAAGATTATCATTGGAAGAACAGGGAAAATTTATTTTGGGCTATTATCATCAGAAACAGAGCAAAAATGAAAAACAGGAGGAAAAATAAATGAGTGATGTAATCAAAAACAGATATGAATTTGTAATACTGTTTGATGTGGAAAATGGCAACCCAAACGGAGATCCAGATGCTGGAAATATGCCGCGTGTTGACCCTGAAAGTGGCTTAGGTCTTGTTACAGATGTGTGCCTGAAAAGAAAGATCAGAAATTATGTTGAAACCGTAAAAGAAGACGAGGATGGCTATAAAATCTATATTAAAAAAGATGTTCCGCTTAACCGAGGTGATCGGGAAGCATGCGTATCGGTGGGGGTCAATGAAACAGAAGACAAAAAAGTGACAGAAGAACTGAAAAAATTGAAAAGAAATGATCCGGATGCAGATGTAAAATTAAGAAATTATATGTGTGATCACTTTTTCGATATCCGAACCTTTGGTGCGGTCATGACGACCTTTGTGAAAGCATCACTGAACTGTGGTCAGGTAAGAGGCCCGGTGCAGATTGGATTTGCACGCAGTATTGATCCGATTATCAGTCAGGAAGTTACAATTACCAGAGTTGCCATCACAACGGAAAAGGATGCAGAAGATAAAAACACAGAGATAGGGCGTAAAAGTATTGTACCTTATGCATTATACCGTGCGGAAGGATTCATCTCAGCAAACCTTGCCCGTAAAGTAACGGGATTTACAGAAGAAGATCTTGATTTGCTGTGGGAAGCAATTATCAATATGTTTGAGCATGACCATTCTGCAGCGAGAGGCAAAATGGCGGTTCGTGAACTGATTGTATTCAAGCATAGTAAAGAACTTGGTGACTGCCCTGCATATAAGTTATTTGACGCGGTAGAAGTAAAAAGAAAGGAAGATGTAGAATATCCAAGAAAATATCAGGACTATACAGTTACTTTGCACAAAGAAGACATTCCTGAGTCAATTCAGGTGAAAAGGATGGTCTGATGGAATATACAGAAGATGAGTATCTGATGATATCCGGAATTCAGCATTTCAAATTCTGCCGAAGACAATGGGCATTGATTCATGTGGAGCAGCAGTGGGCTGAAAACGTACATACCGTCACGGGTGAACTAATGCATAAAAAGGCACACGATCCTTATTTGACAGAAAAACGGAAAGATACGATTATTGTTCGTGCGCTGCCGGTTTCTTCGAGAGAACTTGGAATCAGCGGGGAGTGTGATGTAGTTGAATTCCAGAAGTGTGAAGATGGAATTCAACTGCATGGACATAGAGGATTGTATTCTGTGTTTCCTGTGGAATACAAGAAAGGCAAACCTAAGCTTACGGAAGAAGACAAGCTTCAGGTGGTGGCACAGGCGTTATGTCTGGAGGAAATGTTTTCGACCAGAGTGGCGCAGGGAGCAATTTTCTATGGCGAAACAAGAAGACGGGAGCAGATAGAAATTACAGAAGAATTGCGGGAAGAAGTAATTCATATGTTGGCGGAAATGCATCAATATTATGCACGAAAGTATACACCAAAAGTGAAACCGAGCAAAGCATGTAATGCATGTTCACTAAAGGACATCTGCCTTCCGAAACTGAATAAGACGGTTTCAGTGAAAACCTATATCGAACAGAGACTGGAGGAAGAGGAATGAAAAAGCTATTAAATACGTTGTATGTTACTTCTGAGAACAGTTATCTGGGACTTGACGGGGAAAATATTGTTATCTATGAGGATGATAAAGAACTCGGAAGATTGCCGCTGCATAATTTGGAGAGTATTGTATCCTTTGGTTATCGTGGAGTAAGTCCGGCGTTAATGGGAGCTTGCTCGGATCGAAATATAGCATTGTGTTTTCTGACACCACAAGGAAAGTTTCTGGCTAGAGTAACGGGAAAAACAAAAGGAAATATTGTTCTGCGGGAACAGCAATACAATAGCTGCATGGATTCGAAAATCAGTCTTGAAATTGCGAAAAATTGTATTCTGGGAAAAGTATACAATGCAAGATGGGTACTGGAACGAGCGGTGCGAGACCACGGAATGCAGATTGATGCGGAGCGGGTCAAAACGGCGTCTATGAATCTGAAAAATTCTTTGAAGCTGATTCAAAATTGTGAGTCAAAAGAGCAGTTAAGAGGATTTGAGGGTGAAGCAGCAAGTGTTTATTTTGGCGTGTTTGACGAATTGATTTTGCAGCAGAAGAAAGATTTCAAGTTTGAAGGGCGGAACAAAAGACCGCCTATGGATAACATGAATGCAATGCTGTCATTTGTGTATACGCTTCTGACGAATAATATTGCAGCGGCGTTGGAAGGGGTCGGTCTGGATCCTTACATGGGCTATCTGCATACCGAAAGACCGGGCAGAGCTTCGCTGGCACTGGATATGATTGAAGAACTTAGAGCTGTTATGGCGGATCGCTTTGTGCTGTCACTTGTTAATAAGAAAATCGTCAATGGAAAGAATTTTACCAGAAAAGAAAATGGCGCAGTTTTGATGGACGATGAACTTCGAAAGAAACTGCTGACAGAGTGGCAGAATAAGAAAAAAGAAACAATTATGCATCCCTATCTAAACGAAAAAGTGGAATGGGGAATGGTTCCTCATGTGCAGGCGATGCTGCTCGCAAGATATCTGCGAGGGGATCTGGACAGCTATCCTGTATTTTTGTGGAAGTGAGGTGGGAGGATGCTGGTATTGATCACATATGATGTCAATACGGAAACTGATGCGGGGAAAAAACGTTTACGTAAAGTCGCCAAACAATGTACCAACTACGGAAGACGGGTGCAAAATTCTGTATTCGAATGTATATTGGATAATGCACAGTGTATTGTATTAAAATCTATTTTAGCAGACATTATCGATGAAGAAAAAGACAGTCTTCGGTTTTATTATCTGGGAAACAATTATAAAACTAAAGTTGAACATATCGGTGTAGAACGTGGTACAGCTATAGATCAGGTGTTGATTTTTTAGGTGCGAATCGGTAGTACACAGAAAAAGCCCGGGAGATTCGCACCTGAAAAAGTGCACAAAAGGTGCTGGAATTGAGAAGATGGGGAAGAAAAGAATGGAAAGGGAAGGAGGAGAAAGATGAAGCGTTGTGAGAAATGGTTAAAAACATAGGGTGAATTTTAGATAAAATTGAAGTCGCTCCCCTCGCGGGAGCGTGGATTGAAATATACGGAATCCACCGCTTCGCGATCGAGCACGGACGTCGCTCCCCTCGCGGGAGCGTGGATTGAAATTCCGGCATAACGTGCATTGAGTCCAGTTCATCCAGTCGCTCCCCTCGCGGGAGCGTGGATTGAAATAGTTGCAGGACCGGAAGAGTCATACAGATACTGGTCGCTCCCCTCGCGGGAGCGTGGATTGAAATGCCGGAATGATGCTGATGTTCTGGTGTGGTGTCTGTCGCTCCCCTCGCGGGAGCGTGGATTGAAATCTGAACTGTCATTCCTATCGCTTCCGCCCATCTCTGTCGCTCCCCTCGCGGGAGCGTGGATTGAAATCGTCTGCCATCGCGTTGATTGTGTCAACGCTGGCGTCGCTCCCCTCGCGGGAGCGTGGATTGAAATTGTACGCAGGACCATACATGATGATCTGTCGTGGTCGCTCCCCTCGCGGGAGCGTGGATTGAAATATGATGAACTCGATCAGAACCTCCGTCGGATTCTCGTCGCTCCCCTCGCGGGAGCGTGGATTGAAATTGGTGTGGTGTCTCATCAATCAACTGCTCTGTGCTGTCGCTCCCCTCGCGGGAGCGTGGATTGAAATCTTTATTCAGTTTCATGTCTGTTCTCCTTTTAGTCGCTCCCCTCGCGGGAGCGTGGATTGAAATATCGTGTCCTCTGATTGCCACGAACTTCGCTGCGTCCGTCGCTCCCCTCGCGGGAGCGTGGATTGAAATCCTCCTCTCCATTAGCTTTTTCAGCAGTTGTTCGTGGTCGCTCCCCTCGCGGGAGCGTGGATTGAAATTCCGTCTCCTGCTCTGCTCCATCCTGAATCACCTCTGGTCGCTCCCCTCGCGGGAGCGTGGATTGAAATGCCTGTACTATACTGATGTGCGTGGTACAGTACAGGGTCGCTCCCCTCGCGGGAGCGTGGATTGAAATTTTCTGATTTACATCCATTTTCTGATTTTCACCTCCATTTCAGCGGCAAAAGAGGAAGGAAGTGCCGTATTTTTTTTGACTTTACAGGCAAAAATACCGGACCTTCCGCGCCCCGCATTCGTGGCCCCCCTGCGGAAGTACCTTGCGCCCTGCCGCCATCGTTGCAGCAGTCGCAAGACACAAAAACAGGGAGATCACCTCGTCAGTGTCTCCCTGTGCTCTCGCTCTTGTACTATGTGGCGCGGTCACGTTGCTTCACTCTCACTCGTCCGCTTGTCCATGCTACCATCATAGCACACTTGAATGTCTCATTGTGTCTCATGTTTTGCTCCATCTTGTCCACTCCCCCTGCCATGCCTGTCCGTCCTGCTTCTCCTGCGTGTCCTTGCCGTCCTCTCGTGCCTCCTGCTGCCGCCTCCGTCTCCTCTGCTGTCTCTGCTCTCCTGTCCTTCTGTACTGGCTCTCACTGTCTCCGTGCGCTCCACTGCCTGTCCTCTGCCTCTGGCTCCTCTTGTCTGCCCTGCTATGTATGTACTGCTGCCGATGCTCCTGCTCTGATCTCCTGCGTGTCAGAGTCTGACACCTGCATCTGCTCCGGCTCTCTGGTCTGCTCTCGATCTGACCGCCCGATATTTCCAGAAAAGAAAACGGCAACGAATACCCCACCTTGTTTTTCGTGGTTCTCCGTTGCCGTGAGATGGATGTGTTGTGACCTGCTCCATGCAGATGCGATGATGGCGGCTCCTGCTGCCGTGCGTTCATCATGTCCTCTGTGTCTTCATTCCCTTCTTCTTTCTGCGA
>ENA-OUQW01003303-OUQW01003303.1-human-gut-metagenome-genome-assembly--contig:-NODE-3303-length-11898-cov-3.626699_pt1 | contig 11898 bp, 9 predicted proteins | sample MGYA00248464_ERZ548849 | MGnify/ENA primary metagenome ERZ548849 (study PRJEB26491, sample SAMN04978193) | human gut metagenome | host: Homo sapiens | study: EMG produced TPA metagenomics assembly of...
AAAAACGCCGTGCGGTGCAGAGGCCCGCCCATAATGGCCGTTCCCCCAACGAAACCATTATGATAAAGGAGGCCTGCTGCCATGCGGGATAGTCAGTACAAGTCGTGCGCGGTACAGAACCAGTTTACAGCCTATCTGATTGCCGCGATTCGCAATTACAAAAGAACGTATTTAAGGAGAATTTCCACAGCTCTTCGGACAGAACTGCCCATGGAGGGACACAGCGAGGTGATGGAATTATGTGAGGAAACGGACTTCTTCTGTGGGCTGCCGCTGATGCAGCGATTGGAGAATGAGCGTCTGTTCGCTGCTATGCAAGGGTTAAGCGAGCGAGAGCGTTACATATTTCTGTCTAAAGTCCTTGGAGAGATGAGTCTTTCCGAGATCGCGCTGTCGCTCGGTATCACCTATGGAGCTGCGGCCATGTCCTATCATCGCACGGTCTTGCGCCTGAGAAACGCTGTGGGAGGTGGTAAAGGTGAATGATTTCATGGAGCTGTTCATGAGTGCGAAGAACGGGGATTCGTCTGCAATGGAGGAACTTCTGCATATGTACTACCCGCTCTTATACAAGGAATCCGTGGTCAACGGGATCTTTGATGAGGATCTGCTTCAGGAACTGTGCCTGCTGTTCTTGAAGTGCGTGGCAAAGTTCAATATTCGATAGAGAGAAATCTCCCGTCGCATTCTAAGGAAATTATGGTTTAGCCGCTGCATGGAAGAAGCCCAGTTCGCATGAAAGGCGAGCTGGGCTTCCCAATTTCACTAATAACTATGCATTTTCAAGTCTCTCAACGGCTTCTTCATAGGTGTATACCGGCAGAAACCTCGTCCCTTCGCAGACCGCCGAGAACACGGGTGGATGACCTCCTGCATCGCAGGCGAACACCCCGTCTGCCTCTACGGCGGCATTCAGTCGCTCCAAGTACATATAGAGGTTCCCGGAACGATCCATCCTATATTCCGGTGCAGAGCCAATCTGATGCTGCCCCATATAAAGCCGCGTTTCTTCCGGCAGGGGCATCAACAGCTTACATGTGGCTGCCCGCGACGGTCTTTCCACCATCGGAGCAAAGAGGCTGCTTTGCTCTCCAAACATGGAGCCGCGTGCGTGTACGCGCTCCTTATACGGGAAGTGACAGGTGTTTTGCCAAAACATAGCGGTTAGCCTGCGGACATTCTCGCACATGGCATAGGTGTCGATCATCTCATGGGGACGGTGTTCATTGAAATAACCTGCGCTGATATTGACAGCCGCAGTTTTCAAGTGCGGTGCGACCACAGAGATATCGCTGAACGAGCCGGAGTTCTCCTTGAAACCGAAGCTGCAAACGAACTCCGTGAAGTCAGGATTATCGCAGTGATAGAATACGGCGTCATTTCTGCCGCGCCGATCCAATTCAACGATATAGTTGACCTCCGGACGCAGCTTGCTGTTGGTAAATTTCCTTGCACCCACACCGCCGAGCTCCTCGTCTTCGCAAAATAAGATATGACAATGGCACTCGCGCATCAGCATCAGGATCATATACACACCGGCACGGTCATCACCACCGATCCCGTAGGGCGACATCAGGTAGCGTCCATCCTCGGAGCAGCAGATGATATCCGGCCGGTGGGTATGAACTGTGTCCAGATGGGCGACCAGCAACACGGGGACAGTACCTTCTGCATAAAGAAATCCGCTTTTGCAGACGGGTTCATAGTCGTGCGTGCGCAGCTGCTGCACAAGATGCTCTTTCAGCTCGCGCTGGGTCATCTTCAAGATGCTTTCAAAATGGGATATACTCATTCCCATAGCTTCGCAAATATTCATTATGCTCCTCCTTACGCCACCGCCACGGTGGCTTTTTCACAAAGCGTATGACCCATAGCACGACAGGCGGAGGCCATGCTGCACGATGCGCAACCGGAGGTCAACTGCTGGTAGCAGTCCTGACAGACCTCCACCAAGGTGCCGCGCCGGTTATAGGCTGGGTACATAGTGCCTAAAGTGGGGCGGCCGCAGGCGGCGCAAATATGCAGGCACGTCTTACAATAAAAACCATCTTCAAGATAGATTCCTTGACCACGCGCTACCGTCTGCCCGCATTTACGGCAGATGACCACCTCTTTGCAAGAACACTTGATGGCACCATTGCTCCGCAGCTCATTGCCGCAGCAGACACACCGAGCCGCAGCTCCGATGGTCAACTCCGTGTCTTTTCTATGTCCCTGCAGGACCGAGAGATTGCCGTGATAATTATAGTCCGGATAATGTAAGCTGCCTCGGTAGGTCGAGAGATGGGCGTTCAAGTCAGGACGTTTTGTTTTCAGATACCAGAGGTTTGGTTCCGTCAGGCATCGGGAAATAGCCTTCTGCACCAGATGGCGGAACAGCTTGGACACTTCCAGCGCGTTTCCTGTATCGGCAGGATAAAGCCGGGACTGGAACAGGGTGCCGTTTTCATAGAAAAACATCTGCCGGTATCGGCGTATGGCTTTGCGGTATTCCCCAGAAACATCGGCATCTACGGCATAAAATACCATGCTGACTCTATCGTTCATATAGGAAAGACAACCCGCCTGGTATCCTCCGTCGCTAAGGCGATGGCAGGACACCCATGTGTTGGATTTGCTGGACATCTCCAAAAAGTCACAGGGATGTACGGAGAGAACTCCGATCTCCTGCATGGTCAACGGGTTCAGAGCGTCGGCAAGCTGTGCAAAAACGGCGTTGTACCGGGTATGTCTATCGACGCCGTATTTCTTGCAGAGTTTTCCGATAATGCGGCTGGCCTTCTGATCTTTGGCACAGCGTATCCCGCCGCGCTGGCGTAGAATCTCCAGATTTTCTTCAGAAACGGTGCAGCTATAGCCTGACACGGCCGCATGCAGTGCTGTGCGAAAATCCTCCAGCTGCTCACCGCTGAGTATCTCAGAGGCGATGTCCAGCAGCGTGAAGGCCGTTTCATCTACCATATCAGGCTGAATAGAGAGGGCCTGATTACAGTCGAAGATGATGGCCTGTTCATCCTCGTTCCAACTGGGATGACGCCGCAGCAGTGAAAGCAGATCCGCTTTCGCTGTCTGCCAGGCTGTCAGATTAGCCATAACACCCTCCTCCGAAAAACTCTTTTCGTATTTGTACATAACCTCATAAAACTCGTTTTTCAGCTCTGTGAGCTCTTTCACTTCATTCACACCTTTCTTGCATTTTAGAGTGGAGGGGTAGAGAGCGCTGCGCTCTCTACCCCTTTTGCGACTAACGTCTGCGCCTCATTCTCCGATCATCCGGAAAAACTCGCCTGGCGACAGTACACGGATGCCCAAGGCACATGCCTTATCCAGCTTACTGCCGGCGTTTTCACCACAGATCAGATAGTCGGTCTTTTTTGTTACAGAACTGCCGGCCACAGCACCCAACGATTCGATCTTCGCGTTGATGCCGCTGCGGGTATAAGGCTCGACCTTTCCGGTCACAACCATCGTGCAGCCCACGAACGGGTTGTCCTCCATTGAGTGCGTTTCGGTAGTTACGGTTTGGATCGTCACCATTTCTTGTAATTCCTCCCAAAGAATACGATTCTCTTCTTGTGCAAACCATTGATGAATGTTTTGGCGCAGTGTTTCTCCAAAATCGGGAAGCTGTGAGAAATCGAAATCATTTTCCACGGCTTCTTCGAAAGCGGAAGGCGAGCTGCCAAACTGCTTCGCCAGCACTTTATTGTTTCATACTGTCCAACTCCTTTTTTAAGCTGCGGTCTTATCTGCGGCACACAGCACCTGTCGTTTCCATCGTTCAATAAAAGCCTTGATTTTTGCCGGAGGGTCTTCGTTATCGAAACCCCTTGTCTGCACAACCTGTCCGTCTCTGACCTCTACGGTACAAAGCGACTTGTCCGGTTCGGCTACCTTTCGCACAAATAAAATGACGCATTCACGCTGCGCGACCCGCTTAACATACCTGCCGACACAGTGGCGAAGAGCAGTGCCCTCGTCTATCAGTTCTTTCGAGGAATGGGGAGGGATCACCATAAGGTCTTTCCCCTTATATTGGTATAGCCTCTGCCATTCCTCAAAGCTGTCTGCAATAGCTTTTTCCTGCTCCGCTGTACGTTTGACATCCAGTGCCTCAACCACATGATCATGCGCGGATTTGAGATTACGCGGGAACAGTATAAAGCTGCTCTCTACGTTATATTGCATCTCCTTACACATACGAAGATAGTCACGATAATCGGCAAGAAGATTTGCCATGCTGTAGTACCGTATATATTCGGGAGTCTTTGTGGATGCAATGCGTATCTCGTATTGTGCGTCCGCATAGCGCATCAACTTGTGCATAGTCATATGAGAAAGCAACTCAGCCAAGACCGAAACGTCCTGTATGGCATTATTTGCGCACCACTTCATCATAGAAGCATCAGGCCTTTTCCCGGCGTAAATAAACCATTGGATAACGTTAAGCTGTGCAATGCCGGGATCAACTTCCTGCAGCAATGGTAGCCAGGAACGGTCGAGCTTCAGGACGTCTTGCAGATTCTTCCCCTCGCAGTTTACCGTTTTGCCTATCATAAAATGATAAGATCCATATACGATGTCTGAGACCAGTCTGAACAGCTTTGCCTTGACCAAATATTCGATCACCGGCCACTGTACGTATGCGTTCAGGTACGGGATGGCATCCATGGTGGCAGCGATTCGGGCAAATCTTTCTATTTGTGAATACTGCCACGGGGTGTTCCGTAAGAGTTCTGCAAGATTCCTAAAGTATAGATGCCCTGCTGTGTCCCCTTCAAAACTATCGCGCCACGAGAAGAAATGCGGGCGATACCCACATTTCCAGGGTGTCAGATCATCCTTGTAGGCGGGCGCAAGATAATAGGGCGACGTACTGCAATGACCATCTGAACAAAGTGAAATAAAATGACGTGCATTTTCATATACGGAAAAGTAAACCGGCGTATCCGCATCGGTAAAAGTGCGGTATGCTTTTACGATCCGCAGCAACAGCTCGCCATTTTTTGCCTTTTGCAGCACTTGAACCGTTTCGCGGTCAAAAACACGTCCACGCCTTCCTCTGCACTTGAATGTGATCTTCTTTTTGCAGCGAGGGCAGAGGCCGGAGGTGTTGTGCTTAGCTGCCGCAATACTGACCTCGTGCCGACAAGCGGTACAATATGCATGCCCCGGCGCTTTCCGTTGGTAATCATAGAAGATATACTGCGGCATGACTTCGCGGTGGATAAAACCTTTCAGGTCGCGGGGCAGCACTGGCACATATTTCATCCGCTCTATGATCGCACGCTGCTTTTTCCTCTTACGCTCCAGAGCCTTGCGACGAGAAATCAACCATTGCAGACAAATTAACGCCGAAATGGCACTGTGCGCGCATTTGCAAAAATGGGCTGCGCGAGCCTCGTCCTGCTGCCGATAGAAAGCGCATTTGGTGTCAAAACGGCATACCCGATTCAAATAATCAAATGGTGAGCATTGCCATGTTGCACTGGCATTTTCTCTAAGGGAAAGAGTGGCAAAATCATCCCGTCCTTGGAAAACGACCCAACGGGGCTTGATACTGCCCGCCAGAATGTTCTCACTCTGATAGATATAGAGTACCAGGATACGCTGCCCGGAAATATTGTGCACCGCTGTGCGGATAATATAAGGGCAGCGCTCCACATGAAGTATACCTTCATTCAGATTGAATTCCAGCTCCGGTATGGCAAACTTGCGGCAGGCGCGTTTGTCTATCTTCCGCGTCATGCGCTCACCTCCAGACTATCGAAGGAGAGTTGGTCGTCCAACGGCTCATTTTCCTTTGCTGTATTGGCAGCCTTCTCCTTCTTGGCGGCGGGCTTCTCCGCTTTTTTCTTCTCTGCCTTTTTCGTCGTGCTGCTCCTGCCGCCGTAATACGGTCTGGGAACAAACTTTTCTTCTTGTCCGCGATCCTCCTTTGCGTTCAGATCCTTGAAATACTCTTCCGCCCATTGGTAGCAAAGCCCGTCCGGCACATCGGTGCCATAGCCTTCAGCTGAGGGCTTAACGTCATTGTCCTCCATCTCCTGCTTGGCAAACTCAAGCGCCTTGCGGTTGATATAGCGGAAGCAGTTGACCATGTTCTTGCGGGGGTGCATGACATTCCGGGCAAAGGCCACATCCTCAAGGCAAAGCGTCTGGATATACTCGGTGACGCACTGCTTCATGTTGCGGCGTGTCAGTCGTTCGGAATCGTCGCCCACACGCTTCATAGAGGCGGCCATCACTTCGTCATCGCTCATCGCTACCGCGTTTTCCCATGCGGCCTGTTCAGCTTCCTCCTTGGCTCGCTGCCTGGCCTCCCACTCGGCTTTCCGCTTGGCCTCAGCCTGCTCATGCTCCTGCCGCTTACGATCCTCTTCCGCCTTTTTATCTGCTTTCAGATTGGAAGGTGAAGGGGGATCATCTGCGTTTTGCTGCATCTGGGAGAGCAGAGCCTTCGCCTGCTCCTCCTCAGCCTGCTGCCGGTCGTCTGCCCGTCTGGACGCCAACTCTGCGGCGTCCTGTATCGTCGGGCTTCGATCCTGTACATTATCCCGCAAGTCTGCGGCTATCTCTGAATATACTCCCATAAGGCTCCTCCATTTCAAAATAAAACGGCATTGGGCGGGTGATAGAAACACCTGCCCGATGCCGTTCGTTTATGGTGGAACAGCTCAGTGCCGTTCCCGTTTATCTTTTGCCAGCTTTGGCGAGAATTTTACCGGCAGGAATTTATCATTCCCATCACAGTAAAAGTATCTGCGCCCGTTTTCGTCAAAGAACTCAATCACCGTAGAGGGTGAAACGCTGCGTCCATGATAGTCCGCAGGCAGCTCGCCGCTGTATCGCGCCGCCACCAGCTTCAGGCGGATGGCGTTGTCCTGCTGCACTTCACACACCAGAGTTCCTTCATAGACCAGCGCGTACTCCGAGGCGGGCGGCTGTTCATAGCCGGCCTTCTGCAAAGCCCTGATCCCGCCAAAGGCGAAATCTGCGGCCTTGCCCTCAGATACATCCGGCTGGTAGATACGGAAATACTGCTGCGCTCGCAGGGATAAAAGATACTGCTCCAGTGCCGCGTCACCATCCCGCAAAAAGCGGGCGTACTCCTGCTCACTCAGACCCAGGTGATCGTGGAGCGTACTGCTGCCGGTGTTCCTCTCGTGCCATGCGGCGATCTCCTCACTGATGGCGTCAAAGGAACAGAGCCCGCAGACAAACCGCGTTCTGAAATTCATTTGAGAAACATCTCTTTGCTCTTTTTTCTGCCGCATGGCAAGCTGCCAGTCATCAATGCCTTTATAATTCGGATCCCACGTCAGGCGGCGGCACTCCAACCCATGGCTGCGTGCCATGAGATAGATTTTCGACGCGCCCTTGCTGACAGCGGCGTTGTGATACTTGTCCATATCCTCGGCTTCAATGATGACCTCTGTGCCATTGGCAGATAGCAGCGCGAACAGCATATCCAGCTTGTTGACGTTGTTGGCGCCTGCCGTAGCCGCAAAGGAGCGATCCATCAGAAAGTGGGCCACGTCCGCTTTCAACAGCCCTTCCGTCACATAGACAACCCGCGCAAACGGATCGCCCACGAAATGGACAGGACTGCCGGAGGATACTCCGCGTTTCTTGGAAGCAGAGGATAGCCACAGGTACTTTGTCCCGCTCTTGTCAGGGTCGCTCTCCTGATCTCGGATAGGCGTATCCAACCGGATCTGTGCGCCGCGTATCATCCCATCAATACCTTTGGCGGGGATGATGATCCCTGCCGTGACGGAATTGAAGTTGACCGTCCATTTGTCATCCTTACCTACATAGAAGCCGGGAACGCCCTCCACCTTACAGCCTCGGCTGCGCAGCTTTTGCGCCAGTGACCGGCACAGGTAGAAGGGCGGGGTACTTTTGTACCCCAGCCGTTCTATCTGTTCGTCGGACAGCCCGCGCACGTCCCGGAGATGCTTGCGGTGTTGAGACGTAAGCGTCAACAGCTCCAGCAGCATGGAAAATGTCTGGTGGATCTCCTGCGGTGAGGCAAGGACGGATTGCTCGATCGCCGTCTGCTCCGGCAGTTCCTTTACGGTGTACTCCGGCGCCGTAAGGCCGTTTTGCAGCGTGTCGCAGATCTCACGGTAGGCTTCGGAATTGCTGATCCCGTATACCTTTCCGTAGAGAGACAGCATCCCGCCGCCTTCGTTGCAGTAGTTGCAGCGCCAGAGGTTTTTAGCAAAGTTGATGTTCATCTTCCCCCGCTTATCACCGCAGATCGGGCAGTCGGCATATACGCTGTCCGCCTGCCTGCGCCGGATATGCAGATGCAGCAGCTCAGCCACATCCATGATATTGAACGGGAACTCCTGTGGCTGCGCCACCGCGCCACCTCCTTACCATCATCTTGAACGATTCGTCTGTCAGCTGGCATTTGCCAGACGCTGGAGCTTGTCCAGCATCAGTTTGGCGCCGGCCCGCAGGATATTGTCATCCCCGGAATAGCCCTTCACATACCACTTGAGGCTGGCTGGCCGCCGCTCGGCGACTTGCTTGAGCGTCTGTCCGCTGCATGTGCCGATGGGCACGATGATTTCCTCGGCCTCCGCTTCGGTCATCAGAGTGCAGATGGTATCCACATCCATGTCCTTGGTATAACTGGCGGCACTGGGCTCGTCATATACGAAGGGCAGTTCCGTTTCTACCGCAGGCTCTACAACGGCCTCCGCAGGCTGTTCCGCAGAGACTTCCACCGGCGCCGTGTCAGGTACGGCTTTTTCTGCATGGTGAACCACTTCCTGTTCAGGCTGCTGTACGACCACAGGCTCAATGTCGGCCCGTACCGCAGCAGGTTCCGTTCTGACCTGTTCCGCTGCCGCTTGAGGTGCAGGGGCAGGCTCGCTCCGCATAACAGGCGTGGTCGGCTCTGCGTAAGGCGTATCCGCCTTGGGCATCGGTGCGAACTGGATGCCGAAGCCGGCGTTGGTCAGTGCCATGTCCAGAGCATCATGCTCCGCAGCCTGAATATACAGACCGGCAGGCGCGTTTTCCTGTGTCATGGTGGCAATGTAGCTGCTGGCGGGGTCGGCATCATCCTTGTCGAAGAATACCTTTGCCTCGATGATCGCCAACTGATCCGTGATGCGCAGCGGCGTCAGCCGCGTGCGTCCGGCAGGATATTTCAGACGGAACCAGAGCTTTTTATATCGCAGGTCCAGCTCGTGTCCGTTGGCAGTCTTTTTCAAGAATCGCAACGGATCGAAGCCTGCGACACGGTTCAGCTCAGACACGACGGGGACAGCATTGAACAAAGTGGATTCGGGTGTATTCATTTCAAAAGCTCCTTTCTAAATAAAAACATGAGACAGGGCGTAGATTTAACGCGCTTGCCTCATTTTTACAAAATATTCACAGTGATACTCAAGCACTGCGCTGCTGCACTTTGAACGTATTGGTATAGAGTGAGATCCTATGTCCTAACTGCGTGTTGCGTTTTCCGGTATCGTCTTTATGGACCGCCATGTAGAGCATGCCGATCTGACCCACCAGAATAACCTTTGACTTAGCGCGGGTGATAGCCGTGTAGACAAGGCTTCGCGTCAGCATCCGAGCATGGCTCCTCAGTAAAGGGAATAACACCACATCAAACTCACTGCCCTGCGCCTTATGGACGGTGGTGGCATAGGCAAGCTCCACATGGCCCATTTCCTCCATGGAGTACTCCACGACCCTCGTGGGCGAAAACTGGATCGATATGCGCATACCGTCCCGCTCATCATGGCGAAAACTGCGGATAAATCCAATATCGCCATTGGACGCCTTAATACTGTTCTTGTTCTGCATCACCTTATCACCTACCCGAAAATAGAGGCTGCCCACCTTCAGATCGGCTTCCTCCGTCTGCGGGTTCACCAGCTCTCGGATCGCCTCGTTGAGTTGGTCAACGGAGGCCGCGCCGGTGGAGCGGAAGGGCGATAGGATCTGCACGCGGTCTACACCGTATTGCTTCACCTGTGCCAGATAGAGATTCCGCAGGTGTTCGGAGGCTTCCTCCTGGTTGGCGCATTTGCAGACAGTAAAATCATTGCCATAGAAAAAGCCGGTGTCATTGTTGTTGATCTTCTGTGCGTTATAGGCGATAAGGCTGTCCTTCTTCTGACGGAATATCTCATTGAGCACCGTCACAGGGATCAGCCTGCAGTCGATCAACTCACGGAACACATCACCGGCTCCAACGCTTTGCAGCTGGTCTGCATCGCCCACCAGCAGAACCTTCGTGTTCGGCCCAATGCGGGAGAAGAACTGCCGCGCCAGCCACATATCCATCATAGACGATTCATCCACGATGATAAGGCCTGCGTCCAGCATATCTTCTTCACATTTCCGGAAGCCACCATCCTCACCAAACAGTCCCAGCAGGCTGTGCAGCGTGCTGGCATTGTTTACGCCGGTACTCTCCGCCATGCGGCGGCTTGCCCGGCCGGTGGGGGCTGCCAGCAGGATATTCTCCGATGGCTTCAGCAGCTTGAACACCTCAATGACCGCTTTCAGGACGGTGGTCTTGCCGGTACCGGGTGAGCCGGTAATGATGGACAGATCGCTGCGGAATACCATGTGAACAGCCTCCGTCTGCTGCAGAGAGAGCTCGACCCCCAACTGACGCCGTACCCTTGTCAGCAAGTCCTGCACATCCACCCGTTCTACCGGGCGGCAGAGCAGCCTTGCGATGCTGCGGGCGGTTTCGTCCTCCTGCGCGAAGGTCTTGACCAGATAATAGTTGCCGTTGCTGTTGATGATCTTGCCTTGCAGCAGCATGTCGTCGATCACAGCCTCCAGATCATCTGCCTTTACCCGCATCTGAGGAACGGGGATCATGCTGTTCAGCAGAGCCATGGACTCCTTGCGAAGCTGCTCTGCATTCAGATACAGATGACCGCCATCTCCCTTTGCGCCCTCCAGCGCGGCAAATACCGCGCCGCGGATGCGCATGGGTGAGTTCAGCGGCCAATTGTTCTTTCGCATGATCGCGTCCACGCGCTTGAAGCCAAATCCGGATATCTGACAGAGTTCGAAGGGGTTATCCCGCAGAATATCCACGCTGTGTGCGCCGAAATGGTCATAAATCTTCGTGGCGGTGGTGGGGGTGATCTGAAAGGGGGCCAATAGCAGCATCAGATCACGAAGGGTTCGCCTCTCGTTATAGGAGGTAATGATCTCCTCCAGCTTTGCCTTGCTGACGCCCCGTATCTCCAAAAGCCTCTCCGGTTCATTCTCCAGCACATGCAGTGTATCTGCGCCAAACCGGTCTACGATCAGCTCGGCCGTTTTGCCGCCAATGCCCTTGATAAGCCGTGAGGAAAGATACCCCTTGATCCCTTCGCGGGTCTGAGGTACGACCTCCTCACATTTCGTCACATGCAACTGAAAGCCGTTTTTACCCTCTTTCCACTCACCGTCCAGTATCATGCTGACCTGATCGGTGCGCGGCAGCTCATAGCCCACGGCGGCAAAATGGATCATATTGTCCCGATGCCGGTACGCGCTGCGAGCCTTTTCTGGGATAGAACGGTCTGAGGTCTTTACGCTGATCACGCTGTACTTGTTGACAGGGTTATAGAAGATCGTCCGTTCATAGATGCCTGTATAAGCCAACTCATGCAGCCTCCTCTCGTTGTTTTTTCACATAGAAGCGCCGGCTTTCCGAAACAGTGACGTACTGCTCGTAGATGTCCGGGTGCTGCGCCTGCAAACGCTGCAGGTTGTCCTTACTGATGCCGGATTTACGCACAGGCTTATAGCTGATACTGTAAGCCGCTTCACGCCCCTGGCAGACAGCCGTGCAGCTTCGTCCCATTTCTGCGACGATACAGCCTTGCAGCCGCCGCATTTCCGCTTCAATGTGCTCATAGT
>ENA-OUQW01003313-OUQW01003313.1-human-gut-metagenome-genome-assembly--contig:-NODE-3313-length-11854-cov-4.015934_pt1 | contig 11854 bp, 9 predicted proteins | sample MGYA00248464_ERZ548849 | MGnify/ENA primary metagenome ERZ548849 (study PRJEB26491, sample SAMN04978193) | human gut metagenome | host: Homo sapiens | study: EMG produced TPA metagenomics assembly of...
AGCAGCCTTTCTTCTGGCTTCTTCTTCTGCAGCTTTTCTCTCTGCCTCAGCCTTCGCTTCTGCTGCAAGAACCTTCTCTTCTTCTGTCTGTGGAGTAGAGAAATCAAGGAGTCCAAGGTATCTCTGTGGTTCTACAGCAAACAGGAATAAATACAGTCTTGGTCCCGCGGCTTTACCAATCATAAGATTATATGCGTTCTTAAAGAACTGTGCCTGTGCTGCCTTCTTATTCTCTTCCTGGAAATCTGGGTCTGCCTCTCTAGGAATCGTATAGATAAAGCTGTTAAGAGCATCTAAATCATATTCTCCTTTAGCGATAAAGTCATGTAATAACTCAATCTCCTTCTTCTCCACCTCATTCAGTGTATTATAGAAATCCCAGTTTCTGTATCCAAGAAGTGTATTCATGTTCTCTGGTGAACACTTCTCTAACCAGTACTTCGCAAGCTCAAGACGCTCTGCAAACTCTTCTTTCTTATATGGTGTACCAATCTTTTCAAATACCGTCTCAAGCATGTCTGCATTGAAATCTACAACAGAACCAAAGTTTACGATCTGCTGCATTGGTACCGGATGAATCTCACGACCCTCGATCATACAGTTATGCATGATGCCTTCAATATAATCATAGTTCTTGCCCTTACCTGCCTGATATACCTTAAGCATCTTATCAAACTCAAAATACTGACGTAAAATCTCGTCATCAAAGCAGAAGTCAAATGCCTTATTCGGCTCTGACTTAGAATAAAGCCATAAAATCATCTCCGGCTGATAAATCTTAAGTAATGTATCCGGTGTAAGATTAAGACCTGTAGAACCAGACATCTTACCAGTTGTTCCCTTGATACCTACGAATTCATATCCTTTAAACATAGGTGCCTGCGCTCCAAAAATCTTCTTCGCGATGATCTTACTTGTATCATAACTTCCTCCTGGGCTGGCATGATCCTTTCCGCCCGGCTCAAAGTCAACACCTTCGATCATCCAGCGCATAGGCCAGTCAATCTTCCATGCAAGCTTACAATTAAAGTCCTTACTGAAATCCCATGTGCCCTTATGTCCACACTTACATGTATATTCACATGTCACTCCGTCTTCAGAAGAGGATATGATTGTTGTTTCATCCTTACCACATACCGGACAGTAAATACTTACCGGATAATATGCTTCTCTCTCTTCTTCTGTTGCTACCTGCTGACGGAACTTATCAAGAATATCAAAAATCTCTTTTCTCTTCTGTACTGCCTGAATAATATACTTCGCATACTTTCCGCTGCGATAATTCTCACTCTGTCTACGGAAATCAACCTCTACTCCAAAACGGGAAAGAGATGCTTCAAATTCCTTTTCAAAATGTTCTGCATAAGAAGAGCAGCATCCGTAAGGATCCTTTACATCTACATATGGCTTACCAATCTCGTTCTCTAACTCAGGAGCTATCTCCTTAACGTTAACAGGTACCTTTCTGAAACGGTCAAACTCATCCCATGAAAATAACAAGCGGGCTTTCTTTCCCTGCTTGATCAACGCTTTATATACAAAATAACTTGTAGCTATATCTCTGAAATTACCGATGTGAATGGATCCGGATGGGCTGATACCCGCTGCACAAACGTACTCTTCCTTGTCCGGAGATCTCTTAATAATATCTTTTGCAATCTTCTCAGACCAATGCATTCTTCTTCCTCCTACTTCTCCTGTACTGAAATCTGTCTTCAGCGCCAGTTGCTATCTATCTTCATTAATTATAAAGGCTTTTAAGGGCATCTGCCTCAGCCCATAGTCAATAAAACATTATAGCAAACCCTATACGTCTTTTCAAGAAAAATATAAGAAAATCACCGAAAAACCGTACTATTCACCCCTTGGTCCCTCGATATATTTTAAAAATCGTATGCAATCTGCTATTCCACAAAAATAACTTTCTGTCGCATACTCTGCCTCTGCCGCACTCTGTGCTTCAAAAGCCTCTTCTATAATCTCTCTCTGCTCTTCTGTCAGATTCAGCGTATCAAGCTTCGCATACGCCTCTTCTTCCTCTCTTACTAAACGCCTGTACGCTTCGGAATTCTTCCGAAAATCTGCCATGTTCTCATTACGAAAATGGTCTAATGTGAGCCGAAGTCTCTCTTCCCATGAATCTATAACATTCCCTTGCAATGTTTCCCTGCCTTTCTGCTTAAGACACAAGCTATACTAAATTTCCATACCAACTTTTAAACACAAAAAAAGCATAACACAGCCTCGGATTCGTGTCAATATTTTACTTTGAATAATTATTTTTACTTACGCATAAATTAACTATTTACTTTGCTATTTTTAAGAATTTTTCAGCACTCTTGCTATGAGATACGCATCCCATCCGATATAATGCCCATTTCAACAAATAAAATACAAAATATTCATTGACATAACTGGTAAAATCCTTTATACTGATATTTACCGTGCAGCTGGGAAGTTAGCGGCGTCCTGTACCTGAAATCCGCTATAGCAGGAGTGATGGTCAGCCTCGGATGTCTTATTGATGGAGCTGCCCTTTATAAGTGGTGTTGACAATTGGGTCTCGCGCAACAGGAACCTCTGAACCGTGTCAGGCCGGGAACGGAGCAGCACTAAGGAGTCTCTCCTGTGTGCCGTGAGGGTGCCTGGTTCGAGCTAACTGTAGAGGTAACGTCTGTTGGTAAGCATACAAAGCTGACCGCACGGTTTTAATAATTCGATTTTTATATTCACATAACAGAAAGCGTCACATACTCGAAGTTTTTAATCACTTCCGGATGTGACGCTTTTTTAATTATTTTCACTTTATTCTTCCTGCATCTGCTTTCTTTTTCTCTTTTTTTCTTTCTGAATCTCTCTTAACTTTCTGAAAAATGCAGAAAGCATTTCCGAACATTCTTCTTCCAGTACTCCTTCGGTAATCTTTACCTGGTGGTTAAACCCTTCGATCTGAAGAAGATTCATGACAGAACCTGCACAACCTGCTTTCGGATTCATACAGCCGATGACCACCTCATCAATTCTGGACTGTACAAGAGCTCCTGAACACATCTGGCAGGGTTCCAGTGTCACATACATGGTACATCCTTCCAGTCGCCAATCGCCCAGTTTTTTGCTGGCTTTCCGGATTGCATTCAGCTCTGCGTGGGATAACGTATTTTTATCTGTATTGCGGCGGTTGTAGCCTCTGGCTATAATTTTCCCTTCGTGTACAATTACACAGCCAATCGGAACTTCCTCCAGCGCACGGGCCTTTTTTGCCTGGCGGATCGCCTCTTTCATAAAACGTTCCTGGTCTGTCACGTTTTTTTCCTCCTGTGGTTTTAATCAAACATCTGCTTTCTGTTAGAATTATATCTGCCGTCCCTTCCCCTGTCAATCCGGGCCGGAACTTCAGTCTGAGCCGCTGCTTTTCTTCGCAGCACACAAAAAAAGCGCTGCAGGAACAGAAAAAAAGTTCCTGCGGCGCTTTCTCATATTTTGAGTAATTATTTATGAAGTGCTTCTCCGTTGGTAGCAATCACATCTTTATACCAGTAGAAAGATTTTTTCTTATAACGGTTCAGAGTTCCGGTTCCGTCATCATTGCGGTCTACGTAGATGTAGCCGTAGCGTTTTTTCAGCTCTGCTGTGGACGCGCTGACAAGGTCGATGCAGCCCCAGGATGTGTAACCCATAACGTCTACACCATCTTCGAGCGCCTCCTCTACCTGGAGAAGATGTTTCTGGAGGTAGTCGATACGGTAGTCATCCTCAACGGTCATAACGCCGTCTTTCTCAACAAGCTTGTCTACTGCGCCCAGTCCGTTCTCAACAATGAACAGCGGTTTCTGGTAACGATCCCAGTAGTAGTTCAGCACATAGCGGAGACCTTTCGGGTCGATCTGCCATCCCCAGTCGGAAGCTTCCAGATACGGGTTCGGAACACCGCCCATAAGATTGCCTTTTCCTTTTGTCTGCTTTGCAGGATCTGCTGTCTCACAGATGCTCATGTAGTAGCTGAAGGAAACAAAATCCACGGTATTTTTGAGGATCTCCTCATCGCCTGGCTCAAATTTGATCTCAATATTGTTCTCACGGAAATAGCGTTTCATGTATCCTGGATAGTATCCACGGACATGTACATCACCAAAAAAATCGTTCTTGTGAACACTCTCCATAGTCTTGATCACATCATCCGGGCACGGTGTCAGCGGATACGTCGGCATACTTAAGATCATGCAGCCGATCTTGGCATCCGGCATCATCTCATGACCGATCTTTGTAGCAAGGGCACTTGCAACCAGCTCATGATGAACAGCCTGATAAAGATCCTGCTGGGAAAGTTTGTCTTTTTCTGTGTAAATGCCACCGCTTAAAAATGGCTCATGGAGAACGGAGTTGATCTCGTTGAATGTCAGCCAATATTTAACTTTTTTTCCGTATCTTGCAAAAATAGTTCTTACATATCTCTCATAGAAACCAATCATCTTTCTGTTTACCCAGCCATCGTAGGTTTTTGCAAGATAAAGTGGTGTCTCATAATGGGAAATTGTTACCAACGGCTCAATTCCGTATTTATGGCACTCGTCAAAAAGATCATCATAGAACTGAAGGCCTTTTTCGTTTGGTGTCTCCTCATCTCCGTTCGGGAAAATACGGCTCCACGCAATAGAGGTACGGAATACTTTGAATCCCATCTCTGCAAATAATTTCACGTCTTCTTTGTAACGGTGATAAAAATCAATTCCGATAAGTTTCATGTTGTCTTCTGTAGGCTCTTCTGTTCTTGGTCCTACGATTCCGTGTGGTGTTACATCCTGTGTGCATAAACCTTTTCCGTCCTCATTGTATGCACCCTCGCACTGATTGGCAGCAACTGCGCCGCCCCATAAAAAATTCTTTGGAAATGACATTCTGGAGTCCTCCTTATGTAATATATTCAAACGGACATTCGGAATCCGCTTCGCTACTTCCTCATGAATAAATAAGTGGTTTTCACCACTTATTTATTCATGAAGTGATATAAAGCACCAATCAAATTTGCATCATTGTAAAATCTACAGTTTGTGATCTTTGGTTCCGGAACGTATGGAGAGATTTTTCTCAGCGGAATATTTTCCAGTACCTCATCCAGGCTCCTCTGCAGATATTTATGCAGAATCGGCTGCTGACTGATACCGCCGCCGATCGCGATAATATCCAGATCCAGATAAATATTCAGGTTGTAGATCTGTACAGCCAGACTGTCCGTATATTCTTTAAGTCCTGCGAGAACTTTTTCATCACCGTCATTTGCCAGGCTGAATATCTTCAGCCCGTCGTAAGTCTGCCAGTCCTCACCCGTATGCTTTGCAACAATCTTTGCAAGACCTTCCGCACCGCTGCTCATTCCCCAGTAGCTGTCCATCTCTTCCGGCTTCTTCGCATCTGTGCACACATAGCTGTACTCACCCGCTGTGAAATGATTTCCGCGGAAAAGTTTTCCGTTGAGGATAATTCCGCCTGCAACGCCGGAACCCAGAACAACAACCGCTCCGTTTGTACAGCCCTTAAGGCTTCCTCTCCAAAACTCGGCAAGTGCCGCACATTTTCCATCGTTTTCTACAGAAACCTGGATTCCGTAACGTTTGGAAAGCTCTGTTCCAACTGTGCTTCCTGCAAGATATGCAAGATATCCCGCGGTTACACAGTAACCGTCCTTGTTGTCCAGCATACCAGGCATGCTGATGGCAATCCCTTCGATGCGGTTTCTGTATTTTTCTACAACACCGTCCAGAACCGCATAATAGTCCTCTTTTGTCTTTGTTCGATAGTCCGGTGTAGGAACTTTATCTTTTTCAAGAATTTCTGCATTTTCGTCCATTAACGCGTATTTCGTAAATGTTCCGCCTGCATCAAAAACCAGATAATTTTTCATTTTCATTTTACCTCAGAATTTATTTCTCGTCACCGAAATTCAGTGCAAGTTTTGCAAAGAAATCTTCCAGTGTCAGTCTTGCGTCCAGATATTTGTAAACACGGATCTCACGGTTGTTCTGTCCGTGAATGTAAGTCATATCCTCAGCGATTCTCGGAGCAGGTACCATATCGTAGCTTACTTTTTCCAGCTCTTCCATCAGAACCGCGATGGTTCCCTGATCGCCAAGTCCCCAGATTTCACCCTGCGGCCAGTCCATTTCGTACTTGGCTGCTACATGGTTGAAATCTACCAGCTGCTCGAAAAGATATTTTCCGATCTTTCCGCATGGACGGACCTTCAGCTGAAGCTCTGCAAGAGAAACAGCCATCACTTTGTAAAGGCTCATCGGTACCTGCCATACCGGTACTTTGGAGGAAAATACTACGTTTGCGGCGTTGATATCCATCATCAGGTTGAACTCAAATCCTCCCTTTGGATAATCCGCTCCACCGATCCAGATTACTGTCATTCGCTCTGCGATTTCCGGCTTCATCAGAAGTGCGGATGCAACATCTGTGATAGCGCCCTGGCATGCGATGTATAACGGTCTTTTATCCTCTTTCATCGCTTCTTCAATGATGAATCTTGCACCCTCGGAATCGATTGGTGTGTGTTCATCCTCAAGGGCACGCGGCGCACCAAGTTTTACCGGATACTGGTCCTTAAGACCCATAAGATCCATAACTTTGATGATCTCATCGTAGCTTGCCTGTGCAGTACCAAGCTCACCGTACTGCTGCGGGTTTTTCCAGAAATGACCTGCAACAAGACCTTTTACATCGAATCTTGGTGTCATGAGATGATGTGCTACCGCATACTGGTCATCTGCCTCGTTTTTGCAGTCTGTGTGCACAATCACTCTTACTTTTTTGTTTTCCGGTACTGTATAGGCATAATTCCACATATTATTTTTCCTCCTGAAAATTTCTTTTTCTGTAATTGAAAGGAGCACCTTTCGATGCTCCTTATTTTGATTTCTGTATTGTTTTATGCGTTCTCTTTATGGCGTTTGTCAAGATCTGCACGAATCTGCGGATATTTTTTATCCAGATCATACGGAAGAAGTACAACAACTGCCATTACTGTAGATACCAGCGCAAGACCACCAAATGCAAAGTTGATTGCTGTATGTGTCTGCGGATATTTTGTTGCGATATCTACACCATCTGCGATTGCTTTGTCAAGTTTGGATGCATCGTAGTTACCCCATACAAGAAGAGCAGATACGATAGCAGATGCTGCTGCAGATGAAACTTTGTTTACAAATCCCTGGATTGCGTTCTGTGTTCCACCAAGGTTTCTTCCTACCTGCCACTCTGTGTAGTCAAAGATGTCAGGCATCATGGAGAAGAACATACTGGAACGGAAACCAAATCCAAGTCCGATCAGTCCAAGTGCTGCGGTTGCAATTGTTCCGTCAGATGTGAAGAACAGGATTGCATAACCAATGATATCTACAATCGCACCAAACTGGATCAGTTTGATCTTCGCGATTCCCTTACCATTGAGGTAAGCGGCAAGGATCATGGTCGGGATAGCAAGTAAGGTAAGTAAAGTAAGTGCAAGTGACATTCCGCTTACATCACCAACAATGTAAGTATAGTAATACTGCATTGCTCCGTACATGGAAAGGTATCCAAGGAAGAGGAAGAATACCTCACCCAGGAACATGATGTAATATTTGTTCTTTACAAGGCTGCTGATATCTTTAACAAGGGAGCTTTTTCCTGCGGACTGTGTCGGCGGGTTGATCTCCACGATAGAGAATACGCAGATTGCCATGATGATGATAACGATGATTCCAAGTACAATGTTTGTGTTACGGTATCCGGTAGCCAGTGCTGCTCCTGTTGCATTTTTGGATCCGGAGAAGAAGTATACCATCGGAAGCACAAACAGGGAAGAGGTCAGTGATCCAAGGTTTGAAAATACAGTACGTGTTGTTGAAATCTTTGTACGCTCTGTTGCGGACGGTGACAAAGAAGATACGATCGGTGCCATCGGAATGTTTACCAGAGTGTAACCAAATGAGAAGATAACGTAAGTTACATATGCCCATGCAAGTTTTGCGCCTGCGCTCCATCCTGTCGGAACGGAAAACAGAAGAACCATACCAACTGCAAGGACCGGTGCTCCATAAAGCATCCACGGACGGTAACGTCCCATTTTTGTATCTGTACGGTCGATCATTGCACCTACCATGTAGTCTGTGAAAGCATCGATGAATTTTGTTACAACGAACATAAATCCAACAGCTCCAGCTGCAAGTCCCGCGCAGTTTGTGTAATAGAAGAGAAGATATGTATTGGCAAGAAGGTATGCAAGATTACAAGCATAGTCACTGATACCAAAACCGATACGCTGTCTCCATTTAAACTTTGTCGTTTCATAATATGCCGGTTCGTGTTTTAACTTTTGCATTTCTTTCCTCCACCTTTTTTATGTTGATTTAACGATCCGTTTCAGAACATGTAAATTTTTCTGCGCGCCCTGCTCCTGGCGGATCAATTAGGTATGTCTCAACCACAAGCATATTATAAGCAAAGATTTTCGATTTTCGTTATCATATTTTTGATGTTTTTGTTATTTTTCCAACATAATTCTAATATTTTTATAAACTCATTCAGGAATAAAATTCCTTACGCTTATATTTTTCCCGATATTGCCTGGGAGTCATCTTCATAAATTCTTTAAATACACTGCCAAAATGACTCTGGGAATTAAAGCAGACATAATCGCTGATCTCCGACAGAGTCGCATCCGAATATTTCAGGAGATTGGCAGCTCTTTTTACGCGGAATTTCAGAATATAATCCTGAATCTTTTCCCCTGTATCCTGACGGAAAATCCTGGAAAGATGCCCCTGGCTGATTCCAATGGCTTCTGCAATATCCTCCAGATAGATTTTATGGTGATAATTCTGGGAGATATAATCCTTGCACTGTTCTGTGTAGCTGGAAAAATTTCTCGTTTTTTTGGTATCTGCCACCAGTTTTGTAAATTTATAAAGACATCTTCGGTTCAGCTCAATCATCTCTTCCATTGTCTGGCACTGATCAATCTGGTTAATCAGATAGTCGCTGAGGCGGTAGGCATCTGCCGGCGCTACGCCTCCCGCTATGGCCTCTCTTGTAGCCATAGTTGTTGTTACAATAGCCAGATTTCGCTGATTATTAAAATGTTTCTTGGAAAGAATTCCTGCTTTTTCAAAGAGTCCGGATGCCCGCTCATTAATTTCCTCCACGTTTCCCTCTCGGATACAGTCCATTACATAGCGTTCTTCCATGTATGTATGGTGGTAAGCTGTCCCATCTGGTTTATCCAGTTCGATACGAACCGTATCGTTCTCCTCCCGGATCTCTTTTTCCTCGATGAGGTTGTTTTTCTCCATAAGATCGTCTGGCTGTACATCGTTTCCTTCCAGGAGCTCATACAGAAAACTTACGAAATTCAGCATCCGGTTCAGGGTCATTCTGTCCGGATGGCGCTCCTCCCTCACAGACATATGGTATTTTTTGTAAAACTGGTGAATTTCCACATAACTTAGCTGTTCCACACAAACAGGGCCTGACAGATAATATTTTTCTCCACTCTGTACGCAGAAAAAATAGATTTTCCCGGATATTTTGCAAATAGCCGGTACATTCTGTTCTTTTGCCTGGCAGATCAGAGACCGACGCAATTCTTCAGATACAGTCAACGGATTCTGTTTTTCAGAAAACACTCCAAGACTTTGGATATTTTCCCCTGTTTCGTCTGCATAAAAAATTGGAACTCCCCACAGGCTTTCCAGTTTTCTTAACAATGTATGTTCTGCCATGTCTATATCCTTTCTTTTGCAATATAAGGCTATTAATTGGAATAAATTATACGTTTTTTTCCTTTCCTGTGCAATCATGCTCTTGCGGCTTTTCCCGAGGGAGAGTATGCTTGTAGTATCATAAATAAGATAAATAAGGGGATTTTCCTATGAAAATATGTGGATTTAATAAAACAACTTTACTGGATTACCCGGGCCGTGTTGCCTGCACCATTTTTCTTGGCGGTTGCAACTTCCGCTGCCCGTTCTGCCAGAATGGCGCGCTTGTTGTGGAACCGGATACACAGCCGGAATATTCCCGGGAAGAGATTCTCTCTTTTCTGAAAAAAAGGAAGGGAATTCTGGACGGCGTGTGCGTGTCCGGTGGAGAACCGACGCTCTCCGCTGAGCTTCCGGATTTTCTTCATGAAATCAAAAATCTTGGCTACGATGTAAAACTTGATACCAACGGTTCCCGTCCTTCTGTGGTAAAAAATCTCGCAGCCGATGGCCTCATCGACAAGGTCGCCATGGATATCAAGGCCTGTCCTTCCAATTATCATGTGCTTACCGGTGTAGCTGCCGACCTGGATGCCATCCGTGAAACTGCCATGTGGCTGCTGAAGGGCGATCTGGACTATGAATTTCGTACCACCGTTGTACGGGAGCTTCATACAGAAAAAGATTTCCTGGAAATCGGTCAGTGGCTACATGATGCAAAGGCTTATTATCTTCAGGCTTACCGGGATTCCGATGGAGTTCTGATGCCCGGATTTTCTTCCTGCTCAGAGGATGAAATGAAAAACTACCGGGATATCCTTTCTCGGACAATCCCGATAGTTGAAATTCGTGGTATGGATCTGTAATTCCGGAGAATTATTCTGTTCAGACATTGATAAAACAATACCAGTATCCGCCTTTTCCTCCCGGAATATGAATTTCAGGGCTTTCTCTGAAATAGGGAAAACCGAACATATTTGCCATAAATCGTTCCTGCTGACTGTAGCTGCCGGGGACTCCCAGTATGTACTGTCCCCGGTAGTTCTGACACAGCAGAAGATGCCCGAAATTCTGATATCCGTACATGACAAAACGGTTGTTGCAGAAACAGCCGTTTTTTCTACACAGGGTACTGCAGTCGGATGGTTTGATCTTGCGGCAGTCTGTAAACTGACCATCGTTAAATGGATCGTAGGGGATACCTGGAACCGGGCGCGGTGGTCTGGGCGGCCGCGGACCTGGATGCGGTGGTTCCGGTGGCCTTGGGCCCGGGCCTGGATGTGGGGGGCCTGCTTCTGACATCTCCAGCTTATTCTCTTCCGGAACAATTCTGTCCTCTTGCGGCACTTTCTTTGACTCCTGATTCATCATGCTCGCGGAAATCCCTTCCTCTTCTTCCTGAACTTCCTCCACCGTCATAATCTTGTCTGCTTCCTTCTGATTTTTCTGCTCCTCCGCTCCTGCCTTTTCTATGCCTGTTTTCTCCGATTTTTTCTGCGGCTCCGTTTTCTCCTTCTTCCACTCCCGGAAATTCTCCGGCCGGATGGGCTGGTCATCCCACTCTGTTCCCCAGAATCCTCCTGCGTCTGAAATCAGCAGCATTCCCCCAAGATCCCGGAGATTTTTTCCCCTATCCCCGATATTCTCCGTCTCTGTTTCCAGAACACACTCAATCTGTTCCCGCCCGGTCACACAGCTTCCGATCAAGATTCCATCCATCAGGCCTTCCCGCCGCACAAATCCGTACACCCGGCACCGGCTCCCCGGCTCCAGCCCAACACAGCGAAGATGAACTTCAATCAGACACCGCCGATCTCTTGCTTCCACTCTCACATAGCCGCTGCTGCTGTCTTTTTTTCCTTTGCGATACTCATATACATATGCAACAAAACGCTGATATCCAGCCAACGCACGTCCCTCCGATATTTCGGTTTCGTTAATATATATGAAAATTGCAGGAAATCATTCCAGGAAAGCGTACATTCCCATTCCGGCTTTCCTGTCGTGGTAACACGAGGTAACTCAAACTTACGTTCTTTTATTTTTCATAAACAAAAAAGAATCCCTCAGCCAAGGGATTCTTAAAGCTTTAGTCGAAGCGACAGGATTTGAAC
>ENA-OUQW01003319-OUQW01003319.1-human-gut-metagenome-genome-assembly--contig:-NODE-3319-length-11837-cov-48.706501_pt1 | contig 11837 bp, 10 predicted proteins | sample MGYA00248464_ERZ548849 | MGnify/ENA primary metagenome ERZ548849 (study PRJEB26491, sample SAMN04978193) | human gut metagenome | host: Homo sapiens | study: EMG produced TPA metagenomics assembly of...
GTCGCAAAAGCGACCCGCCGCAGGCGGAGAATCTCGCAAGCGAGATTCTTTTTTATGCAAAAAGCTTTTTTAAAAATTATATGAAGAAAGTTGAACAAATGTAAGCGTTTACATAATACTAAAGTACTATACAAAACAAACAAAAACGGCATGCCAGTTTTCAACATTGTGCACGAAAATCGGTACTCTGTCAAAAAATTATCAATTTCGTCTTGATATTCCTTTGGTAGATTGTTACAATATCAAAGTACTAAAAACCGAAGCCGAAATGCTCCGGTAGTGGTTTGGGTTACAAAGTTTTGTCAAAAATATTATAAAAAGGGAGACAAAGAAGTATGAAGAAATGGGTATATTTGTTTACCGAAGGTAATGCAAACATGCGCGAACTGCTTGGTGGTAAGGGTGCGAACCTGGCTGAGATGACCAACATTGGTCTGCCGGTTCCTCAGGGCTTCACCATTACAACAGAGGCATGTACACAGTATTATGAAGATGGACGCGAGATCAATGAAGAGATCCAGGGTCAGATCAACGAGTACATTACTAAGATGGAAGAGATCACCGGCAAAAAGTTCGGCGACCACGAGAATCCTCTGTTAGTATCCGTTCGTTCCGGCGCGAGAGCATCCATGCCCGGTATGATGGATACCATTCTGAACCTTGGTCTGAATGAGACCGTTGTTAACGTAATCGCTGAGAAGTCCGGCAATCCCCGTTGGGCTTGGGACTGCTATAGAAGATTTATTCAGATGTATTCCGACGTTGTTATGGAAGTAGGTAAGAAGTACTTCGAGCAGCTGATCGATGCAATGAAAGAGAAGAAGGGGGTTAAGCAGGACGTTGAGCTTACCGCTGACGATCTGAAGGAACTGGCTGGTCAGTTCAAGGCTGAGTACAAGGCTAAGATCGGTGTAGACTTCCCTGATGATCCTAAGGAACAGCTGATGGGCGCTATCAAGGCTGTATTCCGTTCTTGGGACAACCCTCGTGCAAACGTTTATCGTCGTGACAACGATATCCCTTATTCCTGGGGTACTGCTGTTAACGTTCAGTCTATGGCATTCGGTAACATGGGTGATGACTGTGGTACCGGTGTTGCATTTACCAGAGATCCGGCTACCGGCGCTAAGGGACTGTTCGGTGAGTTCCTGACCAACGCACAGGGCGAGGACGTAGTAGCAGGTGTTCGTACACCTATGAAGATCGCTGAGATGGCTGACAAATTCCCTGAGGCATTTGCTCAGTTCCAGGAAGTATGTAAGACTCTGGAAGATCACTACAGAGATATGCAGGATATGGAGTTCACCGTTGAGCATGGTAAGCTGTACATGTTACAGACCAGAAACGGTAAGAGAACCGCTCAGGCAGCTCTGAAGATCGCTTGTGATCTGGTAGATGAGGGCATGAGAACCGAGGAAGAGGCAGTTGCAATGATCGATCCTCGTAACCTGGATACTCTGTTACATCCTCAGTTCGACACCGCTGCTCTGAAGGCTGCAACTCCTATCGGCAAGGGCCTTGGTGCTTCTCCCGGAGCTGCATGTGGTAAGATCGTATTCACCGCAGAAGATGCAGAAGAATGGCATGCAAGAGGAGAGAGAGTTGTTCTGGTACGTCTGGAGACCTCTCCCGAAGATATCACCGGTATGAAGGCTTCCCAGGGTATCCTGACCGTTCGTGGTGGTATGACCTCTCACGCAGCAGTAGTTGCTCGTGGTATGGGTACCTGCTGTGTATCCGGTTGTGGCGACATCGCTATGGATGAGGAGAACAAGCAGTTCACTCTGGCTGGCAAGACCTTCCATGAAGGTGACTGGCTGTCTATCGATGGTACTACCGGTAATATCTATGATGGCGAGATCAAGACTGTTGACGCTACCATCGCAGGTGAGTTCGGCCGTGTAATGGCTTGGGCTGACAAATATCGTAAGTTAAAAGTTCGTACCAATGCAGATACTCCCGCAGATGCTAAGAAGGCTCGTGAGCTGGGCGCTGAAGGAATCGGTCTGTGCCGTACTGAGCATATGTTCTTCGAAGAGGACAGAATCGCAGCATTCCGTGAGATGATCTGTTCCGATACTGTAGAGGAGAGAGAAGCAGCATTGGAGAAGATCCTGCCTTATCAGCAGAACGACTTCAAGCAGCTGTATGAGGCTCTGGAGGGTAACCCTGTTACCATCCGTTTCCTGGATCCGCCTCTGCATGAGTTCGTTCCTACCGAGGAAGCTGACATTGAGAAGCTGGCTAAGGCACAGGGCAAGAGTGTAGAGACCATCAAGACCATCATCGCTTCCCTGCATGAGTTCAACCCTATGATGGGTCACAGAGGATGCCGTCTGGCTGTTACTTATCCTGAAATTGCCAAGATGCAGACCAAGGCTGTTATCCGTGCGGCAATCGAGGTTAAGAAGGCACATCCCGACTGGAATGTAGAGCCCGAGATCATGATTCCTCTGGTATGTGAAGTGAAAGAGCTTAAGTTCGTTAAGAAGGTAGTTGTAGAGACCGCTGATGCTGAGATCGCAGCTGCTGGTGTAGATATGAAGTACGAAGTAGGTACCATGATCGAGATCCCCAGAGCAGCTCTGACTGCCGATGAGATCGCTAAGGAAGCTGATTTCTTCTGCTTCGGTACCAACGACCTGACCCAGATGACCTTCGGCTTCTCCCGTGATGATGCAGGTAAGTTCCTGAACGCTTACTATGACACCAAGATCTTCGAGAATGATCCGTTCGCTAAGCTGGATCAGGCCGGTGTTGGCAAGCTGATGGAGATGGCTATCAAGCTTGGTAAGCCTGTAAATCCTAAGCTGCACGTTGGTATCTGTGGTGAGCACGGCGGAGATCCTTCTTCCGTAGAGTTCTGCCACAAGATCGGTCTGGATTATGTATCCTGCTCACCTTTCCGTGTACCTATCGCAAGACTGGCTGCTGCACAGGCTGCTATTGCTGATAAGTAGGATCCGACTATATTGAAATATTAGAGAAGGTATTACAATATAAGAAAACCCATGGTTCGTAAGAATCATGGGTTTTTTTGGTGTAGGAAAATAATAAATGTAAAAAAGCGCGGAATATGTTATACTATAATTGACATGCGTTCATGCACAGGAATCATAAATGGTAGAGAAACAGGGTATTATGATGGAAAATTATCAGGAACAGTATAATCAGGAATTACATCAGCAGGAGATTAACTCGAATTTGCGGACATTAAAGGGATATTTTTGGATTGTTGTGACCATGCTGGTGCTTTGGCTGCTGACGCTTACGCGTATTTTTATCGTGGATGCCGGAATCTTTACCATGGCGGTGGGATTGTCCATGGTCATGGGTATTCCTGTTTTGTACATATACAAAAAAGTAGATCTGTCGAAGCATTGGGTAAAATATGTGTTTTTAACACTGATCTGCGTGATTTCTGCGATCTTTGCCGCCTTTTTGTCTTTTCATGCGGTGCTTATCTATGTATTGCCTTTACTTTTGGCAGTGCAGTATCGGAAGAAACAGACGCTTTGGATCACTTATGCAGTGAACGATGTGACCATGACCATCAGCATGGTGGCGGGATTCTACCATGGAATCTGTGATCTGAACCTGTTTTTGGGAAGTAATCACACCAGAGACTGGTATCTGGAACAGTGGGAGGCTGGAACACTGCAGTTTGGCGTTGAGCCGGATCCGTTGTTCGTGATCCTGTTCTACGGCGCGCTGCCCCGGGCAGTGATTCTTTTGATGTTCACTGTCATCCTGTGTTATATCAGTATCAGCAGCCATGAGGATGCACAGAAGATTGCGGATCTGACTTATCGCAAAGAGACTGACCTGGGAACGCATGTGTACAATAAGAACAAATATGAGGAAATGATCGAGACGTATTATCCGGAGGTACACAGACTGGCTGCTATTTTCTGGGATGCGAATAATTTAAAATATGTCAATGATAAATACGGTCACGCCGCCGGGGATGTTCTGATTCAGACATTATCCTCCGTACTGTATGAATTGTCGACGGACAGACGCAAGGTTTATCGTGTGGGCGGGGATGAGTTTGTTATGATTATCGAGAATCCGGTAGAAACCGAGATAGAGTCCATGATAGAGACTGTAAAAGCCGATCTCATGGAAAAAGATGGGCAGGGAGACATACCGATCTCCAGCGCAGTAGGCTGGGCGGAGGGCTGCGGCGTGGATATCCGCAAGATCGTCAATGAGGCAGATACGAAGATGTATGAGAATAAAAAACGCGGAAAGGAAGGCAGAGAATAGATGGCAAACTGGGTGAGTGCAGGCTGCGGTGTCATTGCCAATGAACTGGCACAGGCAATGGAAAAAAGAGGACAGAAGCTGTATGGTGTTGTGAACCGTACGCAGGAGAAAGCAGTCGCTTTTGCGGAGAAATACGGTGTGCAGAATGTATTTACAAGTTTTGAAGAGGTCTGTGCGGATCCGGCGGTGGATATCATCTATATCTCTACGCCTCATAATACGCATATTCAATTTTTGCGAAAAGCTCTGGCAGCAGGTAAGCATGTGTTGTGCGAGAAATCCATTACGTTAAACTCCGGAGAACTGGAAGAAGCTATGCAGCTGGCGAAGGAGCACGGCGTAGTTCTGGCGGAAGCTATGACAATCTATCATATGCCAATCTATAAGGAACTGTTAAAGCGAGTGGATGCGGGAGACCTCGGAGAACTTCGTGTGATACAGATGAACTTCGGAAGCTATAAGGAATACGACATGAAGAACCGGTTCTTCAACCGGAATCTGGCGGGCGGTGCATTATTGGATATCGGCGTATATGCGCTCTCTTTTGTAAGAATGTTCTTAAGCTCCTGTCCGGATCAGATCGCCTCTCAGGTGAAATTTGCACCTACGGGAGTGGACGAGCAGGCGGGTATCCTTTTAATGAATCCGAAGCAGGAGATGGCGACAGTGACATTATCTCTGCATGCCAAGCAGCCCAAGCGGGGCATGCTATCTTTTGACAAGGCTTATGTGGAGATGTATGAATATCCCAGAGGACAGAAGGCAGTGATCACCTACACGGAGGACGGTCATACTGAGGAACTCCGGGCAGGAGCCACAGCGGATGCCCTGGCCTATGAGGTAGAGGATATGGAGCGGGCAATTGCCGGACAACCGGAGGTCATGAAGTTGAATTATACGGAAGATGTCATGCACATGATGACAGAGATCCGAAAACAGTGGGGACTGATCTATCCAGAGGAAGAGTAGACCAGAAAAAAATCTGATAACAGTATTCCGGCGGTAAAAAGATCCGAAGAAAATATGACCAACCGTCGGTATGCAGGGAGAATACTGATGATACGAAACAAGAGTCTGGGGAAGAGACTTCTGGCGGCGGGGATTATGCTGATATTTAGTATGAGCGGCTGCGGAACAGACAATAAGATAGAGTTAACAGGGAATGGAATAGGAAGTGATGGAATAGAAGCTGCGGCAACGGTGGATTCTGCTGAGGTGGCCGCTGCCGGGGAAACGGCATCGGATGTCACGGGTGGAGATGCTGCATCCACAGGAACTGCGGAGGATACGAATAAAACGGCACCGACTCCTGCCCCGGCGCCTCGGCAGGAGCTTACTACTGCGGATCGCATGGTGGACCGGACGAAAGTGAAAGGCATTTATGTCACCGGTCCTAAGGCCGGCAGCGCCGGAATGGAGGAGCTGATCGGGCTGGTGGATGAGACGGAACTGAACGCTATGGTCATTGATGTGAAAAATGATGAAGGAAATGTGACGTTCCGGCTGATGAATGAGGAGATTACACAGAACATTCCCGTACTGGACCAGATATCCGAAATGCAGGCAGGAGTGTGCTACATCCGGGATATTCAGGCTTTGATGCAGGAACTGAAGGATCATAATATTTATACCATTGCGAGGATCGTATGTTTCAAGGATCCCATTCTGGCGGCGGCGAGACCGGAACTGGCATTGACCAAACCGGACGGCAAGCCGGTGACGGATGCCAACGGCCTGGCATGGGTGAATCCATACAGGCAGGAGGTCTGGGAATATCTGACAGAACTTGCCGAGATGGCAGCAGACCTTGGATTCGATGAGATCCAGTACGATTATGTGCGTTTTCCGGTGGGATCAGATGCCAATGTGGCGGACTACGGTGTGGATATGGATGCCTATCCGAAGAGGCAGGCAATACAGGATTTTCTTGCCTATGCAGGAGACAGACTGCATGAAAAGGGATGCGTGGTTACGGCGGATGTCTTCGGCACTATCATCGGAAGTGAGACCGACGTGCAGACGGTAGGGCAGGATTACATGGCGCTGGGACAGACCGTGGATGCCATCAGTCCCATGGTGTATCCCTCTCATTATGCGAACGGGGTATTCGGACTGAAGGTACCGGATGCGAATCCTTATGAGACGGTATTGGCGGCAATGCAGGGTTCTGTCGAAGAACTGCAGGAGATTCCGGAGGCAGAGCGGGCTGTGGTGAGACCCTGGCTGCAGGCATTTACTGCCACCTGGGTTCCGGGGCATATTTCCTATAACGGAACACAGATCAGGGAACAGATTCAGGCAGTTTATGATGCCGGTTATGAAGAATGGATCCTGTGGAATGCAACGAATCGCTACTCCGCGGAGGGACTGCTTGGTGCAGATGAGGTAGAAGATAATGAAAGTAATCAATAAGATCATGATAGGGATTGCAGTGATCTGTTTGCTGTTATGTGGTGGGATCCTGGTATTTGCACTGAATCCGGATATGACCGATGCTCTGGCACAGAGGCTGTATGGAAACGGAAATAATGCGGAGACTGTAACAGAGACAGCAGAGGCAATCGGAAATCCCAGCAATATAGGTACAGATGGAAGTGTTTCGGTAACGCTGCCGGATCAGCCTGAAAACAGTCTGAGCGATTACATCAATCCGAATCCCCAGGAACCCCTGCGATATCCCGGCGGTAATACCGGAAGCTCCGACAGCGGTACTGTAGCCACACCGGCTCCCAGAAGTGACGCTGTGACGGATTTAAACTCTTATTATGCAAACTGTATTACACAGTTAAGCATTCTGGGGAGCGGAGATCAGCATTTTGACAATGTGGTTCCCAAGAGTCTGTGGAGTTCCATTGAGCAGGCGTATAATACCGGAGCCTATGAGCAGGGATATGTGTCGGAGGTGCTGAAAAAGCTTGGCATGGACAACTTTGCGATTCAGCTGCAGCTGGTAGATCTCGGGGATGGGTATTACAGAGTATATCACAATGTGGTGACTTATTAGAGATTTGATGGTTCAGAGAAAATCAATCAAGAGGAACACTGTTATCAAAAAAGGATTTCAGTGTTCTTTTTTGTTTGCATTGTAAGAATATATAATATTAAGAATCATTACTAATATTATTGACTAATAATTATGAATACGATATAATCATGATAAAGAAATAAATAAAACAGATCAGGAGTGTCATACTACATAGAAATAGCGTAGGCAGTATGGTAGATAGAAAATAGAAAAAGGAGAGATCTTATGGATAAAAAAGCAATGTACAAATTAAGTTATGGATTATATGTGGTAACTACGAGAAATGCAGAGAAAGCAAACGGCTGTATCGTCAATACCGCGATCCAGGCAGCTTCCACTCCGAATCAGATCTGCGTCTGCATTAACAAGGCAAACTATACCCACGATATGCTGTTAAAAACCGGTATGTTTAATGTATCTGTACTCAGCAGGACGGCAGAGTTTCCACTGTATGAGCGGTTTGGCTTTCAGTCAGGCAGGGAAGTGGATAAATTTGCGGATTATACAGCATATAAAAATGCAGAGAACGGCGTGCCCTATATCACAGAAGGCACTAACGCATACATTGCAGTAAAAGTTACACAGACCGTGGATCTGGGATCTCATACTATGTTCATCGGAGAAGTGACGGAGATGGAAGTATTAAGTGAAGAGCCATCCGCAAACTATGAGTATTATCAGGAAAATGTAAAACCCAAGCCGGTAGATACAGGGAAGACTGTGGACGGTCAGACAGTATGGCGCTGCACCATCTGTGGCTATGAGTATGTGGGAGAGGAACTGCCCGAGGATTTTATCTGTCCGCTGTGTAAGCATCCGGCATCTGATTTTGAAAAAGTGATAAAGTAAATGACAGGAGGTCAGAATTATGAGTATTGACAGTAGAAAGGTAGTTGTAGTGGGCTGCGGATTTGTGGGATCTTCTTCCGCGTTTGCCCTGATGCAGAGTAAGCTATTTTCGGAAATGGTATTGATCGATGCCGATCATGATCGTGCGGAAGGAGAAGCTATGGATATCAGTCATGGCATGGCATTTGCCAGCCCCATGAAGATCTATGCGGGTTCTTATGATGATATTACGGACGCCGCAGTCATTGTGATCACTGCCGGTGCCAACCAGAAGCCCGACGAGACGAGACTGGATCTGATCCGGAAAAACAGTGCCATTATGAAGTCCATTATCGGGGAGATCAAAAAGAGACCCTTTGAAGGAATCCTGCTCATTGTCTCCAATCCGGTAGACATTCTGACTTATATAGCCCTGAAGGAATCCGGCTACCCGGCCAACCGGGTCATCGGCTCCGGAACGGTATTGGATACCGGCAGATTCCGGTATGAACTGGGAGAACATCTGGGAGTGGACAGCAGAAGTATTCATGCCTTTATTATCGGCGAACATGGAGACAGCGAACTGGCAGCCTGGAGTGAGGCGAGAGTCGGTGGCATGCCTATCAACGATTTCTGTGAACTGCGGGGACATTATGACCATGAGGCATCCATGGAGAAAATATTTAACAGTGTGAAAAACAGTGCCTATGAGATCATTGCGAGAAAGCACGCAACCTATTACGGAATTGCCATGGCGGTATGCAGGATCTGCGCAGCAATTGTCCGTAATGAGCAGTCCATTCTGCCGGTATCCAGCCTGATGACGGGAGAGTACGGACTGGAGAATGTGGTGTTAAGCATTCCCGCTGTGGTGGATGAAAACGGTATTGAGACGGTGGTGCCCATTGAATTAAATGAGAAAGAACTGTCAGAACTGCAGCAATCGGCAACTGTATTGAAGAAGGTGATAGCGGAATTTTATCCGGATTAGTCTAAAGGTTTTAATAATGTGAAATGACTGCGCTGTGTCTGCAGGATCCCAAGCTTTGTAAGCTTGCCGAGTTCCGCGGACATGGCGCTTCTTTCTACTCCCAGATAATCCGCCAGTTCTTGACGGTTGAAGGAGATGGTGAAATCGTTGGAACCTTTCATTTTTGCCTGATCGGTCAGGTACGCCATTAGTTTTTCTCGGGTGGTCTTGCGGGAGATATATTTGATTTTCTGGTTCAGATACATGTTGTTTTGTGCCACGATCCCCAAGAGATTTCGGATCAGGGTATGATGAAACCTGCAGCCGTTGTCACAGGTATTTAACAGTTTTTTCCCATTTAAAAACATAATATTGCAATCCTCCGCAGCCACGATATCCACAGGAAGATGAGGAATCCCGGCACAGACAAAAGCCTCCCCGAACAGGGAGCCCTCGGAGATGGAGGCAGTAATATTACGGTTGCCGTAGTAATCGTCCTGTAATACATGGATCGAACCGGACTCGACAATACCGATGAAATCCGCCGGATCGCCGGCATGCCTGATATACTCCTCCTTTGGATAGGATTTTGTATAGGCGTGCAGTCGCTTCAGCATAACGGGGATATCTTCAGGTAAAATATTCTGAAAGAGAGGATTGTGCATAATAAAATCTCCTTTTGTTGGAAAACCAACATACTTGATGGGATGATTCTAGTATAATCCCCTCAGAAAGTCAAGGAGAGTTCAGGAAAGGAAGGATAACGATGTATAAAAATATTGAAAAACAGACGAAATTAAATCTGAAGGAGCTGGTGAAATACCAGGAGGGGCAGGTAGTCAGCAAGACTCTTGTACAGAACGACTATGTGAGTATGACGATTTTTTCCTTTGACAAGGGCGAGGAAATCTCCACCCATGCAGCAGGCGGTGATGCTATGGTAACCGTTTTGGAAGGTAAGGGCAGATTCACCGTAGGCGGCGAAGTATTCTTCGTGGAAGAGGGCGAGACTCTGATCATGCCCAAGGATATCCCTCACGCAGTATACGGTGAGGAGAGATTCAAGATGCAGCTGACAGTATCTTTCTGAGTTGTAGAAAAAATGCGGTTCTCTTTTGAGGTTTGTGCAAAATACCGTTTGTTTGGATTTCTTTGTTGGAAAAACAACATAATGAAATTCTGGATTTTGCAATATTGATCTTGTGATGAAACATAGGACGAATAATTAAGGTCAGATGTTTAGAAAAGAAACGGATGATTTAGAGACAAGCTAAGAGCATAGAGAAATCGAGGAGGAAAATATGATCCGAAAAATCATTCATATTGATGAAGAAAAATGCAATGGCTGCGGTATTTGTGCGTCTGCATGTCATGAGGGTGCGATAGATATTATTGATGGCAAGGCAAAGCTGGTCAGAGAGCATTTCTGTGATGGGTTTGGCGACTGTCTGCCCGGGTGTCCGACGGGAGCCATTACTTTCGAAGAGCGGGAGGCACCTGCCTATGATGAGGCGGCGGTGAAACAGGCACAGCAGTTAAAACAACATGGAAAAATGCAGCGGGAGGGTATGCAGATTCCGCATGGGGGATGCCCGGGAAGCCGTATGCGTCAGATGCACCGGAAGGAAGATGCAGCGGCAGTGACAGAAAACAGTTACGTTAATGACGCAATCAAATCTCAGCTGTGCAACTGGCCAGTCCAGATCAAACTGGCACCGTTGCAGGCACCCTACTTTGACGGAGCAAAGCTGCTTATTGCTGCAGACTGTACCGCCTATGCCTACGCGAATTTCCACAAAGAATTTATTCGCAGCAAAGTGACGCTGATTGGCTGTCCAAAGCTGGATGCGGTGAACTACAGTGAGAAGCTGACGGAGATTCTGCGGAACAATGATATTCAGTCCGTGACCATTGTGCGCATGGAAGTACCCTGTTGCGGCGGTCTGGAAATGGCGGCAAAAAAGGCTATACAGGACAGCGGAAAGTTTCTGCCCTGGCAGGTAGTGACCATCTCCATTGATGGAGAGATTCTGGAATAAAATGTTTTTGCTGAAAGCAAGTGTCTGAAAAAGGAGATTGTATGAAAATGCAGGGAGACAGCATCATCAGTGCCCTGATCGGGTTGGTGGGAGTCGTATCAAATAACGGAAAAACAGAGCAGACCGACAGCGTGATCCGGGAAGCGTTTCTGTGTTTGACGGACGCAGACAGTGAGGAAGAAATGGTACAGAAGATACATGCAGAGAAATTCATCATTGCGCCGGACTGTGCCACCTGCCTCAATCCCTGCGGCAATACTTCAGATTACGATATGGCGCAATTTTATGCAGCAGATGTGAAAGTCATCTCTGCGAAGCGGGATCTGATCGAAACTGTTTGTAAAAAGCTGGGTTCGTCGGAAAATGTCCCGGAGGATGTTTATCAGGGAATTGCCTATCTTGGGTATGATCTGGAACCGGAGGCTTATACGCAGATACAGCAGAAGATTATGTGCTAAGATTTGATTCAATAAATTGAGAGTTACGAAAGCATAGCCGAGCATAGGAAAAATAAGAACCGTGATTGGGAGCTTGCTCACAAATCACGGTTTTTATTTTTGGCGTCATGCGGCGAACGCCCTCTTGTACCCTTCTTCTGCCGCAGCGTGGGCACAGATGACAGGAGCAAGCTTCTCTGTGCCCTTCTTCCGCCGCAGCGTGGGCACAGGTGACAGGGGCAAGCTTCTCTGTACCCTTCTTCCGCCGC
>ENA-OUQW01003322-OUQW01003322.1-human-gut-metagenome-genome-assembly--contig:-NODE-3322-length-11828-cov-3.565616_pt1 | contig 11828 bp, 6 predicted proteins | sample MGYA00248464_ERZ548849 | MGnify/ENA primary metagenome ERZ548849 (study PRJEB26491, sample SAMN04978193) | human gut metagenome | host: Homo sapiens | study: EMG produced TPA metagenomics assembly of...
GCAGTGGTCGAGCAGGACGTCGCAATCGCTTTTCTTGTAGCGAATGCACTTGCCTGAAAGACGGTAGCTCGGGAAGTTTGCCCTGTCTGCGGAGCTGCTCGATAAAGGTTGTGCCGATGTTGAGATACTCGGCTACCTCTGCGCGGGTTAAAAGCCTGTCGCTTGCGTCAGGTTGCGTTAATGTTTGTGTATTTGCGTATTTTCTTTTTTCCATGCGCAAAATATCTCCGTGTCAAATTTCCCAAAATGTAAAATGCAGATAAAGCCCGCAAAAATAGGCGAAATAGGTTGGGATTTTGTAAAAGTGGAAAAATTTTCTAAGGGGTGATGTCGTCTTATGGCAAATGCTTTTCTATGCGTCTTTAAAATCCCTTTTTTAGTCTTCAAATTTGTCACATGTGACAAATTTCAAAGGCAACTGCAAAGCGCGTAGAATTTGAAAAAGAAAACATTAAGTTTTTAGGCAAATCTGCAAAAAGCGTAAAAATTGCGTAAAGAAAAGCGTAAAGAATTTCTTGACAAAACTGTATCAACTACCTTATATACATAATGTTTATTAACAAAAAAGCGTAAAAGTTATAAGAAAAGAATTTGACATCAAGGGATTTATACAGGCGAACGGGGCTGTTTCGTCCGCAGATGTCATACGCCAATTTGGAATTTCCAAACCCACTGCAATAGGGCTTTTGAAAGAATCTAATGCCATTGCCATTGGCAATTCCGTAAACCGTGAATATGCATTGCCTCAGCCGATAGGAGAAAATGGTTTTGAGTGGAATCTCTATAAGGTGGATGAGCAGGCAAGTATCGCTAAACTTGGAGTTTTGTATTCCACAAATGCGGGATTTTATTTTAACGGCGATTATCCATCTTTTTATGGCGGCAAATTTAAGAACAAGCTCTTTCCGACTTTGCCATGGTTTTTATATGAGCACCGTCCGCAGGGCTTTGTTGGCAGGAATATTGTCTATAATTTGAATAAGAATTTTGGAATATCCAAAGAGTTAAACAGCTGGTCCGACGCCGATATTCTTGGATACCTTTTGCGTTTTGGCAATGACTTGCCCGGTTCGCTGATTTTGGGAGACTTTGCAAAAGATAGATTTTTGCAAGGTAAAGATATAGATCTTGATGAATGCAAACGTGCAGAGATGTACCCTGAATTTGCAAAGTTTGCCGTTGAAAACGGAATGCCGCATTCATCTGCCGCCGGCGAACAGCCAAAGTTTTGCGCTTTGATTCGTTGCGAAAATGGCACATACAGAAACGTAATTGTAAAGTTTTCAGGCGATATGAATAACCCGGTAAACCGCCGCTGGGGAGATTTGCTTATCGCGGAACATATCGCCTTGCAGGTATTGAGCAATCACGGGTTTGTTGCATCTGAATCGCAGATTATCGAATCGCAAAACAGGGTATTTCTTGAATACAATCGCATTGATAGAATCGGCAGATACGGCAGGCGAGGCACAAGTTCATTAAGCGGTATCGACGCCGCATTCATAGGCGAAGGCGGCGGTTCTTGGCCTAATGCGATGGGAAAAGCCAAGGGATATTTTAGCGCAAAAGATATTGATATTGCCGAGCGCATTTACAATTTCGGCTTGGCTATTGGCAATACAGATATGCACTTTGGCAACATCAGTTTCTTTGTTAAGCGCAATTTGCCTTTCGAGCTTGCGCCTATCTATGACATGCTTCCGATGTATTATGCGCCTAAGAGCGACGGTACATTGCAAAATGAAGCCCTTGCAAGCATTCCGCCGACGCGAGAATCCCGCACTATGGCCAAGGAATTCTGGCAAATGGCAATCGCAAACGCTTCCATAAGCAATTCATTTAAATTGATTGCGCAAAAGAATATAGACGCATTATCTTAGTTGTAACACCAGTGTTGCAAGTCGGCGAATTTGTTTTGCAGGTAAGAAAAATTTCACGTTGTCCAACTGTTTGGACAAGTTTTTTTGAAAATAAGAATTGCGGCATGACCCTTATTTCCCCAGGAAAGGATACCGATTTCTTCCTTAAAATCGACATATACCAGTTCATGTTTTACTAAAAACAGAGAAATTTTAGAAAAATGATATAGTATTTTCTAAAAATACGCCTACAACTTAGAAAATATACCCGCATTTTCTAAGAAAACAACTCCAACTTAGAAAAATAATGTTGACTTTTTCTGAAAAAAAACGCTTTTTTATAATATGAAAGAATTTAAATCAGGAATTTACATTCAACATAAATTTCATAAGAGCTTTTTACCTACAAAGTTATCCAGGAATTGGATAATAGATGATATGGAACTTATAAAATTGTTGAGCGAAGCAAATCAGGAAATTGGAAAATTAGATATGTTCTCAAATCACATTCCTGATATCGATATATTTATACGCATGCAAGTTGCGAGAGAGGCTACCGATTCCAGTAAAATTGAAGGAACCCAAACTCACTTTGATGAAGCCATTAAAGAAGCAGAGGATATTCCAGAAGAGCGTAGAGACGATTGGCAAGAAGTACAAAACTATATTTCAGCAATGAATTATGGCGTAGAACGTTTAAGCACTCTACCAATATCGAGTAGACTTATCAGAGAAATACATCGTTATTTGTTGGAAGGAGTTCGAGGAAAATATAAAAATCCTGGAGAATTCCGCAGAAGTCAGAACTGGATTGGAGGTGCAAGTGTTAGCGATGCGGCATTTGTACCTCCACACCAAGACGATTTAGATAATTTAATGACAGACTTAGAAAATTTCATACATTGTCATGATGAAATACCGGAACTTGTAAAAATTGCATTGATCCACTACCAGTTTGAAACAATTCACCCATTTTTGGATGGAAATGGGCGCATTGGTAGACTTCTAATTCCCCTATATCTTACCAATAAAAATGTAATTCAAAGACCTATATTATATATGTCTGCGTTTTTTGAAAAAAACAGGCGAATTTATTATGATAAATTATCTAATGTACGAATAAATAACGATATTGTTGGTTGGATAAAATTTTTCCTTGTTGGAATAATCGAGACAGCTAAAAACAGCATTGATACTTTCAATCAAATCTTAGAGTTAAAGGAAGCTACTTCTGAAAAATTACAAACACTTGGCAAACGTTCTACATCTGCAACTGCAATAGTAAAATATTTGTATGGCGTACCTATGATAAAAATAAAGAAAATAATGGAACTACTTAGTGTATCGCATGGAACTGCATACAACTTAGCAAGAGAACTATGCGATATCGGCGTCTTAATAAAGTTACCAAGAACAATCTCCAAAGACCGTTATTATGTTTTTAAAGACTACCTAAATATATTCAGTGAAAAAACATATGATAAATAGATTATTAATGGCAGTATACCTTCTCATTTGTGTGAAACTTGAAAGATAAAACATAATAGATTTTTAATTTTCGGGAAGAATGTTGAAGTATCCCATCGCCATTCGCGAACGAAACCGTTGAGCGCCGTTTGAAAACATCTACGGGATGCCCAGCGCTTTTGTTTCTAAGCATCAAAGTTTTCGGCAACTTTTGAGAGAGGGGAAAATCTGTTTTTCATGTAAAACATTAAAGATTTTACTTTTTTTAAGGGGCGAAATTTCCTTGCTTTCACTTTTATATTATATAAACGTTTTATCTGTTTTTAAACGTTAAATTAAGGGTAGGTTCCCGATGGGAATACAAATAATAACATATTTATTGAGCTAAACTATGATAAATAAACTAAAGTTTTTGCTAATATGCACCATGATAATTGCGATTTTTTTATGCATATCTGATGCATATAATAAATACAAAGACTCTGCTTCAGAAAATACACCTTCTATATCTTTTAATGATTACTGCGAAAAAGATCCCGAATTTAATGAGATAAATAAAAAGATAGAATCTCTTCAAAAAGAAATAATATCAATTCTAAATATAAAATTAGTTCGAAAGACACATAGAGAAAAATTATATTCACTTACAGGAGATTTATATTCGCAATATAAACAATTGGCAATACGAATATTTGACTTAAAAATTAAATATGTAGTCCAACATGACATAGATCGTCGCATTTACATATTGAAAGACACTTATCTTAATTTATATGAAAGAGAAAATTGGACAAACGCTTTTGCATACGCATTTATTTTTATCTTTCTTCCTCCGTTATGTTTTAGGGCTATTTTGTATTGGATAATTTCCCCCATTGTTCAGAACAAAGGCAGTTTGCAATTTTTTGAATCAATGAATCAAAATTCCAACACTATACGCATTTCCGATAATGAGCAAAAAAGCCTAAAAGCGGATATTCTTCCCAATGAAAGTTTGCTTGTTGTAGATGAATCTTTTGTCAACGGCTGTGAAGATAACCAAAATTTAGAAAAAACACTTCAATGGCTTTTTTCATGGAAGCATCCAATAATGAGCTTCTGGTGCGGCTTGCGTACCATGAACAAATATACCAATAAATCAGAAAAAAGTATATCAATTGACATAACTTCAAATGACCCTGACGATTACTTCATTGAAATTGAATTGGATAACTGCAAGGGCGCCTTTATATTGCCTTCAAATATAAAAGCGCTTTCTCCTACAATAAACATTGATTGCAAATGGAGGCTTTTCTCTTTGGTTAGTTGGTGTATGTTGAGAATACGGTATTATGTTGTTTCCGGATCCGGAAAGATAATATTATCGTCAAAGGGAGGTTTTCGCCATAAGAAGAAAAATACCGATATCGCTTCACACCGTCGAAAACCAAGCTCTTTAATTTTTGCGGATACGAACCTCAAATGGAACGCCATAAGAACGGAAATATGGTATCCTTATATTATTGGGAAAACTGATTTGTTTGATTTGCGAATTACAGGAAAAGGCAATTACTTAATAAAAAACATACTATATAATGATAACATCAAATTAACTTCTCCCGAATCGCTGTTAAATATAATAGGGAAACTGGCTGGGTTCTAATTGAAAAAATCAACTTCAATGTCACTAATGCTGAAAGGCTTTGAGTTCCGTTTATTCCTCTTTTCTCTAAGCCAGTTCCCCCAAAATACTACCACACATAAATGTTTCCGAGGCTTCATATATTTAGGGGCGATACCCCAAGTATATAATCTCTAATGCCCCATCATATCGATCCCATAATTACTAAACAGCCCAAAACCTCTCCGCCGCGCTACGGGCGGAGGAGGATTTGGTAGACGCCCGAGGGCATTTTGTTTATGGTCAGCGTGCCGTCGGGGTTGCGGACGAAGTCCTTTTCGGGGACTTTGTAGCCGTTTACGCGGATGGATTCCGCGCGGGTCGTCGGGAACACCACCGTGCCCGTCGAGTTCGGGGGAATGGTTATCTGCCATTCCATCACTCCGTCGGAGAGCTTCCATGAAGACGCCGCGAATCCGTATGGGGTCTCGTGCGTAGCGCTCGCGAAAGTGAAGCCCCCGCCGGGCTTCGGGTTGAAGATTATGTTTTTGTAGCCAGGCGCGGATTCGTCGCGCCATATCCCCGCCACGCTCTTGTAGAGCCATTGGCCTATCGCCCCGTATGCGTAGTGGTTGAAAGAGTTCATGCTGGCGTCGCCAAACCCCGCCTTGTGGGAGTAGCTGTTCCACCGCTCCCACATGGTCGTCGCCCCCTGGGCGATCGGATAGAGCCACGACGGGAAATTTTCGTTCAGCAGCAGGCGGTACGCCAAGTCGGGCCTCCCGTAGCGGGTCAGGACTTCCGTCAAAAGCGGCGTCCCCAAAAATCCCGTCCGCAGATAGACGCCCGAGCTTTCGAGAACTTCGACGAATTTATCGAACGACTTTTGGCGGATGTTTTCCGGCAGCAGGTCGAACCCGAGCGCGAGCAGATACGCCGTCTGGGTTTCGTTGTCGACCGTGCCGTCCTCATAGACGAATTTTTTGACGAACGCCTTTTTCACCTCGTCCGCTAGCCCCGCGTACTTTTTGGCGTCATCGCTTTTGCCAAGAACCTCGGCGACTTTGGAGAGCAGCTCCGCGCTGCGCGCAAAATATGCGGTCGCGACGAGATCCTTTTTGGTAAATCCGGCGAGAGGATGTTTCATCTTGCGTTCGGCGGCCTCGCCCGCCGGCCGGAAGATTTCGGAGGCCTTCGGGTCGGAAGACTTTTCTATTTTGCGCGGCTTCCAGTCGGAATCGAGCCTGTCCTGCGACAGCCAATCGCCGAAAGTCCACGCCAGACATATGCGGTCTTTCGACTTGTTTTCGAGGTACTCCACGAACTTTTGCATCGCCGGATAATTTTCCTCGAGAATGTTTTTGTCGCCGTATTGAAGGTAGATTTCCCACGGGCAGATGAGTATCGCAGACCCCCACGCGGGGCAACCGGAAGCGTTGTCGAGAACGTCGGGCGCCACGTGCGCAATGGCGCCCTCTTTGGGGCCTGCCGCGACCTGCGCGTCGCGCATGTCGCGCGCCCACTTCGAGAAGAATGAGCACACGTCCATATTGAACGCCGCAGTCGGGACGAACACCTGCGCGTCGCCCGCCCAACCGAGGCGCTCGTCGCGCTGCGGGCAGTCGGTGGGCGTGGAAAAGAAGTTGCCGCGCTGCCCCCACTGTATGCAGCTTTGCAGGGCGTTCACCTTCGGGGAAGAGCACACGAAAGTCCCGATCTGCGGCATGGCGTTGTGGAGGACTATCCCCTTCACCCAGTCGGGCGACGGCTTGGCGTTCTCCGGAAATCCCGAGAGCTCGACATATCTGAACCCGTGGTAGGTGAAGAGCGGCGCCCATTCCTCGACCCTGTAGCCTTTGCATATATAAGTGTCGGTGGAGCGCGCCGAGCGGTAGTTCTTCGTATAGAGCGAGCCGTCCTTTTCGAGCATCTCGGCAAACCGCACGGTTATCTTCCTGCCCGGGTTGGCGGGGATTTTTATCTTCGCCCAGCCGACCATGTTCTGCCCGAGGTCGAAAACGAAAGTCCCGGGCTTGAGAGTCCGCACCGATACGGGGGAGAGCTCTTGCGCGGCGGAAATCACGGGGCTGCGGCGAGGCTCGAGCAGGGGCGACTTTCCTATTTCCGCAACGGATACCGGCTTGAAGGCGGAATCGTCGAAGTCCGTTTCCATCCAGTCACCCAGCTCGCGGCGGGCGTCGTAGTCTTCGCCGTGGTAGATGTCCGAATACGTTATGGGGCCGAACGCCCACTTCCAGGAGCCGTCTGTCGAGAAAGTCGCGCGCCGCCCGTCTTTGTAGACGACTTCGAGCTGCGCCGCAAGTTCCGGCTTTTTGCCGTACACCGCGCGGTTGTTGCCCCACGCGAGGCTGCCGGCATACCAGCCGTCGGCGACTATCGCCGCGAGCGCGTTCCCGCCCTCGTAGAGCATTTTCGATACGTCGTAGGCGGTCGCCTGGATTCGCTTGTTGTAGTCGGTCCAGCCGGGGCTCCAGAAGTCGTCGCCGACTTTTCTGCCGTTTATATAAAACTGGTATATGCCGCGGGCGGCGACGTAAAGGCGAGCGCTTTCAACGTCGTCGTCGAGCTCTATCTCTTTGCGCAAGTAGGTAGGCGGAAACGCCTTGGGTATAGACTTCTCTTTGCCGTCCTTCATTTTTACGGTCTCGGATTCCTGAGGCGCCGCATTTGAAACCCACTTGGCAGACCAGTCGGAATTGTCGAGCAGCCCCGCCTCGAAAAACGCGGGCTCCGACCATTCGGAGGCCCTGCCCGCCTCGTCCCAAACACGGACTTTCCAATAAAACCTTTCGCGCGATTTCGGCGCGGGAATGTCGGCCTTTACCCACACCGAGTCGGGCGACGCGACTTTCCCGCTGTCCCACAGCGGATTTTTGTCCAGCCCATCGGGGGTGCGCGCCACGACGAGCTGGTACGCGGTCTGCCTTATTCCCTGCGAGCCTGCGGGCATCCTCCATGAAAACCTCAAGTTTTCGAGGGACATTCCGACGGGGTTTTCAAAAAATTCCCCGACGGTCAATTTCTGCGGTTTAAATTCTTCCCCACCGGCGGAGGCAAACGCCGCCGCCGCAAAAATCGCGGCCGCCGCCGCAAAAATTCGCCTTTTCATATTCAGCGATTCTTTCAACAATACCGCAAGGCGTCAACCCAAAATGCCCTTCGCAAAAATAATGGTTTACAACTGCGGACATTTTGGGAAAATTGCGCCATGACTACCGAAGAATTTAAAAAGTGCTTCGAGGAAAAGCGGAGCGCGGTGGAATCCGCAATACTGAAATATCTCCCGCCGGCGGACGCCCGCCCGCACATCGTCCACGAGGCGATGCGCTACTCGATGGAAGCCGGCGGAAAGAGAATCCGCCCGATGCTTCTGCTGGCCGCCCACGACATGTTCCCGTCCGCCGTCGACCCGCTGCCCGCATGCGTGGCGATAGAGTGCCTGCACACGTATTCGCTCATCCACGACGACCTGCCCTGCATGGACAACTCCGACCTGCGAAGGGGCAAGCCCACCTGCCACAAGAAATTTGACGAGACCATGGCGCTGCTTGCGGGCGACGCGCTTTTGACATACTCTTTCTGGCTGCTGGCCGACGCATACAAGTCGAGGCCTGAAATCGCCGCGGGGCTGGTTCTCGACCTCGCCGACGCGGGCGGCAGCAAAAAGATGATCGGCGGGCAGGTCGAGGACGTGCTCGGCGAGCGCGACGGCAAAATGACGCCCGAAAAGCTCGACTTCATCCACCACAACAAAACCGCCGCCCTCATAACCGCCGCCGTCACAATGGGAATCAGGCTGGCGGACTCTTACGACGATGAAAAGCTCGCCGCCGCGCGCGAAATCGGCAAAAACATCGGGCTCGCCTTCCAGGTGATAGACGACATTCTCGACGTGACGAGCGACGACGCGACGATGGGGAAAACCACGGGGCTCGACGCCGCCAACGAAAAGATGACATACGTCTCGCTCTACGGCGTGGAAAAGTCGCGCGAAATAGCCGCATCCCTCACGAACAAAGCGGTGGCCGACTGCGAAAAGCTCAGCCCCGACTGCGGCTTCCTCAAAGCCCTCATTCTGTACATGCAAAACCGCATAAACTGACCTCCGCCGCCTCCGGCTCTAAAAATTTTTTCAAGGAAAAGGACACCGAATGATAGTAGAACCCAAAGTAAAAGGATTTCTCTGCGTCACCGCCCACCCCGAGGGCTGCGCCGAAAACGTGCGCGAACAGATCGCCTACGTCAGGGGCAAGGGCGAAATAAAGGGCGGGTGCAAATCGGCCCTGATAATCGGCTCGTCCACGGGCTACGGGCTCGCGAGCCGCATAACCGCCGCATTCGGCTGCGGCGCCGCGACGATTGGCGTCTTCTTCGAGCGGCCGGGCGACGCGGCGAGGTCGCGCCCCGCGAGCGCGGGCTGGTACAACACCGCCGAATTTACAAAACAGGCCGAAGCCGCCGGGCTCTATTGCGCAAACATCAACGGCGACGCCTTCGGCGACGAGGTGAAAAAACAGGCCATTGAAGCCATAAAAAAGAGCCCCCTCGGAAAGGTTGATCTGATAGTATACTCGCTCGCCTCGCCCCGCCGCACCGACCCCGACACCGGCGAAGTCTACAAGAGCGTCCTAAAAACCGTAGGAGAAGAGCGCAAAGACAAGTCGCTCGACACCGACAAAGGTCAGGTGGTGGAAGTGACGGTCCCCGCCGCGACCGAGCGCGAAATTTTCGAGACCGTCAAAACCATGGGCGGCGACGACTGGGAGCGCTGGGTCAAGGCGCTCGACGACGCGGGCGTCATAGCCGAGGGCTGCGCGAGCGTCGCGTACTCATACATAGGGCCGGAGCTCACCTATCCGATCTACCGCAGCGGCACCATCGGGCTCGCCAAAAAAGACCTCGAAGCCGCCGCTGACAGGATCGACGCCCTGTTGAAGCTGCGGCGCGGCAAGGCGTTCATCTCCGTCAACAAGGCGCTCGTCACGCAGGCGAGCAGCGCGATTCCGGTAGTGCCCCTCTATGTATCCATCCTCTACAAGGTGATGAAGGAAAAGGGAATCCACGAGGGCTGCATAGAGCAGATCCAGCGCCTCTTCGCCACCCAGCTCTACAACGGCAACTGCCTTGAATTTGACGACGAAGGGCGAGTGAGAATCGACAACCTCGAGTTGCGCGACGACGTCCAAAAGGCGGTGTTCGACATTTGGCCCAAAGTCTCCACAGAGAACCTCTACGAGCTCACCGACTTTGCGGGCTACAAAAAAGAGTTCCTAAAACTTTTCGGCTTCGGGCTCCCGAACGTGGATTACTCAAAAGACGTGGAAATCTAAATCCCGCCGCGGCGCGCTTTCAGGCTTTCGCCCGCCTTGCGGTAAGCGCCCGCGCCAACGCCCGCCGCGTTCATAAAAGCGGTTGCGTTTTTCTATCGGGATTGTTCGCAATCCGGCCGTAGCGGCGGCGCCGGAAAGAAATTCCCCGCGCCGCAAACGGCGCGGAAACTTCCGGCAAAAAAGCAAAACTTTTCCCGTTGACTTTCGGAAGAATTTTCCGATTCTAACTTTAAAGGTGAAAGTTCGGTTCCATACTGCTCCCAATTGGTGGGGGCTGAGTCTTGGAGGAACTTTCGCCCTTTTTTTGTTTAAATAAGGCCTCCCGCTTTTGTCCGGTTGCATATTGCCTGAAAACATTTTCCGGATGGCCTCGCCCGCGAACTTTCTAATTTTATTTTAAAGAAGCCATTATCGCCCTTGCGCTGTGAATCCCGCATTGCGGGCGGACATTGCGGCGGACATTCGCATTCTTCGTTCAAGCGGGGGCGCATTGCGCCGCGCCGTGGCATGGAGCATGTAAGGCGCGCCGCAAACAAAAACTTGCCACCCCCTCATCTTCGCGGCGCGCGCGGCATTCCCGCGGCGCACACGTTGCATACTCCGGAAAATCGGGAAACCGGCGTATTCACCGCGCCCGTTTCTTTCTTTTGCGCGCGGCAAACGCAATGGCGGCGGAGAGGCGGGAAATCAAATTTATTTAACCATGTAAATTTCCCTATCCGAAAGCACCAACTACGCAAAATTTTGTCCGGGGAAATTTAGCCTCCTTCGCCGACGCTTTCCCGCGGGTTTTCCGTAAAAAACCAAAACTTGCGAAACCGAATAAAAAACGCCCCGCGGCGCGCGCCAAAAATAAACCGCGCGGATTGCACCAATGCCGCAAAAAAATTCGCGCTTTGTCCGCGGGCAGAGCGCGAATGCCCCGCCAATTTTTACGCCGCAAAGCCAATCGGCGGCGGTTTGCGCGCTTTTCCCTGCCGCGCGGATTGCCGCCGGAAACCGCGCAAGGGCGCGCCGGCGGAGGGGGCTTGCGTCAACATTCCCGCCCCTGCGCCGCCGCAACCCGACCTCAGAAGAAAACGGAGAATGTCGGCGTCCGGTTGACGGGCTCGCCGCGGCGGAAATCGTCGCCTGCGGAGGCAAAATCGCAAACTTTGGTTTTTATCGTCCTGCCGTCGGCGGTTTTTATCTCCGCGTCCCACAGGCCCCAGGTTTTGTCCGCCTTTGCGGGGGTGAGCCTGCACTCTGCGCCGCCGTTGTTAACCGTGGCCGACCCGAACATCTCCGCGTCCGAATTGCCTATGTATTTGCTGCGCGCCAAAAGAAGCGGCCCGCGCCTGATCGTCGCCCCCGCGCTGTGGCGCATCAGCGGCAGAAGGTCGGGATCCGACCCGTAGCCCGTCCAGCGGCTTGCGCGCAAATCGTTCTTGGGAATGTAGCAGTCCGAAAGGGTGGAATCTACGACGCGCGGCGACATGTCGAAGCCGATTTTCACCGTCTTCTCGCCGTCCGCCATCACGGAATGCCACGGGCCCTTTGCCAACTTGCCGT
>ENA-OUQW01003323-OUQW01003323.1-human-gut-metagenome-genome-assembly--contig:-NODE-3323-length-11824-cov-6.425015_pt1 | contig 11824 bp, 10 predicted proteins | sample MGYA00248464_ERZ548849 | MGnify/ENA primary metagenome ERZ548849 (study PRJEB26491, sample SAMN04978193) | human gut metagenome | host: Homo sapiens | study: EMG produced TPA metagenomics assembly of...
CTTGCTGAGTTTTTAGATGTACCATGTATTTCAATAAAATATCACCCGCAGATTCATCAATTCCATACGTATTTTCCAATGTAATATTTTCTACTCCATTAGGACGCATAAATTGTGCTTTTCTTTCAGACGGAAAATAAGCTGTTATAAACTTTCCATTATGATACATCATTTCAAGTCCTTCATACTGATTTAAGTTTATTTGAACTCCATCACTATATTTTTTTAAAAATCCTAAACATTGTTTAAGATCCTTATCTGCCGCATATTTTTCGCTATCACTAGATGCAGATAATACTTTCTTTTTAGCTTCATTTATCCACGTAGGATATTGATCAAATACTTGTGATAGTTTTTCATCATTAATCGCTCTCAAAAATTTTTCTATCTCCAACAACAATGATGTTTTTCCTGAACCATTCTTCCCAGTCAAAAGTAAATGCTGGCGTTTATTTGAATCTAATTTTATTTTTATATCAGACAGATGATATAACTTCTCTATGTCTATCTCACTGATAAAATATTCCTTCACTTTAAATCCTCCGATTTTTAAGATTTTTAAATGTTATCTATTATTATATCACTCTCTTATCACATTACACCAGCATTTCATCCTATATTTCTGCTCTTTACATCTGACAGTACTCTATAAATTTCTCCATCTCTTTTGTCATATATTTATTTGCATGATAAAACACTTGTCGATACATTGTAATATCAATATCTTTCACATCTAATTTTGCGATCTTCCCTTCTTCAATATCCTTTTCTACAACAAATAATGGAAGATAAGAAAGCCCTTTCCCTGTCTTTAACATTTTCTTGATAAAGGCTGTATCACTGCATTCAAGCACTGGTGATAATGTCTGTTTGTGAAGTGCCAGTTCCTGTTCTAATGCCTGTCTGTAATTTGCGTTTCGTTCTGTCAGATAAAATGGTGCATTTAAAATTTCTTCGATCTCAATATCCTTTTTCCCTGCTAATTTATAATTTGGTGCAGACACAAAGATCACAGGCTCCGATTTTTCCATGACTTTCACCCAATTTTTATTCCATCTTGGCGTATCCAGAATATAAATGACATCGAGTTCATTGTGTTCCATCTTCTGGATCAGGCGTTCTGGAGAACCAATCGTGATCTGAATTCTAACCTGTGGATGTTCTTTCCGAAACCGCTGTACGATTTCCTGCAATTTGACAGTGCAGAGTGATTCAATCGTTCCGATATGTAATGGATTTTTTAACTCTGCAGTATCATTCATTGCATCTTTTGCCTTGTGCATTTCATCAATGATCTTATTTGCATGTATTAAAAATTCTTTTCCTTTCGGTGTGAGTATCACTTTTTTTCCTGTACGGTCAAATAACCGCACTCCCAATTCTGTTTCTAACTGACGGATCTGTACTGTCACGGCAGATTGCGAATAACCTAGTAATTCTGCGGTTTTTGAGAAATTCTTCACTTGTGCTATCTGCATAAATGTCTGTATCTGACGGAATTCCATTTTTTCTCCTTTGTACTATTATGAATAATTTTCAATGTTATTATTAAATCTATGAATTTGATTCATCTATATGTGGATGATACAATACAAACATAAAGACGTCAAACATTTTTTGTGCACATTAAACAAACTACGATGATATGTGATTATGCTTTTAGAGGAGTAATTAAAAATGGAAAAGAAAAAATTTAAACTTGGTCTGGTACCAAAACTTATTATTGCCATCATTATTGGTATCCTGTTTGGACAGTTCCTTCCAACTGGATTCTGCCGCTTTGTTGTAACACTGTCTGGATTCTTCAGTACCTACTTAAAATTCATCATTCCACTGATGATCCTTGCTTATGTAACTATGGGAATCGCTGATCTGTCACAGGGTGCTGGACAGCTGCTTTTAATTACCGTTGCTCTTGCTTATGGTTCAACTTTACTTGCTGGTACAGCTTCTTACCTTGTATCATCCAATCTGTTCCCACACTTTATGACTTCTGGGGCATTAGATCAGATTGCTGCGACTGCTGATGCGTCACTGAAACCTTATTTTTCACTGACGATCACACCGCTGTTTGATACATTATCTGCTGTTGTTCTTGCTTTCATTTTAGGATTATGCTTATCCACAATGAAAGGTAAAGAGATTGGAAACAGCCTTTACAACGGAATGAGCGATTTCTCAACGATCATCGATAAAGTCCTTCACAAAACGATCATTCCTTTATTGCCATTGTATATCTGTGGTACATTTACTGATATGACGAAATCAGGAAAAACATTTGCAATCCTTGGAATCTTATGGAAAGTATTCCTTGTAGTGATCATCATGCACTTTGTATGTATCACGATCCAGTTTATAATTGCAGGTTCTGTCAGCAAAAAGAATCCACTCTCTCTTATTAAAAATCAGGTTCCTGGTTATACTACAGCTTTAGGAACTCAGTCTTCTGCTGCTACAATTCCTGTCAATCTGGAATGTGCAAAGAATGACGGTGTCAGTGCTCAGATCCGTAACTTTGTAGTGCCTCTTTGTGCCAATATCCACATGGCAGGTTCTATGATCACGATCACAGCATGTGCAACTGCTGTATGTTTGATGAATCAGTTACCGATCAGCCTTGCAACTGTTATTCCATTTATTATGACACTTGGTGTTGCAATGGTCGCTTCTCCTGGAGCTCCAGGTGGATCTATCATGACTGCATTGCCTTTCCTTTACATGGTATTTGGTACAACAGCAGGAGATACAAACGGACCAATCTGTGCTTTAATGGTTGCACTTTATATCACACAGGATTCTTTCGGAACTGCATGTAACATTTCCGGAGATAATGCGATCGGAATCGTTGTAGATTCTATTTACAAGAAATTTATTTTAAAAGAAGATACAGTGGAGGCTTAATTTATGTCTTTTATCAGTGCATTTGATGTTATGGGACCAAATATGATCGGCCCTTCAAGCTCCCACACAGCTGGGGCTGCAAGGATTGCATTTCTCGCAAGAAAAATGTTAAATAGTACACTGAAAAAAGTTCAGTTTACACTCTATGGATCTTTTGCAAAAACCTATCATGGACACGGAACGGATCGTGCCTTATTAGGTGGAATCATGGGATTTGGAACCGATGATATGAGAATCCGTGATTCTTTCGAGATTGCAAAAGACATTGGACTTGATTTCTCTTTTGTACCAAATGAAATAGAAACTGATATCCATCCAAATACAGTGGATATCTTAATGACAAATGAAAACGGAGATCACATCTTGATCCGTGGGGAATCTTTAGGCGGTGGAAAAGCCAGAATTTGCCGTATCAATGATGTAGAAGTTGATTTTACTGGGGAATACAGTACCTTGATTGTGATCCAGAAAGATAAACCTGGCGTTGTTACTTATATCACAAAATGTCTGAGTGATCAGGATGTTAATATCGCTTTTATGCGTCTTTTCAGAGAATCTAAAGGAAATACAGCTTATTCTATCGTTGAATCCGATGGGCTTCTTCCTGAAAACATCGCAGAGGAGATTAGGAAAAGCCCAAATGTCTCAGATGTTATGATCATTCAGCTGTAGAAAGGAGACTGAAATATTATGGATTTTAAAAACGCAAATGAATTGCTTGATTTATGTAAAAAACATGATCTTCCAATCTCCGAAGTGATGAGACAGCGTGAGATCGTAGAAGGGGAAAAAGAAGCTGATACGGTTCATGATGCAATGGCAAGAGTTCTTGAGATCATGAAAAATGCTGCTTTTACTCCGATCAAAGAACCGGTTCGTTCCATGGGTGGACTGATCGGTGGCGAGGCAAAGAAGATTGCTTCCCGGTATCATTCTGGAATTGGAATCTGTGGTGATCTGTTAGAAAAAAGTATGATCTATGCGATGGCGACTCTTGAGACGAATGCATCCATGGGGTTGATCGTAGCATCCCCAACCGCAGGGTCTGCCGGAATCGTTCCTGGACTTTTACTTGGGCTTCAGGAAGTTCATAAATTAGATGATGAACAGATCATTCAGGCACTGTTTAATGCCAGTGCGATCGGATATCTTGCTATGAGAAATGCAACGGTTGCAGGTGCTGTCGGCGGATGTCAGGCGGAAGTCGGTGTTGCTTCTGCGATGGCTGCTTCTGCCACTGTCGAACTGCTTGGCGGTGATCCAGAACAATGTCTTGGAGCTGCCTCTACCGTTTTAATGAATATGTTAGGTCTTGTTTGTGACCCCGTTGGCGGGTTGGTGGAATATCCATGCCAGAACCGTAATGCCGCAGGTGTTGCAAATGCGATCATCGCAGCTGAGATTTCTTTATCTGGAATCCATCAGCTCATCCCGTTTGACGAAATGTTAAACGCAATGTATATCGTTGGTAAACGACTGCCAGCTGAACTAAGAGAAACCGCCCAGGGAGGCTGCGCTGCAACTCCTTCTGCATGTGCTGCATGCGGAGGTTGTGCGTAAAAATTCCTTCAGAACACATTTTTAAATAGTAGGTAATAAATCAATCTCTTTTTTGCCTCTTTTGGGCGTTTTCATATATTGGGATCTAAAAGAGTGTCTGCATCACTTAATGATGCAGACACTCTTTATTAACTATATCTTAAGCATCCGATATCCAATACCTATATGTGTCTGTATATACTGCATGCCATCTTTATCTGGCTGTAATTTCTTCCGTAATGTTGCCATAAACACTCTAAGTGATGCAACATCATTTTCCAGTGAACTGCCCCAGATCTGTTGCGTAATATAAGTGTGAGTCAATACTTTTCCAACATTATGAGACAGCAAACATAATAATTTATATTCGATTGGTGTTAAATGCAATTCTTTATCTTTTAAATATGTAGATCCTGCTGTATAGTCGATCTTTAACTCTCCATTTACAAAGACTGCTTGTTCTTGTTCCTCGCCTGACTGGATCAATGCTAATCGGCGCTGTGTAACCCTGATCCTTGCAAGCAGTTCATCAACTGAAAATGGTTTTGTGATATAATCATCTGCTCCTGCATCCAGTGCTTCTATTTTATCTACATCTTCACTTCTTGCACTGATAACGATAATTGGTACGTTAGACCATGTTCTTACTTTTTTGATCACATCCACACCTTCCATATCAGGCAATCCAAGATCTAATAAAATGATCTCTGGTTTATGAGAAGATGCCTCTAAAATAGCTGAACTTCCATTTTCTGCTGTAATATATTTATAATCATGTGTTTTTAATGTTGTCACGATCAGATTACGGATCGGCCGGTCATCCTCCACGACTAAAATTAATGCTTTATTCATTTAATGTAACCTCACTTAATGGCAGTGTGAAAGAAAAAATACAACCATGTGGTGTATTGTCCTCCAACACCAGTTTCCCGTTATGCACCTCTATGATCGAACGGCAAAGTGCCAAACCTAAACCAAGACTTCGATGGCTGTCTGCGATCGTATTTTTCCCTGTATAAAACATTTCAAATATATGCGGCTTCATTTCATCACAAATTCCAGGGCCGTTATCTTCTACTTGAATCTTTGCTTTTCCATTTTCATTCATGGCACAAATGCGGATTGTAGATCCTTTCGGTGTATATTTAATTGCATTATCGACCAGATTGATCAACACTTGCAGGATCAGCCGCACATCCATATGTGCAAGTATCAATTCATCGCATTCTGTAACGATCTGATACTCTTCATGTTTCCTGCTGATATGCCGTAATGATTCCGCGATCACCTCATCTAATAATTGATCTGTAAATTTCAGTTTTAATCTTCCATCATTTAATCTTGTGATCGATAATAAATTTTCAACGATATTGATCAACCATTCTGAATCATCATAAATATCTGTATAAATCTGATGTTTTGTTATATCATCAAGACGTTCTCCACTATTTAACAGCATGTCTGCATTCCCAGAAATGGAACAAAGTGGTGTCCTTAGATCATGTGAGATCGCACGAAGCAGATCTGCTCTTAACTGTTCATTTTTGGCAAGAACGGAGATTTTTTCTTTCTCCATGATATTCTTTTTATTTTCCATGGCAAGTGCACATTCATTGATCACAGAAAGTAAGATACTATATTCGAAGGAATCTAATGTATATTCGTCAACTGGTATTGCGATCACACCATACACATTATCCTCAATACAAATGGCAAGGTATAGACACTGTGCATCTTTAAAACGTTCGGTCGTTGCTCCAGCACGCTGCTTGTTTTCATACACCCATTTTGCGATCTCCTGCTCCCTGCTTGTCAATAAATCTTCTGTCTGTTCTTTCTTTTTATTCGAAAATATATGTGGTGCTGACAATTCATCGTCTTCCACAACATATGCTACAATACTGCGGTCTAATAATTTGATAAGCTGTGTACATGTAATACTTAAAATATCCGTATCGTTTTTTGCTTTTTGAAGTAACCGGTCTGTGTCAAATAAAATCTGTGTACGAAATGCAGATTGTGCTGAAAGCCTTGCATGTGTTTTTAATTTTGCTGCAAGTGTTCCAGTAATGACAGAAGATATTAACATGATCACAAAAGTTACCGGATATCCAACTGCATACGTCTGAAATGACATTCTTGGTTCCGTAAGGAAAAAGCAGAACAAAAATACACTTAAGACAGAACCTCCAATGCTGTATAAATATCCATCTGTAAGGATTGACGTTAATAAAACACCCAAAATATAAATTGTAACGATGTTTGTATCTGTAAATTGAAGTTTCTGGATGAATAGACCGATCAACGTACAAACTGCAAATATAAATAATGTCAATAAACTGTCTTTCATCGTAGGCTTTCCTACATAAACCGCTCCATGCGGTTTTCGATAATTATCTAAGTTCATCGCATCTGGAATAATGTGGATATCAATATCAGGAACAGCCTCGATCAACTTCTCTGTTAATGTCTGTTTGCTGAAAAAATGATTTCTCTTTGCACTACTTTGTCCGATCACGATTTTTGTGACATTTGATAAATGTGCATATTCCGCGATCTGTACCGGAACATTTTCCCCATGTGTCATTACGATTTCCGCACCAGATTCCTTTGCAAATTGTACATGAGCTTCCAGTCTTCTTTTGTCCGATTCTCTTTCTCTTTTCCCTGTCTGTACATACAATGCCGTAAAACGTGCCCGCATATCTCTTGCCATTTTTGCTGCTGTACGTATGATCTTTTCATTCGATGGTGAAGAAGAAAGACAAACAAGAATGTGTTCGTTTTCTTTGTTCAGCTCTACAAATTCTCCTGTGCTCATCTTGGCCCCCTTTCCTTATCGGATGCATTATATCATGATCGTCAATAATAATCCATAAACACATCAATCATCGTCATCATCTTGCTCCCTGTCAATTACTTTCCGATTTTCTCCAAGAAAATAATTTACTTTTTTCAAAAAGAATAACACAAATGCAAACATCAGTATTACCGCCAATGCTAAAATGAAATCTGACATAAGCTCTCACCTCTTTTTCATGACATCAGATACAAAAACACTTTTTGATCGCTTTATATTCTCCTAATACCAATAATGTAACATCTTCCTTAAAACAGGTATCCGCAGATATCGCCATACTTACTTTTCCATCATCTTTTACTGCCATAATGTTAATATCATATTTTTTTCTAATATCAAGTTTTCCCACTGTCTTTCCGATCCATTCCTTCGGAACCTCCACCTCAAAGATCGCATGTGAGGCATCGACTTCCATATAATCAAGAATATGATCATCGGTATAACGGATCGTTGCCCATTTTGCCACCATTTTTTCTGGATAGACTACCTTATCGGCTCCATTTCGTAAGAGGAATTTTTCCTGTACATCTCGTTCAGCTCTGGAAATAACCATTTTGCCTCCAAGTTCTTTTAACAGACAGGTGGTTTCCAACGAATTTTGAAAATTCCCACCGATCGTAACAAAACAGATATCATAATTTGCAATCCCCAGAGATTTTAAAAATTCCTCATTCGTACTGTCCCCGATCTGTGCATTCGTAACATATGGAAGTGCATCATTCACTCTTTCCTCATCCAGATCAACTGCCATGATCTCATGCCCAAGCTGACTTGATTGTATCGCTATATGTTTTCCAAAACGTCCAAGTCCGATCAATAAAATATTCTTCATCATCAATTCCCTCTTTCTTTTATCCCACTATAATCTTATCAAGTGGTAGTCTTGCTTTTCGTTTATTTTTATCTGAAAATACTGCATAGATCAGCGTCAAACCGCCAACACGTCCCAGATACATCAGTATGATCAAAATGATCTGTGACAGAATATGAAGTTTTGGTGTGATTCCTAATGTCAAACCTACGGTTCCAACTGCAGATGCTGCTTCAAACAGACAGCTTGAAAGCGGCAGTCCCTCATACACACTGATCGTCATTCCACCTGCAAAAAATAAGATAAAATACATCATTGCGATCGTTGCTGCATTTTTTATCACACCAACATCGATTCTTCTTCCAAATGCTGTCACATCATCACAACTTTGAAAGGTCGCCAGTACATTTAAAAGTAACAGAGCAAATGTTGTTGTTTTCATACCTCCTGCTGTAGAACTTGGTGAACCTCCGATCAACATCAATAAAATCATCATTGCCTTTGATGCTCCTGTCAGCATCGAAAGATCTGTCGTATTAAATCCTGCAGTTCTCGGTGTCACAGCTTGAAACAATGATGCAAGCAACCGGTGAATCCCTGATAGATTTCCATAATCCTGAAAGAAAAAGAAAACAGCTGGTAACAGGATCAGACATAATGTTGTAGTTAGAATAACCTTACTCTGCATATGGTAATGCTTAAAATGAAATTTATGGAGATAAATGTCTTCCCATGTAAAAAATCCAATTCCACCAATGATGATCAGTAACATGATCACAATGTTGATCACTGGATTTACCGCATATGATGTCAATGATACAAATGGATGCCATTTTGTTCCAAGAAGATCAAATCCTGCATTACAAAAGGCTGATACAGAATGAAAGATCGACATCCAGATTCCCCGTAATCCAAAATCATGACAGAAAACAGGCATCATGAATAACGCACCGATCAATTCGATCAATAAAGTTCCTTTTAAAATAAAACTCATCAATCGAACGATCCCTCCTACTTTCGGTGCAGAGATCGCATTTTGCATCGTGCTTCGCTGCATAATCGATATTTTTCTTCCTGATAATATAAATACGGCTGTTGCTGTTGTTATAACTCCCAGACCTCCGATCTGTATCAGGAACATGATCACTGTCTGTCCAAAAACGGACCAGTAACTTCCAGTATCCAGAACTGCAAGCCCTGTCACACATACTGCAGAAGTTGACGTAAATAATGCTTTGTGAAATGGTGTTATGATTCCTTGAACCGATGAAATTGGCAGCATCAGGATCAATGCTCCAAAAAGGATCACTCCTGCGAACCCTAATATGATCACCTGAAATGATGTTAAATGTCTTTTTTTATGAATCTTCCATGGCATATATGATCTTACCTCTTTTTCAAATTATTTTATGACTTTTTGATTTTATCATCATTATATCTTTTATGATAAAAAGATAGTGTAAGGATATGTTCTCTTGTATTAAGATTGTATAAAGAAAAAAGGAGCTGGTATCGTTTTTTGATACCAGCTGCTTTTCTTCTATACGATATATGGAGTGCATTACAATGTTTTATCGAATGCTTTTTGCTAATTCTTTTGCTTCTTTTGTTAACTCTTGAATCTTATCAAAATCTCCTGCTTTCACAAGATCTCCTTTAACCATCCAGCTTCCTCCACAGCAAAGAATCTTATTAAATGTTAGATATTTTTCTAAGTTATTCGGATTGATTCCACCTGTTGGCATAAATCTTAATTCATGGTATGGAGCTGCCATCGCTTTGATCATATCAATTCCGCCTGCCTGTTCTGCTGGGAAGAATTTTACAACTTTTAATCCTTTCTTTACTGCCTGTGCTACTTCAGATGGAGATACACATCCTGGGAAGATTTCGATTCCTTTTTCCTGACAGTAGTCTACGATCTCTGGATCAAATCCTGGACTTACGATGAATTTTGCTCCTGCTTCAATTGCTTCATCAACCTGTTTTGTTGTAAGAACTGTTCCTGCTCCAACTAACATATCTGGATATTCCTGTGCCATAAGACGAATGGATTCCTGTGCTGCTTCTGTTCTAAATGTAACTTCTGCACATGGAAGTCCACCTTCCATCAATGCTTTTGCAAGAGGAAGTGCATCTTTAGTATTTTCTAATACTACAACTGGTACAACACCTAATTCTTCAAATTTATCTGCGATATAACTCATTTCTTTCATTTCCTTCCTATCTTTTAATATCAAAATTCATCTGCATGATATGCTCAATCAATGAAATATCATCTGTAATGTTTCCATCTCCATGAATTGTATGTTTCACTGCACTTGCAGCAACGCCGAAGTCCGCGATATCCTGTGGTTTGTATTCATTCATTAATGCATAAATGATTCCACTGACAAAAGCATCTCCTCCACCAACGCGGTCTAAGATATGAAATCTTAACTTCTGGCTTTCATACGTTTTTCCATCATACCAAAGGTATGCCATCAGACTATTTTCACTGCAGCTATGTGCATATCTGACATGTCTTGCAATGCATTTGATATTTGGATAACGTTTTACAAACTCCTGAAATACCTCTTCTTGCTGTTTGAAATCTGGATGGAATGGCACTCCGTCTTTGACGTCTCCTGCCTGATGATCCTGCTCATCTTTCCATAAATGATATGGCTCGATTCCAAATAAAACATCTATATATGGGAGACACATTGTACAAAAGTCTCTTGCTTCTTCCCAATCCCATAATGTGCTTCGGAAATTACCATCAAAACTTACTGTCATTCCTTTTTCTTTTGCAAGTTTCAGACAAACAAGGATCATTTCTTTACAGCTTTTTCCAAGTGCTGGTGTAATTCCGCTTAAATGAAGCCATGTATGTCCTTCTAAAATTGCACCAAGATCTGTTTGAGCAAAATCATACTCTGCAAATGCACTGTTTTTTCGATCGTAAATGACCTTACTTGGACGAATTCCATATCCTGTTTCCAGATAATAGGTCCCCAATCTATGTGTTGGTGCCTCTTCTTCTGTTGTAAATTTTACACTGGAACAATCAACGTCATTACTTCTTAGCATGCGGATTGCACTTTTCCCCAAACTGTTATCTGGAACAACTGTAAAAAATGAAGCGTCAATTCCAAGGTTTGCAAGGGAAAGAGCTACATTAGCTTCACTCCCTCCATATCTTGCTTCAAATATATTTGTTGTACGAATCTTTTCATAATCTGGTGGAGTCAGTCGAAGCATGATCTCACCGATCGTTATAAATTTCTCTTTCTTCATAATTAATACTCCAGATAGGCTCCCTTCATTGTGCTGGCTGCATGCTGACTAAATAATCTTAATACACCTTTTTCATATTTTGGTTTTCTTGGTTTCCAATTCTTTCTTCTTTCTTTTAAGATTTCATCAATCTCTTCCTTTGTTTTACGTTCACCATTGATACCAATGATATTTAATTTTCTTCCCATAACATCGATTTCAATTAAATCGCCTTCTTCAACTAATGCGATTGGTCCTCCATCTACAGCTTCTGGACTGCAGTGTCCGATCACTGGTCCTGTAGATGCTCCTGAGAAACGTCCGTCTGTGATCAGGGCAATGCTCTTTCCAAGTTCCTTATCACTGCTGATTGCCTCAGAGGTATAGAACATTTCCGGCATTCCGCTTCCCTTTGGACCCTCGTAACGGATGAAAACTGCATCACCCTTCTGAAC
>ENA-OUQW01003324-OUQW01003324.1-human-gut-metagenome-genome-assembly--contig:-NODE-3324-length-11822-cov-4.229370_pt1 | contig 11822 bp, 7 predicted proteins | sample MGYA00248464_ERZ548849 | MGnify/ENA primary metagenome ERZ548849 (study PRJEB26491, sample SAMN04978193) | human gut metagenome | host: Homo sapiens | study: EMG produced TPA metagenomics assembly of...
ATTATCTGCTATCCACATGGGTGTAATCCTTTCTGTACATTTTATTCTATTGTGGACTACGCTTTTGAAAACGTCAAGGGATATGTAAATGAATTGCAAGAAAACGCTGTCCAAAATCCGCGAATGAAATTTCATGGATACTCTGGCGGCGGATGCTGGTAAACATTGACAGGCAGAGAGATATCTCTTATAATTTTCACATATGTTGATACTAAAAGTACCGGCTGCGCAAAGCGGTTTATGGGAAAAAATATAGTGTTTGGCAAAAACGACGGAAATGTGTGAAAGGAAAATAAAAGAGAACACAGATCTGGATGCAGAAACAGCAGATCCGGACACAGAAACCGCGGACGGAACACACACATATAAAAATGGTTTCTGCACAGACGACGGCTGTGACGCATACGAGCCTGCAGTACTTACAACCGGCAAATATGATATAGATGCCAATGGTGAAAAAACGGACAGTGACGAAGCCTACGAAATCGGAAATGCAGGGCAGCTCTACTGGTTTGCCGGGCTTGTAAACGGAACATTGACAGACGGAACCGCGCAGAATCTGAAGGCGAACGTAGTTTTGACAGCTGATATCACAGTGAATGAAGATCTGCTGACAAGCATTAATACAGATGATGACGGAAATGTTACAAATGGTAGTTCTTTCAAAGCATGGCGACCAATGGGAATGGCAGATGAAAAGGGGAATTTGACAGGATGGTACACTGGTATTTTTGATGGAAATGGGCACAGTATCAGCGGCTTATACGTAAACAGAGATGAGGCAGCGGATGATGTGCATACATGGTTTAAAAGCTGTATTGGTTTATTTGGATATTATAGCGGAGTGACCAGAAATTTATCTGTTTTAGATTCTTATATGAGAGGAGAAGATTGCATTGGTGGCATTTGTGGTTACAATGATGGTGGAACTATCCAGAACTGTTATAGTGCTGCTACAGTATGTGGTGATTCCTATATAGGGGGTATTTGTGGTCGCAGTGAAGGTGATAGCATAATAGAAAACTGTTATAATACAGGATATGTTTATGGAGCTACTAGAAGTATAGGTGGTATCTGTGGAGATAATAGTGCCACATTGCAAGGGTGTTACAATGTTGGAAACGTTAACGGGAAATTTTATGTTGGCGGAATTGTTGGAGAAAGTTCCGGATTGGGTAATACAATATGGATAAAAGATTGTTACAATAGAGGAAATGTAATAGGGGATACGGAAAAAATTGGTGGTATCGGAGGATATATCGGTAGCAGTCTTGTTGAAAACTGCTATAGTCAGGCAACTGTCAGCGGAAATACAAATGTTGGGGGTATTTGTGGTAATAGTAATAAGGTTGACTTTCAGAATGCATACTATGATTCAAATTTGTACACAGGAAATGCGATTGGATATTTAAAAGCTGCAACAATCAAACAGACCGAAGGAAAGTCTTCGCAGGCATTTGAAAGCGGTGAGATCGCATATCTGCTGCAGGCAGGTCGTGAGGAAGCAATCTGGGGACAGACACTCTCCGGAAATGATGTGCAAGCTTATCCGATATTAGGCGGCGCAAAGGTATACCAGAATATCACCTATCAGGACTGCGCAAAAGATGAGGCGCATACAGTTTATACCTATGCAAATGAACAGAAACAGGAAAGTTATGATTATACCTTACAGGAAGTAAAAGCCAAAGAACCAAAGTGTACAGAAGCAGGAAACAAGGCTTATTACAAATGCAGTGTCTGTGGAAAACTTTACACAGATCAGGAAGGAACGAATGAAGTGTCAGCAAACACAGTAGTGGTTCCTGCCAAAGGGCATAGCTTTACATGGATCATTGACAGAGAAGCAACGGAGCAGGCAGAGGGAAGCAGACACGAGGAATGCAGCATTTGTCATGAAAAGAAAGCTGCAGTTGCAATCCCGAAACTGCCATCCAGTACACAGCCGAGCGAAGCGCCAAGCCAGAAGCCAAGTGAATCGCCAAGCCAGAAGCCAAGCGAAACGCCAAGCCAGAAACCAAGCGGATCGCCAAGCCAGCAGCCGGGGCAGGATATAAAAGTACCTGCAAAGGGCACAAAGCTGACAGCGAAAGGTGCCAGCTATCAGGTAACAAGCGCTGCAGAAAAGAATCCTACGGTTGTATACAAAGGCAGCAAAAAGCAGAAAGCTTCCGTAACGATCCCTGACACTGTTACAATTGATAAGGTGACTTATAAGGTAACTTCGATCGCAGCAAATGCATTTAAAAATAATAAGAAGCTGAAAAAAGTTGTGATTGGAAAGAATGTCACAAAGATCGGCAAAAAGGCATTCTATGGCTGCAGTAAATTAAAGAAGATCACGGTGAAAACAACAAAGCTGACCAAGAAAAATGTCGGCAGACAGGCATTCAAAGGAATTCATAAAAAAGCAGCCTTCAAAGTACCAAAGAAAAAGATAAGCAGCTATCGTAAAGTGTTTAGAGCCAGAGGTGCAGCAAAAACGACGAAAGTTACAAAATAAAGCAGAAAAGGTGTTTGCGGTGCAGACACCTTTCTGTTTGCCTAAAATTGTATACACGTATCCTTGACGAAATGCTATCTCATACATTATAATAGGTAACAGTTTTGTACTTTACCGTAGCAAAGAGTAGTCAAAACAATCGAAATTCTTACATATGGGAGGAGAACATGAGTAATACATTAGGTTGGATCATTGTAGCGTTTGTACTCTATCTTCTGGGCATGGTAGCAGTCGGAGCTGCTTACGCAAAGAAGAACAGCAGTGCAGAAGATTATTTTCTGGGAGGCAGAAGTCTTGGAGGCTTTGTGGCAGCGCTTTCCGCACAGGCATCGGATATGAGCGGATGGCTTCTGATGGGGCTTCCGGGCGGCGTATATGCGCTGGGAACAGGACAGTCGTGGATCGCGATCGGTCTTTTCCTCGGAACGGTTGTAAACTGGCTGGTTATTTCAGGACCGCTTCGCCGTTATACGATCCGGGCGAACAATTCCCTGACACTGCCTACTTACTTTGAGAACAGATTCCATGATAAGAAGAAAGTGCTTCTGCTGATCTCTTCGATCACGATTGTTATTTTCTTCCTTGTTTATACCGCATCAGCGCTGGCATCCGGTGGTAAGCTTTTCAATTCCGTATTTGGTGTAGATTACCGCATTGCATTGACGATCGGTGCACTTGTTATTCTGGTATACACATTCCTTGGCGGGTTCATGGCAGTCTGTGTGACCGACTTTATTCAGGGAACATTGATGCTGATCGGTCTTCTGATCGTTCCGCTGGTTGCATATCTGACACTGAGCGGAAGTCTGAGTGATCTTCTGACACAGAGCGGAGCACCGGGTGGAGCAGCAGCTTTCCTGAATCCTTTTGAGAACGGAGAGCGCCCATATACATTTGTTGAAATCTTTTCCCAGCTTGCATGGGGACTTGGATACTGCGGTATGCCTCATATCCTTACCCGCTTCATGGCTGTAAAGAGTGAGAAAGAATTAAAAAAATCCAGTGCGATCGCAATCGTGTGGGATATCCTTTCTCTGACAGCAGCGTGCTTTATCGGTATTATAGGTCGTGCATATCTGCTTCCGACTGTACTTGGTGAAAATGGTGCATCTTCCTCAGAGAGTGTATTTATCGAGATGATCAATAAACTGTTTTCCAGTCATCTGGGACTTCCGTTTATCGGAGGAATCTTCCTCTGCGGTATTCTTGCGGCAATTATGTCCACAGCGGATTCACAGCTTCTGGTAACAGCGTCCGCAGCATCTGAGGATTTATATCATCAGTTCATTAAGAAGGATGCAGACTCAAAGGAAATCCTTGCAGTTGCAAGACTTACGGTTATCGTGGTGTCTGTTCTGGCATTTGTGATCGCGTGGAATCCGAACAGCAGTATCATGGGACTGGTATCCAATGCATGGGCCGGTCTTGGTGCAGCGTTTGGTCCGACTGTGGTAATGTCACTGTTCTGGAGAAGAACAAACCTTGCAGGTGCAGTTGCAGGTATTGTTTCCGGTGGTCTGACAGTTATCGTCTGGGATTATATACCGTTTGCGGCAGGACAGACTCTTGGTTCTTATACAGGACTTTATTCTCTGGCTGTAGGTTTTGCTGTCAGCCTTGTGATGATCATTATCTTCAGTCTGGCTACAAAAGCACCATCCAAAGAAATCACAGATGTGTTTGATAAAGTGACAGGAAAATAATAGAATAGAAAGACTATCCATTTTCGGATGAATTTGTTATAATGGCAGTAGCGCAAAAAAGCGTTACTGCTTTTTTAACCTGATAAACTGCGGAGCAGTTATTCGGTGTAGAGCTGCGTAGCGAAGCGGACGATTTTATCCGCTTGATTATTACAAGAAGAAGGTGTCGCACATGAAGAAATATGATTATCTGATAGTAGGAGCCGGCCTTTTTGGTGCAGTATTTGCACATGAGGCCACAAGACGGGGGAAAACATGCCTTGTGATCGATAAGAGAGGTCATATCGGCGGTAATATTTACACAGAAGAAGTAGAGGGGATCCAGGTACACAGATACGGTGCACATATCTTCCATACTTCCAGAAAACAGGTGTGGGATTATATCAATCAGTTTGCAGAATTTAATCATTTTGTAAATTCACCGATCGCAGTCTATAAGGATGAGTTATATAATCTGCCGTTTAATATGAATACCTTTCATCAGCTCTGGGGAGTACGTACTCCTGCAGAAGCAAAGGCGAAGATACAGGAACAGATCGCAAGAATGCACATTACTCATCCGAAGAACCTGGAGGAACAGGCGCTTGCACTGGTTGGACAGGACGTATATGAGAAACTGGTAGAGGGATATACAAGGAAGCAGTGGGGCAGGGAGTGTAAAGATCTGCCGGCATTTATCATAAAAAGACTGCCTTTGCGTTATACTTATGATAATAACTATTTCAAAGATCCTTATCAGGGAATCCCCAAAGGTGGATATACACGTATTGTGAAGAAACTTCTGGAGGGTGTACAGGTATGTCTGAATACAGATTTCTTTGCAAACAGAGAAGAACTGACTGCACAGGCAGATAAAGTACTCTTTACAGGTATGATCGATGAATTTTATGACTATTGTTACGGAGAACTGGAATACAGATCACTGAGATTTGAGACAGAAGTGCTGGATATGGGAAATTATCAGGGCAATGCGGTTGTCAATTATACAGATTATGAAGTTCCGTATACAAGGATCATCGAGCATAAACATTTTGAATTTGGTACACAGCCAAAGACTGTGATCACCAGAGAATATCCGGCAGCATGGGAGAAAGGTAAAGAGCCGTACTATCCGGTCAATGACCCGAAGAACAGTGAACTGTTTGACAAATATGAACGTCGCGCACTGGAAGAGAAGAATGTGATCTTTGGCGGAAGACTCGGCATGTATCGCTACATGGATATGGATCAGGTTATTGAAGAGGCGCTGTCTCTGGCAGAAACAGAGCTTACCTATGAAGAGCCATGAAAGTAGAGTTTTGGATCGTAAGAGAAAGGTAACTGTAAAGGCAGCAGACAGTTGCAGATAAAGTAACCGGAAAGGACAAATATATGACAGACACACCAACAATTGCTCTTTATTACAGAGAGCATGATCCGATGAAAAGAAAGATGTTTCTTGACCAGTCTATTGCTGCAGGCGAAGATGAGGAGGCAAATGCTGTCCGTAAGGAACTGTGGGAACTGCGTTACGGAGAACCTTCAGAGGCAGGTTCCGGTACGCGTGCTGATGGGTATCTGGCGCTTTGGATGGCAATGGAATACAGCAAGGATACAGCGGGAAAGCTGTTTGGTTTAAAGAGAGCCAGAAAAGAAATCGAGAAAAACCTTGCCAGACTGAAATTCAGGGAAATGCAGGAAAAGAGCGAACTTCACAGGGAACTGCTTTACAGAGAATGCTGCCATATGGTCAAAACCTATATGGAACTCTGCGAGAAGGATAAGGCCTATAACACGATCTTGTGCGGGATTGTCCATATCAGTGAGAAAAGTGCAAAGAGTAAGATTCAGAACGATATTTATACCACTGCCATTGCATTTCCGGAGGAAATCAACATGCAGGAAGAACTGGAAATGATAACAAGGGCAGCAAGAGAAGTTTATGAGGCACATTTCCCGGGAGAAGGCGGATTATAAAGAAAAGCCCAAAAAAAATTACTGGAGGCATACATGAACAAAGAAAATTTGACGGCTTATGAAGTTGTGACAGAAGAAAATCTGACAGATATCCATTCTACAGGCTGGCTTCTGCGCCATAAGAAAACAGGTGCAAGAGTTATGCTGATCGAGAATGATGATGAGAATAAAGTATTTAATATCGCATTCCGCACACCGCCTAAGGACAGCACAGGTGTGGCACATATCCTGGAGCACAGTGTACTCTGCGGTTCAAGGGAATTTCCATTAAAGGATCCTTTCGTAGAACTGGTAAAGGGTTCTCTGAATACGTTCCTGAATGCTATGACTTATCCGGATAAAACCTGCTATCCTGTAGCCAGCTGCAATGATAAGGATTTTCAGAATCTGATGCATGTTTATCTGGATGCGGTATTTTATCCGAATATCTATAAAAGAGAAGAGATTTTCCGTCAGGAAGGCTGGAACTATCATCTGGAACAGAAGGAAGGACCGCTGAAATATAACGGTGTTGTATATAATGAAATGAAAGGTGCTTTCTCCTCACCGGATGAAGTTCTGGAACGGGAGATTATGAATCACCTTTTCCCTGATACCACTTATGGATGTGAATCAGGTGGTGATCCGAAAAATATTCCGGATCTTACCTATGAGAATTTCCTGAATTTCCACAGAACTTATTACCATCCATCCAACAGCTATATTTATCTGTATGGAAATATGGATATGGAAGAGAAACTGGCATTCCTGGATGAGCATTATCTGTCGCATTTTGATTATCTGGATGTGGATTCTGTTATTCAGGAACAGAAAGCATTCGGAGCATGCCAGGATGTGACTCTTGAGTATCCGGTTGCTGAGAATGAGGGAGAAGAGGACAATACCTATCTTTCTTATAACATGGTTGTGGGAAATGCTGCGGACAGTCAGATGGCGATGGCATTTGAGGTATTGGATTACGCACTGTTAAGCGCACCGGGAGCACCGTTAAAGCAGGCACTTCTGGATGTAAAAGCAGGCAAGGATGTCTATGGATCTTATGATGATGGTATTCTCCAGCCATATTTTACAGTAATTGCAAAAGGTTCCAATCCGGACAGAAAAGAAGAATTCGTATCTGTGATCAGACAGGTACTGGGAGATATTGTTAAGAATGGAATTGACAGGAAAGCTGTAGAGGCAGGAATCAATTACTTTGAATTCCGCTATCGTGAAGCTGATTTTTCCTCTTATCCGAAAGGACTGATGTACAGTCTGGATATTCTGGGAGACTGGTTGTATGAAAAAGGAAATCCCTTTGCACAGGTACAGCAGCTTACAGTTTTTGAAAAACTGAAAAAGGCAGTAAACGAAGGATATTTTGAAGAACTGATCCGTAAATATCTTCTTGAGAATCCACATGGATGCATCATGACTCTTGTGCCGAAGAAAGGTCTGGCAGCCCAGCGTGAGAAAGAGCTGGAGGAGAAGCTGGAAGCATACAGAAGCAGTCTTTCTGAAGAACAGCTGGATGCAATGGTTGAGAAGACGAAAGCACTGGAAGCATATCAGGAAGCCGGCGAAGATCCAAAAGCACTGGAGTGCATTCCGATGTTAAAGAGAAGTGATATTAAAAGAGAAGCTGCAAAGATCATAAATGAAGAATTAACGGTAGATGACAGTCTGTTCCTTTACCATGACGTATGCACAAATGGCATCGGTTACGTAGACCTGATGTTTAAGACTGACAGTATTGCGCCTGAGCAGATTCCTTATCTGGGACTTTTGAAATCCGTACTGGGTTATGTGGATACAGAGAATTACACATACGGAGAACTGTTTAATGAGATCAATGCCAATACAGGCGGTATCAACTGTGGGGTAGAGGTTTTTGACAGAGCTGATTCTACAGAAGAGTTTCAGGCTATGTTCTCTGTAAGAGGTAAGGCACTTTATACGAAAATGGATTTCCTTTTCAAAATGATCGGGGAGATCCTGAACAGCTCGAAACTGGAGGATACCAAGCGTCTCTATGAGATTGTTGCATCTGTGAAGTCCAGGGCACAGGTAAACCTGACAGGTGCCGGACATTCCACTGCTGTACTCAGAGCAGCTGCATATTCTTCTCCGATGGCTGCATTTCAGGATGAGATGGCGGGAATCGGATATTATCAGTTTATCGAGAAACTGGAAAAAGATTTTGAACAGCGAAAAGAGGAAACTGTAGAAGAGCTTTGCAAACTGATGAAAAAAATTCTCCGTCCGGAGAACTTTATGATCAGTTATACAGGTGAGAGAGAGTCCCTGGAGACAGTTCAGAAACTGGCGGGAACTGTAAAGGCAGGACTTGGCACAGAGCCGGTGGAGAAATCGGAAGAGAAGCTGACCTGCACAAAGAAGAATGAGGGATTTAAGACTTCCGGACAGGTCCAGTATGTGGCTCAGACCGGTAACTTTAAGAAAAAAGGCCTGGAATATACAGGTGCACTGGAAATTCTGAAGGTTATCTTAAGTTATGATTATCTGTGGATGAATCTGCGCGTAAAGGGCGGTGCATATGGATGTATGAGCGGATTTAAGAGGAATGGTGAGAGCTATCTGGTATCTTACCGCGATCCTCATCTGAAACGTACACTGGATGTATATAAGGGGATTCCGGATTATATCCGCAATTTCCAGGCAGATGAGCGCGAGATGACAAAATATATCATTGGTACCATCAGCGGAAAGGATGTTCCCAGGACACCTCAGATGAAAGGTTCTGTTTCCAAGACAGCATATTTCTGCGGTGTGACAGAGGAGATGCTCCAGAAAGAACGTGATCAGATTCTGAATGCGTCTGCAGAGGATATCCATGCACTGGCCGAGATTATAGAGGCAGTTCTGGCAGCAGATCAGATATGTGTGGTGGGAAGCGAGAGCAAGGTGGCTGAGGCCTCTGATGTACTGATGGAAGTGAAACCACTGATCAATTGTTAAAAAAGGAAAGAACAGAATGAACGAAAATTTTAAATCCGGATTTGTAGCGATTATTGGACGTCCAAACGTAGGTAAATCCACTCTGATGAATCATCTCATCGGACAGAAGATCGCTATCACATCCAAGAAACCACAGACAACCAGAAACCGTATCCAGACCGTTTATACCTGTGACGAAGGTCAGATCGTATTTCTCGATACTCCCGGTATTCACAAGGCAAAGAATAAGCTGGGAGAATATATGGTTCAGGTGGCAGAGCGAACTTTAAAAGAGGTAGATGCCATTATGTGGCTGGTAGAGCCAAGTACCTTTATCGGGGCAGGAGAGCGTCATATTGCAGAACAGCTTCAGGGAATCGGAGTGCCGGTAATCCTGATCATCAACAAAATTGATACTGTATCAAAGGAAGAAATCCTTCCTGCCATTGACACCTACCGAAAAGTATGCGATTTCGCAGAGATTATCCCATGCTCCGCACTGCGTGGACAGAATACACAGGATATTATCGGTTGTATCCTGAAATATCTGCCTTACGGTCCTATGTTTTATGATGAGGATACAGTTACTGATCAGCCTCAGCGTCAGATCGTGGCTGAGATCATCCGCGAGAAAGCACTTCATGCACTGGATGCGGAAATTCCTCATGGAATCGCAGTTGCCATTGACCGGATGAAAACACGTCCGGGAAAAAATCCAATCGTGGATATTGATGCGACAATTATCTGTGAAAGAGAGTCTCACAAAGGAATTATCATCGGCAAACAGGGTGCGATGTTAAAGAAAATCGGAAGTAATGCAAGATATGAGATTGAGCGTATGCTGGAATCAAAAGTGAATCTGAAGCTTTGGGTAAAAGTAAAGAAAGACTGGAGAGACAGTGATTTCCTTATCAAGAACTTTGGTTACGATAAGAAGGAAATCTAAATAAAAAGACAGTCAGGAAACAGAGAGAATGAGTGATTTGATAACTGTGCAGGGAGTAGTGCTCTCTGCCATGCCTGTGGGAGAATATGACAAGCGGATCGTCCTTCTCACCAGAGAAAGAGGCAAGATTTCCGCGTTTGCAAAAGGAGCCCGCCGCCCAAACAGCCAGTTTCTGGCGGCTGCCAATCCTTTTGTGTTTGGAACCTTTGCCCTTTATGAGGGGCGTTCCAGTTATAATCTGAATCAGGTATCCATCAGTCATCATTTTGTGGAACTGGCAGGCGAACAGCCTGGAATCTACTATGGATATTATTTTCTGGAACTGGCAGATTATTTCGGACAGGAGGGGATTGACGAGAAAGAATCTATGAACCTTCTGTATGTGACAGTGAAGGCACTTCTGAACCCGAATATTGATGACAGGCTGGTGAGGTGTATTTTTGAACTTCGTATGATGGCTGCACAGGGATTGTGTCCTTCACTGTTTCATTGTGTGTGCTGCGAAAGACAGCCTGTGGAGGGAGAAGAGCTTTTCTTTTCTCAGCAGAATCATGGTATTCTGGATAAAGCCTGTCTGGGACATGTAAATGATGCAAAGAGAATCTCAGCACCTGCATTATATGCCATGCAGTACATAGTAACTGCTTCTCTTGGGAAGCTTTATACATTTACTGTTACAGAAGAAGTACTCCATGAACTGGAACGTCATATCCATACCTATATTGCTGCGAACACTGAAAAACGGTTCAAAAGTCTGGAAATTCTGGAAATAATGAGCTGAGATACCTTGAAAAAGAAATCAGATACAGTTATAATAACGTTAATTGTAGCTGTTTATTACGTTAATCAAATAGCGGAATGGATTGTGAACCAAATTGCCTGACGGATATGAACAGTTACACGCATTTTATAAAAAGAACGAGGAGAATAGTCATGGAAAAAACAATGGACAAAATCATTGCGCTGGCAAAGGCAAGAGGATTTGTTTACCCGGGTTCCGAAATCTATGGTGGTCTTGCAAACACATGGGATTACGGTAATCTTGGTGTAGAATTAAAGAATAACGTAAAACGTGCATGGTGGCAGAAATTTATTCAGGAATCCCCATACAATGTAGGTGTTGACTGTGCAATCCTGATGAACCCGCAGACATGGGTTGCATCCGGACATCTGGGAAGCTTCTCTGACCCGCTGATGGACTGTAAGGAATGTCATGAGCGTTTCCGCGCAGATAAGATCATCGAAGACTTCAGCCAGGAGAATGGCATTGAACTTGAGAGCTCTGTAGACGGATGGTCTCAGGAAGAGATGATGAACTTCATCAAAGATCACAATGTACCATGCCCTACATGCGGCAAACATAACTTTACAGATATCCGTCAGTTCAACCTGATGTTCAAGACATTCCAGGGTGTTACAGAGGATGCGAAGAACACAGTATACCTTCGTCCTGAGACAGCACAGGGTATCTTTGTAAACTTCAAGAATGTACAGCGTACATCCAGAAAGAAACTTCCATTCGGTATCGGACAGATCGGTAAGTCTTTCCGTAACGAGATCACACCGGGTAACTTTACATTCCGTACAAGAGAGTTCGAGCAGATGGAGCTTGAGTTCTTCTGCAAACCGGACACAGACCTTGAGTGGTTTGATTACTGGAAGAGCTTCTGCCTGAACTGGCTGTCATCTCTTGGACTGAAAGATGAGGAAGTACGTTACCGTGACCATGATCAGGAAGAGCTTTCCTTCTACAGTAAGGCTACTACAGACGTTGAGT
>ENA-OUQW01003326-OUQW01003326.1-human-gut-metagenome-genome-assembly--contig:-NODE-3326-length-11815-cov-2.956633_pt1 | contig 11815 bp, 7 predicted proteins | sample MGYA00248464_ERZ548849 | MGnify/ENA primary metagenome ERZ548849 (study PRJEB26491, sample SAMN04978193) | human gut metagenome | host: Homo sapiens | study: EMG produced TPA metagenomics assembly of...
CCCAGCGGAAGCCCCGCGGGCAGGAAATAGATCTTGCTGCGGCGGGTGATATCCGGGGCGGTGTCCGGCGGCAGGGCGACGCCGGGCAGCAGCTCCTGCGTGGGGGCGCTGCCGAAGCCGGACACGCCCAGGCCGATGAGCCGCACCGGCTGGGGCAGGGCTTCGGCCTCCAGCAGGGCGGTGCCGGTCTCGTAGATGGTCTCGGTACTGTTCGTGGCTTCGGACAGGGTGCGGGAGCGGGTGATCTGGCGGAAATCCGCGAACTTGATCTTGAGGGTCACGGTGCGGCCGCGCAGGCCGTGACGGCGCAGCGAGGCCCCCACGCGCTCGGCATGGCCGAGGAGCATGGTCTTGAGGAATTCCCGGTCGCGGGTATCGCGGGCAAAGGTTGTCTCGGCGCTCTCGCTCTTGGCCTCGTGTTCGGGCACCACCGGCCGGGGGTCGATGCCCCGGGCCCGGGCGTGCAGTTCCCGTCCCCATTTGCCGAAACGCTGCTCCAGCAGCTCCGGGCTGTAGCGGCGCAGCTGCTCCACGCGGCGGATACCCAGGGCCTCCAGCTCGGCCACCATGCGTCTGCCCACACCGGGCAGACGGCGCACGTCCAGCCCGCCCAGGAAACCATCCACGTCTTCCGGGCGCAGGATGTAGATGCCGTCGGGCTTGTTGATGTCCGAACAGATCTTGGCCAGGAACTTGACCGGCGCCGCGCCCACGGAACAGGTCAGGCCGCCGGTGACCTCGCGCACCCGGGCCTTGATGGCCGGGATGAGCTGTTCCACAGGGCCGAACAGGCGTTCCAGGCCGGTGGCGTCCAGATAGGCCTCGTCGATGCTGGCCGGCTCCACCAGCGGGGAAAAGTCCTGCAGGGCGGCCATGATGCGGCCGGATATCTCCGCATAGCGGCGGCGGTTGCCGCGCACGAAGATAGCCTGCGGGCACAGACGATGGGCCGTGGCCATGGGCATGGCCGAATGCACGCCGAAGCGCCGCGCCTCATAGGACGCGGTGGAGACCACCCCGCGCGTCTCGCCGCCGATGATGACCGGCTTGCCGCGCCATTCCGGGTGATCCATCTGCTCCACGGAGGCGAAGAAGGCATCCATGTCCAGATGCAGGATGATGCGGGGGAAAGGATCAGGCAAAGACCGCATGGGGCATCCTTTGCCGGGCCGCCGGCAAGACGGCCCGGTGGCGATCAGCTTTTTTGCGTCGCGGGGCCTTCGTCGAAGACTTCGCGCACGCGTTCCAGTTCCGCTTCCAGACCGGTACGGCCTACGCCCAGATCATCCAGCAGGAAACGGGACATGCTCAGGGCCACCTCGCGTTCGCCGCTGAAGGCCCCCTCCACGCCCATGCCGCGCAGGCTGTCGGCCTCGCTGGCAAAGGGCGTGTTGACGAAGATGCGCAGATCAGGATTGATGGCACGGGCGATGGGCACCACTTCCCTGGCCGGGATGCCCGGGGCCGAGAGCAGCAGGGCCTGTGCCTGCTCCAGACCGGCTTCGCGCAGCACTTCGGCCTGGGTGGCGTCGCCATGGACGGCCGGACGACCCAGCCCGCGCAGGCGGCGGACCGTATCGATATTGGCCTCCACCACCACAGGCAGCATGCCGTGTGCCCGGGCGATGCGGCACAGGCTGCGGCCCACGGGGCCGAAGCCCACGACCACCACGCGCGGCAGGCCGTCGGCAGCGGTCTGCCCGTGCTCCATGCGGGGCAGGCGGGCGCCCAGGCCCAGGCGTTCCAGCAGACGGGTCAGGGCCCCCACACGCCGGAAGAGCAGCGGGTTGAGCGTGATGGAGAGCAGGGCCGCCGGGATGACGGCATTGCTGATGCTGCTGTCGAACAGGCCGAAGCTGACCCCCAGCGCTATGAGGATGAAGGTGAATTCGCCTATCTGCCCCAGCGAAAGCCCCACGGAAACGGCCAGACGCAGCGGTTTTCGGGCCACGAGGCAGACCAGGAAGGCCAGCAGGGGCTTGAGCAGCACGATGACGCCCAGGGCCATCAGGAAAAGGGGCCATTGTTCCAGCAGAGCGGCGGGGTCGAAGAGCATGCCCACGGACACGAAGAACAGCACCGCGAAGGCATCACGCAGGGGCAAGGCCTCGGCGGTGGCACGGGCGCTGAAATCGGACTGGCCTACCACCATGCCCGCCAAAAAGGCCCCGAAGGCCATGGACGCGTCGAAGAACAGGGCCGAGCCCACGGCTATGCCCAGGGCGAGCACGATGACCGCCAGCGTGAACAGGTCACGGGTGCCCGTGCGCGCCACATAGCCCAGCAGGGCGGGGATCAGGCGCTGTCCGGCCACGAGGGTGAAGACCGTGAGCGCGGCCAGCTTGAGCAGGGTCTTGCCCAGTATCCACCAGATGTTGCCTTCTCCGGCGCCCAGGACCACGGGCAGGAGCACCAGCAGCAGGATGGTGAACAGGTCTTCCACCACCAGCCAGCCCAGGGCCACATGGCCGGTAGGGGTGTGCAGCACATGGTTGTCGGCCAGGACGCGGGTGAGCACCACGGTGCTCGCCACGGAGACCGACATGCCGAAGACCGCGCCCGCCCAGAGGGAGAAGCCCCAGAACTGGAGCAGGAGCATGCAGGACAGGGTCGTGAGCGTGATCTGCACGGCGGCCCCGCCCAGGGCGATGCCGCGCACGGCCAGCAGATCCTTGAGGTGAAAGTGCAGGCCCACGCCGAACATGAGCAGGATGATGCCGATCTCGGCCAGTTGCGAGGCCAGGCCCGCATCGGCCACGAAGCCCGGCGAATGCGGCCCCACCAGGATGCCCGCCAGCAAATAGCCTACCAGAGGCGACAAACGGAGCTTCTGGGTCACGAAGCCCAGGACGAGGGCGGCGCCCAGGCCTCCGGTGAGGGTCAGGATCAGGGAAATATCGTGCGGCATGCTCATGGGCGCGTGCTGTCCTCGCCGGGGAGCCACTGGGCCCAGAGCGTGCGCTGACGGGGACCGTCGCCTTCGCACAGATAGATGGACTGCCAGCGGCCCAGCTGCAACTGGCCTTCCTCCACGATGAGCATCAGGCTGGGGCCGTGCAGGGTGGTCTTGATGTGGGCGTCGCTGTTGCCTTCGGCATGGTCGAAGCCCGCGTCCTGCGGCACCATGGCGCTGAAAAAGCGCACCATGTCGCGGCGGACGTCGGGATCCGCCCCTTCATTGATGGTCAGGCCGCAGGTGGTGTGCGGCGAGAAGAGCAGCAGGGCACCGTTGCGGCGGCCCTGCTGGCGGCCGCGGGCCACCAGATCCCGGACCTGGGCGGTGATGTCGCGCATTTCGCAGCGGCTGCGCGTGGCCACGGACAATGTCTCCATGATGTCTCCTTGTCTTTCCCGAGGGATGGGCTTAGGGTCGGGACGCATTCCCCGCCTGCCGCACGGCACGCTCCGGTGCGTCGCGGGCGGCGCGTCCTTGGAGCCTGTCCCGCTGGGGACAGGGGCCGCGTTTTGCGGCCATCCCGGCATTTTTTACCCGAACACTCCCATGCAAATCAATGATCCCGAACGTACCCGGCAGGCTGCGCCCGAGCTGCGCCTGGCTGCTCCCGAAGCCGACGACTTCACGGAACATCCCCTGAGCATGAACGGCGAGGCCCCGGCCGGCAAAAGCGCCCGCGGCGGCAAGGGCGCCACGGCTGCGGCCCCCTCCTTTTCCTGCTCCGCGTCCTGCCCGCTTTCGCATGTGCCGCAAAAGGCCTGGCTGCATCTTTTCCGGGTGCCTTTCCGCAAACGTCATCCCGTCATTTTCTGGGGCCTGCTGATCCTGCTGCTGGGCGGCATCGCGGCCTTCATGGTCTCCCAGGCCACCGGTCTGGGCAGCGAGCGCATCGCCCTGGTGCGTGTGACCGGGCCCATCATGGACATCGATGCCCAGCTGCGCTGGATCGACAAGCTGGGCCGCATGCCCGGCGTCAAGGGCGTGCTGGTGCGCGTGGACTCCCCCGGCGGCGGTGCCGCCGCCTCGCAGGAACTGTATGAGGCCCTGGCCCGTCTGGGCAAGGACAAGCCCATCGCCGTCAGCATGGGCAGCACGGCGGCCTCCGGCGGCCTGATGGTCAGCATGGCGGGCAAGCGTGTTTTCGCCAATGCCTCCACCGTGACCGGCTCCATCGGCGTGCGCATGGACATCCCCCAGATCCGGGGCCTGCTGGACAAGCTGGGCCGCGAAGCCGACGCCCGCCACGAGCTGCGCATCCACGACGTCCTCCTGCAGGTGGGCCTTGCCGACATCGAACACGGCCCCATCATCCACGACGCCCCCTACAGCAACACCCTGCTCGTCAGCCTTGAAGATGCCGACGGCCAGGCCCTGTTCAGCATGGAATACTATTCCGTGGGCGGCGGCTTCATCCAGTGGAAGGGCTGGACCCCGCCCGAACGCGGCAAGCCCGTGCATCCCTACGGCACCATGCGCCAGCTGCGCGAACAGCTGGCCAAGACCGGCCTGACCCTGCACGAACTGATCCTGGACAACGAGAGCGCCATCACCGGCATGTCCCGCCCGGACATCTTCCAGAACCTGGAACAGATCATGGAATCCATGTACGCCAGCGTGCGCCGCGGCCTTGAGGCCGAAGGCCAGCTGCCCGGCACCCTTGGCGTGTGGCGCAAGGGGCATACCCTGCTGGAGCGTGCCCGCGAGATGCCCCTGGCCGTGGACCGCTTCCTGGGCCAGGTCAACGCCTACGCCTTTGCCGTGGCCGAAGAGAACGCCTCGGGCGGCGTCATCGTCACTGCGCCCACCTGCGGGGCCGCGGGCGTCATGCCCGCCCTGCTCTACGCCATGCGTTACAACATGAACATCGGCGACCGGGCCCTGCGCGAAGGCGTGCTGGCCTCGGCGGCCGTGGGTTTCCTGGCCAAGCATAACGCCGGTATCGCCGGTGCCGAGGTGGGCTGTCAGGGCGAAGTGGGCGTGGCCTCCAGCATGGCCGCCGCCATGCTGGCCCATGCGCGCGGGTACGCCGTGGATGTGGTGGAAAACGCCGCCGAAGTGGCGCTGGAACACCATCTGGGCCTGACCTGCGACCCCGTGGGCGGCTATGTGCAGATCCCCTGCATCGAGCGCAACGCCGTGGGCGCCATCAAGGCCTACAATGCCTGCCTGCTGGCCACCTGCGAAAAGTCCTCGCAGCACATGGTCAGCCTGGACGCCGTCATCATGGCCATGAACGAGACCGGCCGCGAGATGAACGCCAAATTCAAGGAAACCAGCGAAGGCGGCCTGGCCGTCAGCCTGGTGGAATGCTGATCGGGAGCCCTGCGCTCCCCCGGGGCCGTCTTCGTCCATCCGATGAAGGCGGCCCCTTCCGTCCCCGGACAGGAACAGGGACGGCACCCGCCGGTGCCGGACGCCCGCAGCACGGCCCTGCCACGGGCCCGGGACCTGTTCCCCTGCTTTTTCAACCTTTTCACCCTCAAGGAACCTTCATGGCACAGACCCCTGAAACCGGCCATGCCGCCTCCGGCCGCTGGACGAAATTCGACGTCGTCTGGATGCTCAACCTCTTCGGCACCGCGGTGGGCGCGGGCATCCTCTTCCTGCCCATCAATGCGGGCATGTCCGGCATCTGGCCCCTGGTCGTCATCACCCTGCTGGTGGGCCCCATGACCTATTTCGCCCACCGGGGCCTGGCCCGCTTCGTGCTGTCCTCCTCCCGCGCCGACAGCGACATCACCGCCGTGGTGGAAGAGCACTTTGGCCTTTCCGCAGGCAAGCTCATCACCCTGCTCTATTTCTTCGCCATCTACCCCATCCTGCTCATCTATGCCGTGGGCATCACCAACACGGTGGAATCCTTCATCATCAACCAGCTGCAGATGGCCGCGCCGCCGCGCCTGCTGCTCTCCGGCGTGCTGGTGGCGGCCCTGATGGCCGTCATCCTGGTGGGCGAGAACTTCATGCTCAAATTCAACGAGTGGCTGGTCTACCCCCTGTGCGGCATCCTTTTCTGCCTGTCGCTCTACCTCATCCCGCACTGGAACACCTCCGCGCTGGGGCAGATGCCTGATGCCGGCAGCTTCCTGGGCACCCTCTGGCTCACCCTGCCGGTGCTGGTCTTCGCCTTCAACCATTCGCCCGCCATCTCGTCCTTTGCCCTGGCCCAGCGCCGCCACTACGGCGACATGGCCGAGCAGAAGGCCTCCCAGACCCTGCGCGGCACGGCCTGTATCCTGGTGCTCTTCGTCATGGCCTTCGTCTTCAGCTGCGTGCTCAGCCTCAGCCCCGCCCAGCTGGTGGAAGCCAAGGCCCAGAACATCCCCGTGCTCTCCTATCTGGCCAACCAGTTCGACAATCCCTTCATCTCCTGGTTCGGCCCGCTCATCGCCTTCCTGGCCATCGGCAGCTCGTTCTTCGGCCACTATCTGGGCGCCCGCGAAGGCCTGCACGGCATCCTGGTCCAGATGTCCTCCAATCCCGAAGCCACGGCCACCTCGCGCAGCGTGCGCACCGGCATCGCCCTGTTCTTCTTCGTGACCCTCTGGCTTGCCGGCTGGCTCAACCCCGGCATCCTGGACATCATCGAGTCCCTCAGCGGCCCGGTCATCGCCATGATCCTGTTCATCATGCCCATGTACGCCGTGCACAAGATCCCGGCCATGAGCCGCTACCGTGGCCAGTGGAGCAATGCCTTCGTGCTGGCCGCCGGTTGCGTGGCCATCTCTTCCCTGCTCTACAAGCTGTTCTGATCCCGCGCGCAGCATCCGTAAAACAGGACGTCCGCCGGTCTCCGTGCCGGTGGACGTCTTTTTTTGTGCCCGCAGACCTGCGCGGTCGATGCGGCCCGCCATGGCCTGGCCCCGCCTGCTGCGCAGCAGGCGGGGCGCATAGCCAGCATCTCGGATAAAGGAAGGAGGGGGAGAAAGGCTCCTGCCGGAAAGCCCCATATGCCGCGCTTGCGGGAACAGCCCGCACCACGCCATCACGGCAGGAAGATGCCGGAACATACGGGACAGCGAAGAGACGCACCGGCACTGACGGACACTGTGATCCAGGGCCCTGTCGGCCCGGATGTCCAATGGCGGGAGCAGACGTCAACCCGCCCACCAGCCTGCCGGGTCTGATGATGGCACCGGCCCCACCGGGAAACCAGGCCCACAGGAAGGCGCCGCTCCCTCCTGCCAGCTGGCCAGGACCGGCATGATGCCTGGTCCCACAGGGCGCCCGGCCCGTCCGGGACGACGCCATACCGCCGGATCGGCACAAGCCGTTCCCACCGGGCCGGCGGGCAGCGGATAAAAAAAGACGACCGGCTGCCCAGGGGGAGGAGCAGCCGGCCAAAGAGGGAGGATGTTCTGATGGTTAGAGGTTATGGTGAAGGAGGAGGATGCTCTCGTGAGCCCCGGCAGGACCAAGGGGGATTGCCCTGCCGGTTATGTTGTCCGCCAAAGGCGGGGAGGGGCGATCTCAGGATGTAAAATCTGCCTTTTCTCAGGAAGGCCCGGCCGGGGCCAGGGGAAACCCCGGCCGGGGTAGAAGTTCCAGAGGACTGCATTTTGTAGAGCGGGAGCTCTGGTTAAAGGTGCCTGTCAAAGGAGGTTGCTGTTTTCGGGAGCCTGGCCGGAAGGAGGAGGAGCTTCCGGCCAGATATTTTTTTCTGCCGTTGGCAGGGATCAGCTCTTAATAGTGGCCGCGATGGGGACCGTCGTCGTAGCTGGCGTCACCGCGGGGGCCGTCACCGCGAGGGCAATCCATGGCGGGGCCGCGATCGCCACGGGGACCACGGGGGCCGCGGGGAGCGTCTTTGAAGCCTTCCGGCACGCCCACTTCGGCAGCCAGCTTGTCGCCCAGGGCGTCATGCAGGTCGGCCATCTCGTTGCGCAGGCGGGTCATCTCGGTAGCGGCCTCACGCACGGCCTTCACATCGGGGTTGGTGGCGTTTTCCAAAGCCCGCAGTTCCTGGCGCTTGACGTAGATGCTGTCGCGCAGCTGCTCCATGCGGGGAGCGAATTCTTCCATGATCTTGTCGAACTTGGCACGCTGCGCGTCCGACATGGCCCGGTAACCCCAGCCACGGGCGTGACCGTGATGTCCCCAGCCGCCTTCCCAGCAGCCGCCGTCGCCGTAACCGTAGCAGGGACCGTAACCGTTGCCCTGGCCGCGATGATGGGGGCCGGCGAAAGCGTCAGAGGTCATGGTTCCGCCGATGAGGGCAGCAGCCAGCAGGGCAGGGATCATAACACGGGAAGTCTTCATATATATGCTCCTTTAGCTCTTTTCAGAGTGGGTTGTCTTTGGGCTTTGGGTCTTGCCCTTTGTGCCCTGTATATAGCAACCCGCGTGCCAAAGTATATTTTTCAATATAAATCAATAAATTATAAATTTTTCCCGACACGGTATCCTTTTTCTGCTGTCCGGCGGGCGCCCCAGATGTCCAGTTTTTATGCAGCGGGCCGACGGACCTGGTCAAAAATTATACAGCAGACAAATTTTCATACACCCCTGCCCTGCGGCCCCCAAAGCCGGAGCCGGGGCACAAAAAAAGCCCCGCCTGGGCGGGGCCTGGATGCTTCGTTGAGCTGCACGGGTTACGGGCAGGGGTCGAGGCTTTCCTGCAGGGAATAGGTGTGGATCACGTCCTGCCGGATCATGCTGTTGCAGCCCCGGCTCTTGCCCGCACGGCGAAAACTCACGCCCACCTCGTCCAGCAGGCGGCCCTCCAGCTGCGCAAGCTGCAGGCGCAGGCGGTCGCGCAGGTCCTGCAATTCCCAGCCAAGACGGGAAAGCGTCTCGGCGGACGAATCTTCCGCGTAGTCGAAATGGGCCAGCTCTTCCCGCTTCTGGCGGATGCGCCAGCGGGTGTCCTCAATGGCGGGACGGGCTTCTTCAAGGATGGCGCGGGCCTTGACCTGCTGTTCTTCGGGCAGGCTCTGGAGCCACTGGTCGACATTGCGGTAGCCGCGCGGCCCGTGACCGCCGCCGTGATGCCCCCCGGCAGCCACCATGAGCGGCAGCAGCAGGAGCGATGTCATGACCAGACCACTGACAACTATATTCTTCCACATAGGCAAACCTTGTTCTGTTGGGCCATGCTTCTGGCATATCAAGCCTGTGTCCGCGGCGCAAGGAAAGGCCGCTGGCAGGCCGTGGCATTTTTTTCGTCTTTCCCCGTTCTTGCAAAAAACATGCAAGCCAAATATCCGACGGCAAGGTGACAGGTGCCCCAACCATGCTTATAGTGCAGGCATGAACTTTATCCGACGCTGCCTTTCCGCTGCTGCCGCCCTGCTGGATCCCCGTCGCCACCGGCTGGCCCGCGCCGCCAACCGGCCCGGCCAGACACCGGGGTCTGCCCCGTCCGGCCAGAGCTCCGGCGGCATGGTGGCCAATGACCAGGCCGCGCGCGAGAACGACTGCTCGCAGGCACGTTCGCAGCTGGCGCAGCAGCAGAACACCCCGCTGGGTCTGCTGCTGGGCGGGACGGCCTTCGTCCTCATCCTGCTGGTCACGCTGCTGGCCCTGGCCTCCATCGAACGCAACGAACGCGCCATGTCGCGCCTGCTGGCCGAAAAAGGCAGCTCCCTGATCATGGCCTTCGAGAGCATGCTGCGCACCAGCATGCGCGGTGAGGCGCGCGTGCGCCTGCAGATCCTGCTCAAGGAGATGGCCAGCACCTCGGACGTGCAGTTCATCGCCGTCACCATGCCCGACGGCACCATCCTGGCCCACAGCAACGGCAACCGCCTGGGCGAGATCCTGCGCATCAACGGCGAAGAAGCCGACGAAAAGACCATGAAGATGCTGGCCCCCGGCAGCCAGACACGTTCCGCCATCCTCAATATGGAAGGCCAGCGCGTGTTCGTGGTCTACCGCTACTTCATGCAGCCCCCGAAGGGGCAGGAGCTGCCGCCGGGCCTGCCGCAGCCCGTCATCTTCCTGGGCCTCGACCTTTCGCCGTTCGAGATCACCCGCGGCCAGGACAGGGACCACGTCTTCATGCTGGCCGGGGTGGCCATGCTGGTGGGCCTGGCCTGCCTGCTGGCCCTGTACTATGCGCAGCGCGCCCGCGAATCCCGCCGCCGCCAGCGCCGGGCCGAAGGCGAGATACGCCGTCTGGAAGAAGAGATACGCCGCAAGGAGAAGCTGGCCGCCGTGGGTACGCTGGCCGCCGGGGTGGCCCACGAGATCCGCAACCCGCTCAGCTCCATCAAGGGCTACGCCACCTATTTCGGCATGCGCTTCCCCGAAGGCAGCGAGGACCGCAAGGCCGCGGGCGTCATGGTGCGCGAGGTGGAACGCCTCAACCGCGTCATCAGCGAACTCATCGGGCTCTCGCGTCCCAGTGACGTGCGCCCCGTGGCCGCACCGCTGGAAGACAGCGTGGCCCATGTGCTGCGCCTCATCGCCCAGGATGCCGAAAAACGCGGCGTCCGGCTGGTGAACGACCTCCCGGCCGATCTGCCCCCGGCCCGCATGGATCCCGACAGGCTGGGGCAGGCCCTGCTCAACATCTGCCTCAACGCCCTGGATGCCATGCCCGACGGCGGCACCCTGACCCTGGGCTGCACGGTGGAAAAACAGCATCTGGTCCTCTCGGTCACGGATACCGGGCAGGGCATCGCGCCCGAGAACCTCAACCACATCTTCGACCCCTATTTCACCACCAAGGGGCACGGCACGGGCCTGGGGCTGGCCACCGTCCACAAGATCGTTGAGGCGCTCGAAGGCGAAGTCTATGTACGATCCCGTCAGGCCACGGCGGACACGCCCGGCCGGACCACGTTTTTCATACGCCTGCCGCAGGCCGGCAAGGCGACGGGCCATCCGGCGGACGGCCCGGACAGGCAGGCCGGGGAGCCTGCCGCCAACAGGCAGAAGGGGGAGGATTAGGTGAACACCAGCATTCTCGTGGTTGACGACGACGATGCCCACCGCGGCATGTTGCGCATGATGCTCCAGGCCTGGGGCTACAGCGTGGACGAGGCGGCCGACGGCGACCTGGCCGTGGAGGCCGTGCGCGCCAAGCCCTACGACGTGGTGCTGACCGACGTGCGCATGGGACGCATGGACGGCATCCATGCCCTGCGGGGCATCCTGGACTACAATCCGGCCCTGCCCGTGGTGCTGATGACGGCCTATTCCTCCGTGGAGACCGCCGTGGATGCCCTGCGCCTGGGCGCCTATGATTATCTGACCAAGCCGCTGGACTTCGACGCCCTGCGCGAGACCCTGCAACGGGCCGTGGACCATTCCCGCATGAGCGTGGAGAACCGCGAGCTGCGCCGCCAGCTCAGCGAGGCCGCCGGGCCCGAGATCCTGGGCCGCAGCCCCGCCGTCAGCGCCATGCGCGAGATCATCGCCACCGTGGCGCCCACCGAGGCCACGGTGCTCATCACCGGGGAATCCGGCACCGGCAAGGAACTGGTGGCCCGCGCCGTCCACGGCGCCAGCGCCCGTGCCAACAAGCCCCTGGTCACGGTCAACTGCGCCGCCCTGGCCGAGAACCTGCTGGAATCCGAACTGTTCGGCCATGAGCGCGGGGCCTTCACCGGCGCCGACCGCCGCCGCGAGGGCCGCTTCCTGCAGGCCGACGGCGGCACCCTCTTCCTGGACGAGATCGGCGAGATGCCCCTTTCGCTCCAGGCCAAGCTGCTGCGCGCCCTGCAACAGGGCGAGGTGCAGCGCGTGGGCTCGGACTCGCCCATCACCGTGGACGTGCGCGTCATCGCCGCCACCAACCGCAATCTGCGCGAAGAGGTGGAGCAAAAACGCTTCCGCGAGGACCTGTTCTTCCGCCTCAACGTCATCAGCATCGAGGTGCCCGCCCTGCGTGAACGCAGCGAGGACATCCCCCTG
>ENA-OUQW01003329-OUQW01003329.1-human-gut-metagenome-genome-assembly--contig:-NODE-3329-length-11812-cov-4.696181_pt1 | contig 11812 bp, 10 predicted proteins | sample MGYA00248464_ERZ548849 | MGnify/ENA primary metagenome ERZ548849 (study PRJEB26491, sample SAMN04978193) | human gut metagenome | host: Homo sapiens | study: EMG produced TPA metagenomics assembly of...
GGATTTCGGAACTGTTCTTCTGATCTGTGATTGTCGGCTCTGTTCAAGCGACTTGGTTACTTTAACATGTTTGTTTTAAGTTGTCAAGCACTTTTTGGAATTTCTTTTTTTCTTTCAGAAATCTTTTTGAATTGTTTTTATCTTACAAACAATTATTTCCGACAGCTCATCTAATATAACACCGAAAAGCCACAATGTCAACAGTTAATTCCATAATTTGACAATCTTTTTATTTTCATGCCATATATGCCATAAAACAGGACTCTCTTCACTGCAAAATACTACATCATCCCCTTTAGATATTCCAACAATATCTTCGTCACAACCGAGTTCATTGTTTTTACAAATGCCAACCCAATAATTCTGGATCTCCCCGGTTCAAGAGGTCTGCTCTCTACATCATTGGCAAACGCCTTCATAACCAGCTTCTGTGAGATCGTCACTCCCAGCCCATTTTTCACAAATGCCATAATAAGCGTATCATCACGAAAACTGTAAGAAGTCTTTGGCTCCTTCCCACATCTTTCCAATAAATGCAAAATATCATTATCACATCCCGGAGTCTCTATAATGAAAGGATACTCCAACAGTTCTTCCAGTCTCACACTTTTCTTTTCTGCAAGAGGATGATTTTTCTGCATCACAGCACAGAGAGGATCCTCACATAATGGATAAAACTTCAGATTATCTGCAACGATCGAAGACAGAAATCCGCAGTCCACCTGCCCATGTATGATCCAGTCTCTGATCTCATCATAATTTCCATCAAAGATCTGCACCTCAACCTGTGGATAATTTCTGTTAAAATAATGGATCACTTCCGGCATCCACATTGCAGTTACACTGGAAAAGCTTCCTATTCTGAGTTTTCCTTCTATTTTATGATTAATATTAAAAGCAGCCTGTCTAAGTTTATCTTTCTGATTTGTCATCTCCTGTATATAAGGCATCAGCATTCTTCCATTATCCGTCAGAGTTACACCCTTTTTAGCTCTTGCAAATAACTGTACTCCCAGTTCCTCCTCAAATCCGGCCATCATTTGACTGATTCCCGATTGTGTATAGTTTAGCGCCTCTGCTGCTTTCGAAAAACTTCCAGTCTCACATACCTTCAAAAAAATTTCATATCTGTCTCTGATTTCCTTCATTTACGATCCCTACTTCTTGTCTGTTTTTATCCATTACTTTTTTTAATGTATACTAGCAAAAACATTCATTTTACTTATATGTTAACATATGTTATCGTACTTATGCAAACATAAATCATACAGGAGATTATCTATTATGGAAAGGAAATCAAATCATTTTTCAGGACAGCTCGGGTTTGTCCTTGCCGCAGCCGGCAGTGCTGTAGGAGTAGGCAATTTATGGAGATTCCCATATCTTGCAGCTAAAGATGGAGGCGGTCTGTTTTTAATCATTTATTTTATACTTGTACTTACATTTGGATTTACCCTGCTTACATCTGATATCGCAATCGGCCGCCGCACTCAGAAAAGTGCGATCGGTGCTTATGCTGAAATGAAGCCCAAGTGGAAATTCTTAGGCATTCTGACTTTTCTTGTACCTGTTCTTATTATGACTTATTACGCAGTGATCGGTGGATGGATCACCAAATATGCTGTAGTCTACCTGACAGGACAGGCAAAGGCTGCTGCAGCAGATGATTATTTTACTTCTTTTATCACATCCTCCACCTCACCTGTTATTTTTGCACTTATTTTCATGGGTGTAACTGCATTTATTGTATACAATGGTGTGCAGGATGGTATTGAAAAAGTATCCAAATGGATGATGCCAGTTCTTCTGGTACTCGTTGTCATCATCTCCATTTATTCCCTGACTCTGAAACATACAGATTCTTCCGGCCAGGTACATACCGGGATCCAGGGATTTCTTTATTACCTGACCCCAAATCTTGAGGGGCTTACTGTACAGCGATTTTTACAGATTTTACTGGATGCAATGAGTCAGCTGTTCTTCTCTCTCAGCGTGTCCATGGGAATCATGATCACCTACGGTTCTTATGTAAAACCTGATGTTGACTTAAACAAGGCTGTTAATCAGATTGAAATTTTTGACACAGGAGTGGCATTTCTTGCAGGTGCCATGATCATCCCTGCTGTATTCGTATTTTCCGGAACAGAAGGAATGGGAGCCGGTCCAAGCCTTATGTTTGTTTCTCTCCCAAAGGTCTTTGCAGCCATGGGAAAAGCAGGCATATTTGTAGGAATCCTCTTTTTCGTAACTGCTATTTTTGCAACACTGTCATCCTGCATCTCTGTGTTGGAATCCATCGTTGCAAACTGTATGGAAATCTTCCACACAGGCAGAAAAAAAACTGTTTCTGTTTTATCTGCAGTTTATCTTGCTGCTTCTGCGATCATTGCTTTGGGATACAGCATTTTCTATGTAGAAGTGGAACTGCCCAATGGCTCTACAGGACAGCTGCTTGATATTATGGATTACATCAGCAACAGTGTTATGATGCCATTTATCGCATTACTTTCCACCATCCTGATCGGATGGGTTATGACACCTGATTATGTCATTGATGAAATGGAACGAAACGGCAGCAGATTCCGCAGAAAAAAACTTTATCGAATCATGATCCGCTATGTTGCGCCGGTTATGATGTTTATCCTGTTTTTACAGTCAACAGGAGTTCTCTCATAAGCAAAAACTTAATATAACAAAAAAGGAATCTGTTTTCCTGGAAAAGTTTTGAAATAAACACCAGTAAAAACAGATTTCTTTTTTATTCAATCACTGACACTCATAAAAACAAATGAATTTATATGCCTGACCCCTGCAAAAATTCCTGCACTGCGCAAAGCGATCCCAGAATCTCTTCTGCGAGGGACTTCATCTCCTCCGTCACCTCCATCAGATCCGGCACCATGATCGGATGCATCCCTGCTGCATAAGCCGCCCTGATTCCATTATGAGAATCCTCAATCACATAACAATTCTCCGGTCTGGTCCCCAGTCGTCTGCAAGCCTCCAGAAAAATATCCGGTTCCGGCTTACTCCGTTCCACCATATCTCCCCCGATAATCTGATCAAAATATCCCAGCAGCCCGCCATCTGAAATCTCCGAACGCACCAGTACCTCCCGGGTAGAACTGGCAAGCCCAATCTTAAATCCCCTCATCTTCAGATATTTCAAAAGCTCCTCAACCCCCGGCTTCTTTGCCAGTTTACCTCCGGAAGCATGACTGAAAAACACCTCTGCCATCTCCGCTTTATATTCCTCATACGGAAAATCTTCACCATAATGCTTCAGAAAAACCCCTTTACTTACAACACTGTTTGTTCCCAGACACTCATGACATGCCGCCTCAACTCCTGCGATTCCATGACGTTCTGCCACTTCTTTCCACGCTTGAAGCACAAGAATCTCCGAATCAAAAATCACTCCATCCATATCAAATATCACTGTATCAATTCCACTCGCCATAACTTTTGATCCTTTCCTCTTTCTCTCTATCAGCAGACTTTCTCAGGCAAAAATATCTTTGACGACAGTCTGATCGACTTATTCAAACCATATATAAGCCAGTAGTCTGACAATCTATTTTTTCATAATATAACCAATCGCATCACGAATCTGCGACACATAAACCAAGTTGATTCCTTCCACTTTTCCAACAGAAGACCTACACACTTCTGGCAGCACAACTGTTCCAAATCCCAGTTTTTTCGCCTCCTGCACACGCTGGCCTGCCATATTCACTGCGCGGATTTCACCACTCAGACCAACCTCGCCAAATACCATCACATTATCAGGAATCACAATATCCTTCGCACTGGAAACAATCGCCAGACAGATTCCAAGGTCAATTGCCGGCTCTGTCATCTTCATTCCCCCTGCAATATTGACATAAGCATCCGATGCAGCCAGACGGAGTCCTACTTTCTTCTCAAGCACAGCCATAAGGAGATTCACTCTGTTAAAATCAGTTCCCACCGCTGTCCGCCTCGGAATCCCGAAATTACTCTGGCACACAAGTGCCTGAATTTCAACCAGAATCGGCCGGGTTCCTTCCATAGAACACGCCACAACAGAACCCGACGCATCCTCCGGTCTGCCATTCAGCATATATTCCGACGGATTCTTCACCTCCTCAAGACCTGTATTACACATTTCAAAAACACCAATCTCATTCGTAGATCCAAAACGGTTCTTTACTGCACGCAAAATACGGTAAGATGCGTGGCGATCTCCTTCAAAATAGAGCACGGTATCTACCATATGCTCCAGCACTCTCGGACCTGCCACATTTCCTTCTTTCGTCACATGACCTACAATAAAAATGGACACCCCCATCCCCTTTGCGATCTGCATAAGGATATTGGTAGATTCTCTCACCTGAGAGACACTTCCCGGTGCCGAACTTACATCTTCGTGAAACATAGTCTGAATGGAGTCGATCACAACCACATCCGGTTTTCTGCGCTCGATCACCTCACGTATCACTTCCAGGTTCGTCTCACATAAAAGCTGCATCTTATCCGTAAACTGCCCGATACGATTAGCTCTCAGCTTAATTTGTCTCAGAGATTCCTCGCCTGAAATATAAAGAACCGAAACCTGCTTCTCTGCCAGATTCCTGCACACCTGTAAAAGCAGCGTTGATTTTCCGATTCCCGGATCTCCTCCCACTAAAACAAGGGAGCCGGGGACGATACCGCCGCCCAGCACCCTGTCAAGTTCACCAATCTGAGTTGTCTGCCGTTCATCTTCTGACAGGCTAATGTCTTTAAGGATCACCGGTTCCTGCCTTTTTTCTGATGATTTCATTGCTCCAGAAGAGGATGGCTTCTTTGTGGAAACTGTCTCTTCCACAAAGGTGTTCCAGGACTTGCATCCCGGGCACTGCCCCATCCATTTTGCGGATTCATATCCGCACTCCTGACAAAAATATACCGTCTTTTTATTTTTCAGCATTTTACAATCTTTACTTCTACTCTTGCAGCATTGCCAAGTTCCACGCTAAAGGAAAGTTTACCGCCCAGGTTTGTTTTCATCTTACCTGTGCTTGCCTGTTCAATAAATACTTCATATTCTGTATCCGGCTCCATCTCCACTGTGATCTGTGCATCTTCCGGTCCCTCTACATGGAAATCCATTTGAGCTTCACTCTGTGTAAGATTAAATACTGCTGTTCCCGGAACTGATTCGTAAACGAACATTCCGTTTCTCTCGAGCTTGGTAATCTCCTTAAAAGTTTTTACTTTATACATATCGCCCTGATGCTGATAGTCTGATAATTTAGACTTCTGTGCAAGCTCATAGTCACCAAAGCTGATTGCTCCATTCTCTTCTGTACGGATTAATTCTTTTACTACTGCCATTTCCTATGTCCTCCTAAGACTCTTTTGTTTGCCGCTCCACCGGTTCATCTGCCGATGCCGTACAGTTTTTCACTATCTCTGTACTTTTCCGACATTTTATGTGCTTATTATATAATACATTCACTTTTTTGACCAGTATCTCACTGATTTTTTTATACTAATTTCACAATTTCTGTGAATCATGTGAGTCCTCTGCTTTAATTGTAAATATCTGTCTGCTCAGAGATTTCTACTGTTTTTTCACTTCAAATGCAATCTCGTTTTTATGAAGTTTCACCTGTACACTATCTCCACGTTTTACTCTGCCTTCCAGAATCTCGTTTGCAAGCGCATCTTCTATCTTACTCTGAATTGCACGACGCAGCGGTCTGGCACCATATTTATTATCAGAACCTTTTTCTGCAATAAAATCTTTCACAGCATTTGTCACTGTAAGATGAATTTCCATCTGTTCTGCGCATCGTTTCTCCAGTGTTTTAAGAAGCAATGTCACAATTTTCCGGATATCTTCTTTATTCAGCACATGGAACACCATGATATCGTCAATTCGGTTCAGGAACTCCGGTTTGAAAATCCGGCGCACTTCTTCCATCACACCGCCTTTCATTCGTTCATAGTCTTTCTTCTCATCATTATCAGACATGAATCCCAGACGTTTCGGTTCCATGATCGCCTGTGCCCCTGCGTTGGAAGTCATAATAATAATCGTCTGTTTGAAGTCGACTTTTCTTCCCTGTGCATCTGTAATATGACCGTCATCCAGCACCTGTAAAAGTATATTAAACACATCCGGATGTGCCTTCTCAATCTCATCAAAAAGCAATACACTGTACGGATTTCTGCGGACCTTCTCACTGAGCTGGCCGCCTTCTTCATATCCTACATATCCCGGAGGAGAACCGATCAGCTTGGAGACACTGTGTTTCTCCATATATTCGGACATATCTACACGAATCATCGCCTGTTCACTTCCAAAGACAGCTTCTGCCAGAGCCTTGGAAAGTTCTGTCTTACCAACACCTGTAGGTCCAAGGAAAAGGAAAGAACCAATGGGACGGTTCGGATCTTTAAGTCCTACTCTTCCCCGTTTCACTGCCTGCGCAACAGCTTTCACTGCCTCATTCTGTCCGATCACACGTTTATGAAGTTCTTTCTCCAGACGAGCAAGACGTTTGGTTTCTCCCTCTGTCAGTTTCTGAAGAGGAATCTTTGTCCAGTCAGAAATCGTCTCTGCAACAGCAGCTTCATCTACAACAAGTTTCTTCCTCTTATTTCTACGTTCAGTCTTAATGCGGATTTTCTCCATTTCGGCTTCCACTTCATTTTGGCGTACCTGTGCTTTTTTTGCGCGTTCAATATCTGCAGTCTTAACTGCCTGTTCTTTCTCCTCACGAAGTTCATTCAGTTCCATTTCATATTGTTCCATTTCAGGTGCTGACTGATAACCCGCAAGCTGAACCTTTGATGCTGCTTCATCAATAATATCAATTGCCTTATCCGGAAGGAAACGGTCATTGATATATCTTTGTGACATTTTTACTGCTGCCTCAAGTGCCTCATCTTCAATCTTTACCCCATGATGTTTCTCATAATATGGACGCAGACCTTTAAGGATCTCAACAGTCTCCTCTGAAGATGGTTCTTCCACTGTCACAGGCTGGAATCTTCGTTCCAGTGCTGCGTCTTTTTCAATATATTTACGGTATTCCTCCAGAGTAGTCGCGCCGATAAGCTGAATCTCACCTCTGGAAAGAGAAGGTTTCAGGATATTAGAAGCATCCAGTGCTCCCTCCGCTCCACCTGCTCCGATGATGGTATGGATTTCATCAATGAACAGCAGAATTCCCTGATGTTCTTTTACTTCCTGGATCACATTCTTAATGCGTTCCTCAAATTCACCTCTGTATTTGCTTCCCGCAACCATGCCGGAAAGATCTAACACAACAAGACGCTTATCCTTCACTGTATCCGGAACCATTCCCATAACGATGCGCTGTGCAAGTCCCTCTACAATGGCAGTCTTACCTACTCCGGGTTCCCCTGTCAGACACGGATTATTCTTCGTACGTCTGCTCAGAATCTGAATCAGTCTGGTAACTTCTTTATCACGCCCTATCACAGGATCCAGTTTTCCCTCTGCTGCAAGCTGTGTCAGGTCACGACTGTACTGATCCAGCGTAGGGGTACTGGTCACTTTTTTGTTTCCCGCATTCCTTGCGTACTGAAATTCCTCTGCAATGGTATCATTGTCAAATCCCATAGCTGTCAGGATAGCCGCAAACAACTTCTGGATATTTACTCCCATTGTAAAAAGCAGTCTGGTCGCTACGCAGTCTGTCTCTTTCAGAAGCGAAAGCAACAGGTGCTCTGTTCCGCAAAGACATTCCATACTCTCAGCATCTTCCTCCGCCTGTTCAATGATCCTTCTTGCTCTCGGGCTGTACTGGGGATCTTTTGTTTCTGCTGCCGCAGTATTGCCCTGAACCGGTGTAACCAGGCTGCTGATAAGTTCCCTGAGTTTTTCTTCTTCTACGTTAAATTCCTGCAGCACTTTTCCCGCAGTGCCTTCAGGTTCTTTCAAAAGACCTGCAAGAAGATGTTCTGTTCCGATATATCCATGTCCACAGGTTTTCGCAGTTGTCTTTGCCAATTTGAGGGCATTCTCTGCCTGTCTGGTAAATTGTCTCTCCATGTCCTCTCCTATCTGTTTTCATCATATTCGTCAAAAATCTCATCAATAAGCTGATGTACTTCCTCTCTGCTTACGCTCTTGCAACATCCTTTCGCAAGCGCCACCATGAGATTCTGTTTCAGTTCTTCCAATGCTTTCCGTTTATTTACATCAATAGAAATCACTGCACCACGTCTGCGGTCGATAGTGACAAATCCCTCCTGTCGCAACAGTGAATATGCTTTATTTACTGTATGCATATTTATCCCAACTGTATCTGCAAGCTGTCTCACTGATGGCAGTGTATCTCCCTCCTGCAGTCTTGACGTAGCAATCCCCATGATGATCTGATTGGTCAGCTGGATGTAAATGGCTTCATCACTGCTGAAATCTATTTCTATCATCATACGTTTTCTTCTCCTTTTTGTGTTACACATATCCTAGCACAAACCAACATTTTTTGCAACAGAAAGACGTATTGCTGTATTATTTTTCAAAACAAAAAGGGGTGTACTGCCATGTTCTCACACAGCATGCACACCCTTTATCTTCTTTCTGTCAACTGAATTTCATCTACATGACTTGATTATTTTAAGCCAATGATCTTATTGAGCTGTTCTCTGTTCAGAACAAGGTTAAAGCCTAATGGATTAACTGCATAAGCCATTGCCTTATCGATTAACAGCTCCGGAAGTTTTGCAAACGGTACTTTCGCAATACGCAGCTTCTGACCTTTTGTAAACTTCTCAAGTTCCATAACGTCTGTAAATACAGGCTGGAGAATTTCTTCTTTTTTATTTTTGAGATACGGAATATTGATCTTCTTAGGATCTTCAGGATCTACATTCATAGCAACCAGATATTCGGATTTCTTCAGGTTTACGATCAGTTCTTCCTCAAGCTCACGAAGATTTCCATGCTGATCCTTCTCTACCGGACGGCGGAGTTCCTGCATAAAGTAAATGCCGGAAAGCTCCAGTGTAGGATTCAGAAGCGGTCTCTTAGCCGGCTCAATCTTGCTCATATCTGCCTGTTTTGCAATATCAGGAAGATCAATCTCAATCTTATCTTCACCATCTACCCATACAACTGTATTTACGCCAATTGCATAGAAAGTTCCATATAATCTGGGATAATCCTTCTTGGTAAATTTCATACCCATAAGAAGAACCTTTTCTTCCAGCATTTTTTTGCCGAATTCTTTGATTCCTTCTTCTGTTGAAAAAATCCATGCCTGATCATTAAATGTCTCTTCATCACATTTCACATACGGAAGCTTTGTAGCCTGTGAATATGCCACAAAAATCTCCTCTCTGGTCTGTAATTCTTTGATTGCTTCTTCTTTGCTGATTCCCATGCTCTTATCCTCTCTGTCTCATTTCTTTTATGATCTTCTGTATTTTCTTATCTACATAATTTCTGTTCATAAATTTCCCCTGCTGTCCGGAGTTCGATTACGTTTCTGTTTTACAGCACTGTTTTATTTTATAACAGATTACATAAAAAGTAAAGAAAATAGCCTATATTATTTATGCAAAAACATTTACAAAAAAATCAGAAAACAGTCCGGTCTGGTTTTAAACCTTTCTGTTTTCTGATTTGTTTTACAGTAATCATCCAAAATACATTTTTTCTGAAACTGCAGCACCTCAAAATTATTTATGCTTCATCAATTGCCTTACCAATATCATGGCGCATATATTTATTTGCAAATGTGATCCACTCTGTGGCTTCATAGGCATTTTTTCTTGCTTCCTTCAGGTCTTTTCCTGTAGCTGTGATTCCCAGGACACGACCTCCGTTGGTTACGATCTGACCATCTTTTAATTTGGTTCCTGCATGGAAACAATAATAACCATCCTTACCTTTGAAGTTCTCAAATCCGTACATTGGGATACCTTTTTCATATTTTACAGGATATCCATCACTTGCAAGTACTACGCACACTGCTGCATTATCCTCGAACTGAAGGTCTACCTGGTCCAGTGTTCCATTTACGCAAGCTTCCATTACTTCAATGATATCATTCTTCATACGTGGCAGGACTACCTGTGCTTCCGGATCTCCGAAGCGTGCATTATATTCCAATACCTTCGGGCCATCTGCGGTAAGCATAAGACCAAAGAAAATGATTCCCTTAAATGGGCGTCCTTCTGCAGCCATTGCGTCCACTGTCGGCTGATATACATATTTCCTGCAGAATTCATCTACCTCTTCTGTGTAGAACGGACTCGGGGAGAAAGTTCCCATTCCGCCCGTATTCAATCCCTGATCACCGTCCTGAGCGCGTTTATGATCCTGTGCGGATGTCATTGTACGGATAGTTTTTCCATCTACAAATGATAACACAGAGACTTCACGTCCTGTCATAAATTCTTCGATGACCATGGTATTTCCGGCATTTCCGAATTTCTTATCTTCCATGATCTCTTTTACGCCATCTTCTGCCTCTTTCAGATCCTGACAGATCAGTACTCCCTTGCCGAGTGCAAGACCATCAGCCTTCAGGACAATTGGAAATCTGGCTTCTGTGCGGAGATATTCCAGTGCTTTCTCAGGATCATCAAAATTCTCATATGCTGCTGTCGGGATATTATATTTCTTCATTAAATCTTTCGAGAAAGCTTTAGATCCCTCAAGGATCGCAGCGTTCTTTCTTGGTCCGAATACTTTCAGACCGCGGGCCTCAAATACATCTACGACACCACCGACCAGCGGATCATCCATGCCAATGATCGTAAGATCGATTTCTTTTTCCTGTGCAAAATCAGCAAGTTTCTCAAATTCCATTGCACCGATATCTACACATTCTGCAAGCTCTGCGATTCCTGCATTTCCAGGTGCACAATAAATTTTATCTACTTTCGGGCTTTTTGAAACACTCCATGCAATCGCATGTTCTCTGCCACCGCTACCTACAATTAAGACTTTCATTTTATCTTGCCGCTCCTTTTTGTATCTACTCTTCCGTATCGTATTCTTCTATTTCCACTCTTCCATCCACAACCTTCACCTTGCCATTGGCAATGAGATTGATTGCCTTAGGAAGAATTTTCCACTCTGCTTTCTCCATGACACGTCTCTGGAGAACTTCCGGAGTGTCATCAGATTTAATTTTCACTGCTTTCTGAAGAATAATCGGACCGGTATCTGTGCCAGTATCAACGAAATGTACCGTAGCGCCTGTAACACGAACCCCTCTTGCTAACGCTTTCTCATGCACATGAAGTCCGTAATAACCAACTCCGCAGAAAGACGGAATCAGAGACGGATGAATGTTGATGATGCGGTTTCTGTATTTTTGGATCATCATCTCCGGAATGACTACCAGAAATCCTGCCAGAACGATCAGATCTACCTGCGCCTCATCCAGTGCAGCCAGCAGTGCCTCATGAAACTGTGCTCTGTCCGCATAATCTTTCGGAGAGATGCAACAGTTTGAAATGCCTGCCTTTGCGGCACGCTCCAGGGCATAGGCGTTTTTGTTATTGCTGATGACCGTTGCAATCTCGGTATTTGTGATTTTTCCATCTGCGATGGCATCAATGATGGCCTGCAGATTGGTACCGCCGCCGGATACCAGCACTGCAATTCTTAGCATAAATCTACTCCTTTTTCACCATCGATGATCTTTCCTACCACATATGGTGTATCGCCTGCCTGTTTGATTGCTTCCATGGTCTTGTCAACGTCTGCCGGATCAACGGCAACGATCATGCCAAGTCCCATGTTGAAGGTGTTGTACATCATTTCTTCGGAAATGTCGCCTTCTTTTGCAAGCAT
>ENA-OUQW01003334-OUQW01003334.1-human-gut-metagenome-genome-assembly--contig:-NODE-3334-length-11789-cov-7.430970_pt1 | contig 11789 bp, 10 predicted proteins | sample MGYA00248464_ERZ548849 | MGnify/ENA primary metagenome ERZ548849 (study PRJEB26491, sample SAMN04978193) | human gut metagenome | host: Homo sapiens | study: EMG produced TPA metagenomics assembly of...
CTCGATGTCGATCACATCTTTGGCTTCCTCTTTCTCCTCTTTTGCTTCTTCCTTCGGCTCTTCTTTCTTCGGATGAAGCTTCTCAACTTTCTCAAGAACCTCTTTCAGGTCAAGTCTTGCAAAAAGGATCTCCGGTTTGTCAGTTACACGGTTTCCTGACGGATAAAGGCCAAACTGCTCCATATCCTCAAGAGTTCTCTCGTTTGCGTTGAGCTGTACAAGAATACGCTCTGTTGTACGCGGCATAAAAGATTTCAGAAGAGATGCACCGATGCAGATTCCCTCAACCAGGTTGTAGAGAACTGTTGCAAGACGATCCTGTTTTGTCTCATCCTTTGCAAGTGCCCATGGCATTGTCTCATCGATATATTTGTTGCAGCGTTTGAACAGGGAGAATACCTCTGTGATAGCATCTGCAACACGAAGTTTGTCCATTTTTGCGGAAACGTTCTTCGGAACCTGAAGGATGAAGCTCTTAAGATCCTCATCAACCGGCTCAGTAACATTCTTGTTCTCAACGATTCCGTTGAAATATTTATTGGACATGGAGATCGTACGGTTTACAAGGTTTCCAAGTGTATTTGCAAGGTCAGAATTCAGTCTCTCAACCATCAGCTCCCATGTGATGACACCATCATTCTCAAACGGCATCTCGTGAAGTACGAAATAACGGACAGCATCTACACCAAAGAACTCAACAAGTTCATCTGCGTAAATTACATTTCCTTTGGATTTACTCATTTTTCCATCGCCCTGAAGAAGCCACGGATGTCCGAATACCTGTTTCGGAAGCGGAAGATCCAGAGACATCAGGAAGATCGGCCAGTAAATCGTATGGAAACGAATGATATCTTTTCCGATAAGGTGAAGGTCTGCCGGCCAGTATTTGTTGAATTTCTCGCTGCTGTTTCCGTCACAGTCATAGCCGATACCTGTGATATAGTTTGTCAGGGCATCCAGCCATACATATACAACGTGCTTCGGATCAAAATCTACCGGAATTCCCCATTTAAAGGATGTTCTGGATACACAGAGATCCTGAAGACCCGGAAGAAGGAAGTTGTTCATCATCTCGTTTTTACGGGACTCCGGCTGGATGAAATCCGGATGTGTGTTGATATAGTCAATAAGTTTATCTGCATATTTGCTCATTTTGAAGAAATATGCCTCTTCTTTAGCCGGTACGCATGGACGTCCGCAGTCCGGACATTTGCCGTCTACAAGCTGGGACTCTGTGAAGAAAGACTCACATGGTGTACAGTACATTCCTTCGTAATGACCCTTGTAGATATCTCCCTTTGCATACATTTTTTTGAAGATTTTTTTGACCTGCTCTTCATGGTCTTTATCTGTTGTACGGATAAATTTGTCATAGGATGTGTTCATCAGATCCCAGATGCGTTTGATCTCACCGGAAACGTTATCTACGAATTCCTTCGGTGTAACACCAGCTTCCTCGGCCTTCAGCTCGATCTTCTGGCCATGCTCATCCGTACCTGTCTGGAAATATACGTCATAACCCTGCTGTCTCTTAAAACGTGCGATGGCATCTGCAAGAACAACCTCATAAGTATTTCCGATATGCGGTTTACCGGATGTGTACGCAATGGCAGTGCTGATATAATATCTCTGCTTTTCCATTTTTCTTTCCTCCATAATATAAAAAATAATTGCATGCTTACTCATAACTGACCGGAAACATATCCAGTCAAATAAAAAACGTCTTCTCATACCATAACGATATGAGAAGACGAGTTATTACCCGTGTTACCACTTCTTTTCGTTCCTGCCTCGCGGCAAAAACCTCATCAGGTACAGCAAGATCTATACCCTTCCGCTATAACAGGCGGTCCTGTCACTGCCTGCCGGTGTCCATTAAATCGGACATTCGCACTTCGCTTATCGCGTTTAAACCGGTTCAGCAATGCCTCTCCGAAGCCATCTTCCATCTGCGCCTGCACATCCCTCTCAGTCTTGGAACTCCTTATATAAAAGTCCTCCGGGGATTTCCCTGTAGTACGGTGTACACATGTACTCTCTTCTTCCATGAGTTTTCCATATGGGAAAATCGTAACACATTTCCGATGGTTTGTAAACGGGGAATTTCGATACTGTATTACATTCTCCTCTGCCTGTACATCCACCGCCACGCCATCCGGAACGCAATAGTTGTCAGCGTCATTCCTGCTGCCATGCTCACCGCAAAAAGGATCGTATAGATTCCGTCTTTCTGGAATTTCGCCCAGTCCTTCATCAACATCCAGTTCATTGTCCGGTAAAGTGCTGCTCCCGGAATCAGCGGAATTGTCGCGGAAACCAGAAATACAGTTACCGGCGTTTTATGAATTCTTGCCATACATTCTGCATACAAAGTAATAGCTACTGTTGACCAGAAACCGCACACATACGGACTTGGCGTTATGAACTCTACTGCCAGATATACAGCCCAGGACAGACATCCACCCAATGCCGCAAACCAGAGTTTTTTTCCATGGATATTAAATAATGCCGCAAAGCCAAGTGATCCCGTGAAGGATACAACCAGCTGTATGATCTCCCGCATATTTTCCTCCTGAATAAATCATAACTACTCTCAAATGCTCCCATTATCTGCTGCATTTCGCTACTCCGCAATTGATACAGTATGTAAACTCCTCATTCACTGCTTATTGCTTTTCATAACCTTCAAGAGAACTTCCCTGATTCGGTTAAAACAACAGATTCGCCACCGTAAAACCAAGGCCCACGACCAGTGCCAGCAAAAGTGCCTCCATACATCGGATCAAACCTGTAATGGTATCTCCTGAAAACATATCGCGCAATGAATTGGTAAATGCAATTCCCGGTATCAGAAGCATGATATTTCCGATACTGATCAGATCCGCATGATGTCCAAGCCCGATCAGAACTGTAAGATTGGAAAGTACTCCACCGGCTCCGCAGCAAAGAAGCACTGTCAGCAGCGAGTTTAATGCGCCCTTTTTTACAAAAGCCTCAAACAGCTTCAGGGCGATACCAATCAGCGCAGAAGCGATCATATCGTTGACATCTCCTCCGAAAAACACGGAAAAAGAACCTGAAATTACAGCATAGATCAAAATCTGCGTTTTAAAAGAATATCCTTGTTTATCCCGGATCTTTTCCAGCCCCTTCTGGATCTCCTCCGGCTTCGGCCGATACTCACAGATATATCTGGAAAGCTGGTTCAGGTCATCCAGCCGTCCCAGGTCATTGGACATTCCCGGCACACGCCGCGTCTGGGTACAGATTCCAAAATCCTCTCCATAAATAGTCGTCACAATACTGGATGTGATAGAAAAAACATCCGCCCGGGAGGCTCCATATGCCAGGCAGATCCGCCGTATGGTATCTTCCACACGTCCAACCTCTGCTCCGCAGCAAAGAAGCTGTTCACCAATTGTCATCGCATAATATAAATACTGTTCCGCTTCCTCCCGCGTCATCTGGCATCCCTCACTTTCCTGATTTATTTCATCTTTATCTATTTTAGGACACGTAAATATTAAAATCAACAAGGATTTTTTGTCTTAATATTCATTTCTTCTATATTTCTTCAAAGTAATAAGCAGATATTTTCGTTTAAAATAAAACACCACCCGGACAAAAAAGATGTCTATCCCTTCTGTCCGGATGGTGTTTGTGTTTGAGAATCCAATGCTCTGCTCAGTTTTTATTTATTTGAAATCTAATATATCTTATGCAAGTTTTCCGCCAAGTTCACGGCAAGCTGCAAGTCCTTCATCATCAGGTGTGTTGTTTACAATGAGTCCTTCATCATCAACAAGCTCTGCGCCTGCGTCTTTTGCTCTGCCGCACCATGTTCTCATCCACTCTCCGTCGCCCCAGTCATAGGAACCGAAAAGTGCAACTTTTTTACCGGAAAGTTTGCCTTCCAGATCAGAGAAGAATGGCTCGAACTCACCCTCCTCAAGCTCCTCATCTCCCATTGCCGGACAGCCAAGTGCCAGAACATCATAAGAGAGAGCTTTATCTACATCTGCATCTGCAACTTCCATGATCTCAACATCCGCACCAGCTGCTTTTGCGCCTTCCTCAACAGCCTGTGCCATTGCCTCTGTGTTGCCTGTGGAAGACCAGTAAATAATTCCTACCTTGCTCATCTTAAAAACCTCCTGTTTTTAAACTTTATATTATACGCACATCTGAGATGTACAGAGATGCTTCATACCAACAACCTGCAAAATCGAATACCCCGCACGGATCTGCGCCGCAGTAAACTCCCGGCACTTATCATAGCTGTCAAAAATCCTGCGAGCCTGCTCCACATCATCATAAACCTTCCAGTAACCACACATCTTGCAGCCACTGCCCCCGAACTTCCGGAAGCCCTTCACATCTTCAATAGGATAACCCAGGAAAAGTCCGATCTCATGAGGAAATTCCGTCTTATGAAAAAATCTCTCCTTCAGACGGACGATCATCTCATCCAGAGAACCATCTATATTGTAACCATCCTGGAGCAAAAGATTCCTGGCTTCTTCCTGCTTAAGATATTCCTGCAGCATATCCGGCCGGTACACCAGAAGAAGATAATGCTTCCTGCATCCGCAGATGATCTCCATACAGATGCCTTCCCGTTCAAGACTCTCCTTATAATCCGAAATGATCTCCGGCAGCTCCGGCATTTTTTCCTTGGAAAAGGAAACAAGGTTCGCCGGTTTCATTCCCATTAATACAGGGGAACAATGATAACCTATGACAGATTCAAATTTTGCACAAGTCATTTGCATTCTCCTTTACGCTTCAGTTAGATTTATCTAACTATCGTAAATATACTACTAAAGTTAGTTTGTGTCAACTTATTTTTAAAAATTTTTCAATAAGAATTTTTACTGATAAAATCCTATCATTAAGGGCAAAATATTTTTCCGTAAACAGATAAAAAACTATTGACAAAAGCATGGCTGTCAGTTATTATAATATCAGTAATAATTACTATTACTGATAGGAGGAAACATTATGGCAGCACTTAAATACAGCCGTCAGCGAGAATCGATCAAGGAATTCCTGAGATCCAGAACAGATCATCCAACGGCAGATACAGTATACGAGAATCTTCGACAGATCTATCCCAACATCAGTCTCGGAACTGTCTACCGTAATCTTTCTCTTCTCAGTGACATCGGTGAGATCCGGAAGCTAACCAATTTTGGAAGCGCGGACCGCTACGATGGAAGGGTCGCACCACACTCACACTTCATGTGTACGAAATGCAACTGTGTCATTGACATGCAGTCAGACAAACTCAACGATATCCTGGAACAGGCAGCCGCAGAATTCATCCACGGCAAGGTCTTCAACGTAGACGCCAGCTTCTATGGAATCTGTAAGGAATGTCTCAAAAAAGAGGAAAAATAGTCTTGACAAAAACGCATCTACATGATACTATAAAACAGTAATAATTACTATTATTAATTAAGAGAAGCAATAAAATCAAATAAAATTTTTATAAGAAAAGGAGATTATAACTATGGCAAAATGGGTATGTAATGTATGTGGATATGTTTACGAAGGCGAGCAGGCACCGGATGTCTGTCCAGTATGTAAAGCACCAGCTTCCAAGTTTTCCAAACAGGAAGGCGAGCTCACATGGGCAGCTGAGCATGTTGTAGGCGTAGCTAAGGGCGTCAGCGAAGACATCCTTGCAGACCTGAGAGCAAACTTCGAGGGCGAGTGCTCTGAAGTTGGTATGTATCTTGCAATGGCAAGAGTTGCTCACAGAGAAGGATATCCGGAAGTAGGTCTCTACTATGAAAAAGCAGCTTACGAAGAAGCAGAGCATGCAGCTAAATTCGCAGAGCTCCTTGGCGAAGTTGTAACAGACAGCACAGAGAAGAACCTTCAGATGCGCGTAGAAGCTGAGAACGGTGCTACAGCAGGTAAATTCGACCTTGCTAAACGTGCGAAAGCAGCTGACCTTGACGCAATCCATGACACAGTACATGAGATGGCTAAAGACGAAGCAAGACACGGAAAAGCATTCGCTGGTCTGCTTAAGAGATACTTTGGTAAATAAGAAATCCTCTTAAAATAAGGATTTTTACAAGAGAGAGCCATATAATCTGGCTCTCTCTTTTTCTGTCTTTTCGGATAAAAATTTGCACATCAATGTGCAAATTTTTCAATCTTCCGTACACTATCTGCTCTTACCTGTGCCCGAAGCTCCGTCAGATAATCTGAGAATTTCACCTGCTCATTTCCGTAGGTCATCTGCAGGTCATATTCCAGCGGTATCCAGGTTTTGATGTCAGATTCATTATGCTGGATCAGAGCTTCCAGTTTGTCCAGGGCTTTGTAAATTCTGGATTCCAGAGTCTGCTGTGCTTCCATTTCCTGATACAGTTCTGCCATCTCTTTATCAAATGGTTCCGGCAGAGTTTTCACCCATTCACCCAGCACATCGGCTTCTTTTTCTGAATCTTTTACTGTTTTTTCAAAAGCTGGGATATCCCCGGTAAAAGCTTCTCCCATATCATGGATCAGGCACATTTTCATGATCTTCAGAAAATCTGCCTCCGGAAACTCGTCGCTGACAAAATATGCCATCAGAGAAATTCTCCAGGAATGCTCCGCAACACTCTCCCGCCTGCCTCCGGATGTATAGCAATGACGCACTGCATCTTTTAATCGTTCTGCAACAGAAAGTACTTCAATCAGTTTTTCTGGTTTCATATTCGTTCTCTCTCCTCCGTCTTTTCATAATATTTTCACTGACACCAATTCTGTTCATTACTATACCATATCTCCGGTCATGGAAAACAGATGAAAAACAGAAGATTCCATTCTGAAAAAATTTGTCTCAACTAATTTATAAAAAAAATATAAACTTTATTGCATTTTTCTCCATAATCGTCATAATGAAATTATAAACAAAAGAAAGAAGGTGATTGCCGATGGATATCACGGTGTCGGATGAGGTCTCACAGGAATATCATGCGCTTGTGAAGAACATCCTCTGTAACAGAGAGTTCCTGAAGCTGAGCCTGTACACCCACCACCAGTGGACCACACGGCTCATGCACAGTATCAATGTTTCTTACCTCTCCTGGTTCATTGCCAGGAAGCTGGGATGTGACGAGAAAGCCGCCGCAAGGGCAGGACTTCTCCACGATTTCTGTCCCTACGATTTTAAAGCAGAGACACCGACTGGTGAGCATCAGGCGTTTTATCACCCGAAGGCTGCCGCCGAAAACAGTGCCACTCACTTTGATATGACGGACAGAGAACTGGACGCAATTCTCTCACATATGTTCCCTCTGGGACCTCTTCCACGCAACAAAGAAGCCTGGATCATCAGCTTTGCCGATAAAGCCTGCGCCATTGCGGAAGGCTGCCATATCGCCATTGCACTGGCCAGGCGGAACCGGATCGTCATCAATCCGGCATAATTTCCACACAAAAAACAGGGCCGTCACCACTTCTGACGCGCCCTGTTTTTGTGTGGAAATTTATTTTATGGTAATACTTTGCAGATTACTTTATATATCTTTAGTTCTCTTTCACAACAACCTTATCCAGATGCCAGATATCATCTACATACTCCTGGATAGTTCTGTCGGATGTGAACTTACCGCTGCATGCTGTATTGAGAAGTGCCATCTTAGCCCAGCGTTTCTCATCCTTATATGCTTCCTCAACACGCTTCTGTGCCTCTGCATAGGAACGGAAGTCGCCAAGGATGAAATACTGGTCAGGTCTCGGCATGTTGCGTTTGTCGAGAAGTGAATTGTAGATGTCACGGAACATCTCTGTATCGCTGGAGAAGGTTCCATTGATCAGCTGCATCAGTACCTGACGGATCTCAGGATCTGTATTGTAAATGAAGTCCGGATCATAACCGCCGTTATTCTCATAGTTGATGATCTGGTCGGAGCTCATACCGAAGATAAATGCATTCTCCTCGCCAACCTCCTGTACGATCTCAACGTTGGCACCATCCATAGTTCCCAGTGTCGGAGCACCGTTCAGCATGAATTTCATGTTACCTGTACCGGAAGCCTCTTTACTTGCTGTGGAGATCTGCTCGGAAACATCTGCTGCCGCAAAAATGATCTCAGCGTTGGATACACGGTAGTTCTCGATGAATACAACCTTCAGCTTGCCGTTGATGGAAGCATCATTGTTTACAACATCTGCCACACAGTTGATCAGCTTGATGATCTTCTTTGCACGTGCATAAGCTGCGGAAGCCTTTGCACCAAAGATAAATGTTCTCGGATAGAAATCCATCTCCGGATGTGCCTTGATCTGGTTGTACAGATAGATCACATGCAGGATATTGAGAAGCTGACGTTTGTACTCATGAAGTCTCTTAACCTGGATATCGAAGATGGAGTGCGGGTCAACCTCAACACCATTGTGCTCCAGGATATATTTTGCAAGACGCTCTTTGTTCTTGAACTTGATGGTCATGAACTCCTGAAGAGCCTTCTCATCGTCTGCGTAAACCTTAAGCTTGGAAAGCTGGGAAAGATCTGTGATCCAGTCCGGTCCGATCTTGTCTGTTACCCAGTCAGCCAGAAGCGGGTTTCCATGAGCAAGGAAACGTCTCTGTGTGATACCGTTTGTTTTATTGTTGAACTTCTCAGGCATCATCTCATAGAAATCCTTCAGCTCCTGATTCTTGAGGATCTCAGTATGAAGGCGTGCAACACCGTTTACAGAGTAGCCTGCAACGATCGCAAGGTGCGCCATCTTAACCTGTCCGTCATAGATGATCGCCATTTTCTTAACCTTCTCGAAGTTTCCAGGATATTTCTGCTGGATCTCAAGAATGAAACGACGGTTGATCTCCTCGATGATCTGGTATACACGCGGAAGCAGTCTGGAGAACAGCTCGATCGGCCATTTCTCAAGTGCCTCGGACATGATGGTGTGGTTGGTGTAAGCACAGCATTTTGTTGTGATATCCCATGCCTGATCCCAGCCAAGACCTTCCTGATCCATAAGAAGACGCATCAGCTCTGCAACTGCTACAGTCGGATGAGTATCGTTCATCTGGAATACAACCTTCTCATGAAGCTTTGTGATGTCATCGTGTGTTTTCTTATATTTGGCAATGGCTGCCTGAAGGCTGGCAGATACGAAGAAGTACTGCTGTTTCAGACGAAGCTCTTTACCTGCCATATGGTTATCATTCGGATAAAGCACCTCAACGATAGTACGTGCAAGGTTCTCCTGCTCTACTGCGTTGTGATAATCACCCTTGTCAAAAGAGTCAAGGTTGAAGTCTACGATCGGCTCTGCATCCCAGATACGAAGTGTGTTTACAACATCGTTGTTATAACCTGTGATCGGCATATCATAAGGAACAGCCTTAACTGCCTGATATCCCTCGTGGATAAATTTGTTCTCGTTCTTCACCGGATCCCACTCAACGCGTACATATCCGCCGAAATGAACCTCTTTTGCATACTCCGGACGACGGAGCTCGAAAGGATAGCCGTTCTTCAGCCAGTTATCCGGTGCCTCTACCTGATAACCGTCACGGATCTCCTGCTTAAACATACCATAACGGTAACGGATTCCGCATCCGTATGCACAGTAGTTCAGAGTTGCAAGGGAATCCAGGAAGCATGCTGCCAGTCTTCCAAGTCCACCGTTTCCAAGAGCCGGATCCGGCTCCTGGTCCTCGATGCAGTTAATGTCAAGTCCAAGCTCCTCAAGAGCCTCCTTAACCTCGCCGTATGCGCCAAGGTTGATCAGGTTGTTTCCAAGGGCACGGCCCATAAGGAATTCCATGGACATATAATATACGATCTTCGGGTCCTGTTTTTCATACGCCTTCTGGCTCTTGAGCCAGTTGTCAATGATCACGTCCTTCACAGTGTAGCTTACAGCCTGAAAGATCTGCTCCTGTGTAGCCTCTTCCAGTGTTTTTCGATAAAGGAATTTTACGTTTTCTTTTACGCTTTTTTTGAACTCCTCTTTCTCAAACTGCTTGTCAATCATTAGTTTTCCTCCTGTACTTTGGATACTCCCAGTGTTACAGCCTCTTTGTTGATGTTCCACTCCTTGGTGTAACCCTCTGCTTCTCCCAGAATAATGTTTTCTGCCAGTACTTCACGTTTGATCTCATCCTGGTTTGCTTTCATGATATCCATGATCTTATCGTTATCTTTTGCATAGACAATGATCTTGTCCATGACTTCGAAACCAGCCTCTTTACGCATGGTCTGAACCTTGCTGATGATCTCGCGGACAAAGCCCTCCTGGATCAGTTCAGGTGTAAGGTTTGTATCAAGGACAACGGATGTCTCACCGTCTGTCTCTGTCACATAGCCCTCGCTCTGGGCTGTTTCGATCAATAAGTCTTCCTCTGCAAGCTCGACTCTGTTTCCGTCAATGTCAAGAACGAGAACACCATTATCTCTCAGCTCTTTCATTGCTGCGGTTCCGTCGATCTCGGAGAGTGCGGTACGGATGCCGTTCAGAAGCTTGCCGTATTTCGGTCCTACTGTACGAAGCTGCGGCTTGAAGCTGTAAGAAATGAAGGACTCTACATCATCTGCGAATTTCACTTCTTTTACGTTAAGCTCATCTGCGATGATATCTGTGTAGAATTTATCCATAGCTTTCTCAGCTTTTACATACATGGTTCCGATCGGCTGACGGTTCTTGATGTTTGCGGTATTTCTGCATGCACGGCCAAGAACAACGATCTCAAGAAGCTCTTCCATGTTTGCCTCAAGATCCTTGTCGATCCATGCCTCGTTTACCTCCGGGTAATCGCAGAGATGGATACTCTCCGGAGCGTCTGCATCAATGCTTCTTACAAGGTTCTGGTAGATATCCTCAGTCATGAACGGGATCATCGGAGCTGCAGCCTTAGCAACTGTTACCAGTGCTGTGTAAAGTGTCATGTAAGCATTGATCTTATCCTGCTCCATGCCCTTTGCCCAGAAACGCTCACGGCTTCTTCTTACATACCAGTTACTCATATCGTCAACAAATTCCTGAAGTGCTCTTGCAGCTTCCGGAATCTTGTAGGAATCAAGATCCGCATCGACAGTCTTCACCATGGTATTCAGCTTGCTGAGCAGCCATTTATCCATAACCGGAAGCTTATCGTAATTTAAAGTATATTTAGTCGCATCAAAATTGTCAATGTTCGCATACAGTACGAAGAATGCGTAGGTGTTCCACAGAGTGCTCATGAACTTTCTCTGTCCCTCTACAACTGCCTTGCCGTGGAAACGGTTCGGAAGCCATGGAGCACTGTTGATGTAGAAATACCAGCGGATAGCATCTGCACCATATTTATTCAGTGCATCAAACGGATCTACGGCATTTCCCTTGGACTTACTCATCTTCTGTCCGTTCTCATCCTGTACATGTCCCAGAACGATTACATTCTTATACGGAGCCTTGTTGAAAAGCAGTGTGGACTCAGCAAGAAGTGAGTAGAACCATCCTCTTGTCTGGTCAACAGCCTCGGAGATGAAGTCTGCCGGGAACTGCTGCTCGAACAGGTCTTTATTCTCAAACGGATAATGATGCTGTGCAAAAGGCATTGCTCCGGAATCGAACCAGCAGTCAATAACCTCCGGTACACGGTGCATGGTCTTACCGCAATCCGGACACTTCATAGTGATATCATCAATGTATGGACGGTGAAGCTCGATAGTCTTCGCACGCTCGTCACCACTCTTCTCATAGAGATCCTGGCGGCTTCCCACGGATTCCATATGTCCGCACTCACACTGCCAAATGTTCAGTGGTGTTCCCCAGTAACGGTTTCTGGAAAT
>ENA-OUQW01003342-OUQW01003342.1-human-gut-metagenome-genome-assembly--contig:-NODE-3342-length-11767-cov-4.632172_pt1 | contig 11767 bp, 5 predicted proteins | sample MGYA00248464_ERZ548849 | MGnify/ENA primary metagenome ERZ548849 (study PRJEB26491, sample SAMN04978193) | human gut metagenome | host: Homo sapiens | study: EMG produced TPA metagenomics assembly of...
ATTACATGAAAGTCTTGTGCTTGTCAACACTTTTTTTCAATTTTTTTATATTTTTTTTAACAGTTCATCCATAAAAAGATAATTAGCAATACAATGAGCTTGCTCATTGTATTGCTAAATTCTCTTTTTATAGCAGAACACCTCTACTTAAAGTATGACACACCTGATTCAAAGATATGCTGATTCTGGTTTCCAACAATATTTATAGCTACGCTGTCACCTATTCTCTCTGAATGAGCCATCTTTCCAAGCACTCGTCCATCAGGGCTCGTGATACCCTCAATAGCTGCATATGAACCGTTTGGATTGTAATCCTCATCCATTGTAGGAACTCCGTTAAGGTCTACATATCTTGTCGCAACCTGACCGTTTGCAAACAGGTTGTCTATCACATTCTTAGGTGCTACAAAACGACCCTCACCATGTGATGCAGGTATAGCGTAAACTCCGCCAAGTTCTGCTTTCATAAGCCATGGTGATTTGTTTGTGACAACCTTTGTATATACAGACTTAGATATATGACGACCTATACTGTTCGTTGTAAGCGTAGGTGCATCTGCTGTCTGAGGTTTTATCTCACCAAATGGTACAAGTCCGAGTTTGATAAGAGCCTGGAAACCGTTACAGATACCAAGTGCAAGTCCGTCTCTCTTCTGTAAAAGTTCATGTACTGCTTCCATAATCTTTGGATTTCTAAAAATAGAAGCGATAAACTTAGCTGAACCGTCAGGCTCATCACCTGCACTGAAACCGCCTGAGAACATAAGTATCTGAGACTCTTTTATCGCTGCCTCAAATGCATTTACTGACTCTACTATCTGGCTTTCTGTCATGTTTTTAAATACGACAGTCTTTACATCTGCACCTGCAAGTTCAAATGCTTTTGTTGTGTCATATTCACAGTTTGTACCAGGGAATACCGGTATAAATACCTTAGGTCTTGCAACCTTGTTCTTTGCCGTGTAAACAGTTTTTGCATCGAAAAGTTTGTCCTCAAGTTCAATCTGTTCAACATCTGAGCGTGTAGGAAATACACTCTCAAGTTTGCCTGTCCAGTTCTCAAGTGCTTCTTTCATTGAAATTACTGCATCACCATATACAAATTCGGCATCGTCAGTTACAAGAGCAATCTTCTTGTACTCTGCCGTAATCTTATCAAGGTCATCTGCTGACACTTCAGCTATGATAGAACCATATTCTTTAGCGAATAATTCGTCCCTGTCTACACTCTCGTCAATCTTTACTCCAAGTCCGTTACCAAATGCCATCTTGCTGACAGCCTCACAGATACCGCCGAAACCTACGGCATATGCTGCAACGATAACTTTTGATTTTATCATATCTGTTATCTTTGAGTAGAGTGACATAAGTTTATCATAAACAGGAAGTGAGTATTTATCTTTTTCAATATCAAATTTAACTAATACATTTCCGGCTTTCTTAAGTTCTGGTGATACTACATCCCCGGTCTTTGCAATATCAACAGCAAATGAGCAGAGTGTCGGAGGCACATCAATATCATTGAATGTTCCTGACATACTGTCCTTACCGCCTATTGAAGGAAGTCCGAGTTTTATCTGTGCATCATATGCACCTAAGAGTGCTGCCATAGGCTCACCCCAGCGTTTTGGATCTTCTCCAAGTCTTCTGAAATATTCCTGGAATGTAAATCTTATCTTACTGTAATCTCCACCTGCCGCAACAATCTTTGCAACAGAAGAAATAACCGCATATACAGAACCGTGATATGGACTCCAGCTTGCAAGATATGGGTCAAGTCCGTAACTCATCATCGTAACAGTATCGCATTTGCCCTCTGACATAGGAAGTTTTGCGACCATAGACTGAGTCGGTGTAAGCTGATATTTTCCACCATATGGCATATATACGCTCGCTGCACCGATAGAACTGTCAAACATCTCAACAAGCCCTTTCTGTGAGCATACATTTAAGTCTGATAATGTATCAAGCCATGCTTTCTTTACATCTGTTGTATCTTTCTTTTCATCAAAATAGTTTGCTTTCTCATCAGGCATAGTTACAACTACATCTGTCTCCTGGTGTGCACCGTTCGTATCAAGGAATGCTCTTGAAAGGTCTACGATAACCTTATCTCTCCATGAAAGCACAAGTCTAGGTTCTTCTGTAACCTCGGCAACTGCCACTGCCTCAAGATTTTCTTCCTCGGCATACTTAAGCATCTTGTCAACATCTTTACTGTCAACTACAACTGCCATACGCTCCTGTGACTCTGAAATTGCAAGTTCTGTTCCGTCAAGACCGGCATACTTCTTTGGCACCTTGTCAAGATTTACTTTAAGTCCGTCTGCAAGTTCTCCGATAGCTACTGAAACTCCACCGGCACCAAAGTCATTACACTTTTTGATGATAGAACTTACTTCTTCTCTTCTGAAAAGACGCTGAATTTTTCTCTCTGTAGGTGCATTACCTTTCTGAACTTCTGCTCCACATACATCAATAGACTTTGTAGTATGTGCCTTTGAAGAACCTGTAGCACCACCGATACCATCACGACCTGTACGACCTCCGAGAAGAATGATAATATCTCCCGGATCAGAATTTTCACGGATAACATTGCGTCTTGGAGCAGCACCCATAACGGCACCGATCTCCATTCTCTTTGCAACATAGTTCGGATGATATATCTCATTTACAAGACCTGTTGCAAGTCCTATCTGGTTTCCGTATGAACTGTATCCCTTTGCGGCACCCGTTACTATCTTTCGCTGTGGAAGTTTTCCCGGAAGTGTATCTTTCATAGATACCGTAGGGTCTGCCGCACCTGTCACACGCATAGCCTGATATACATAACCACGGCCTGAAAGCGGATCACGGATAGCACCGCCAAGACAAGTAGCTGCACCACCGAAAGGCTCTATCTCTGTCGGATGGTTGTGTGTCTCATTTTTAAAGAAGATAAGCCACTCTTCAGTTTTTCCGTCTATTTCAACAGGAACTACTATAGAGCAGGCATTTATCTCGTCTGACTCCTCCATATCATCGAGTTTTCCGTCAGCTTTGAGTTTACGCATACCCATAAGTGCAATATCCATAAGCGAAACATATTTGTCAGGTCTGTCCTTGAAAAGTTCTTTTCTTGCAGCTTCATACATCTCATAAGATGCTTCGATAGGTGCATTGTAATAACCATCCTCAAACTTAACATTCTTAAGTTCTGTCTGGAATGTTGTATGACGGCAGTGGTCTGACCAATATGTATCAAGTACACGAATCTCCGTAACGGAAGGCTCTCTGTTTTCCTCATTTTTAAAGTAATTTTGAATATGCAGGAAATCTTTAAATGTCATTGCAAGATTAAGAGACTCGTATAATTTCTTAAGTTCGTCCTCAGACATCTGTCTGAAACCGTCAAATATAGCAACATCCGCCGGCTCATCAAATTCCTGTACAAGTGTCTCAGAAATATTTTCTGAAGCCTCCCTTGAATCTACAGGGTTGATACAATACTCTTTAATCTTCTCTTTATCCTGGTCATCTATATCTCCCTCAAAAACATAAGTCGTTGCTGAACGGATAACGGGATTTTCTTTCTCGTTTAAAAGTTTAACACACTGTTCTGCCGAATCTGCTCTCTGGTCAAACTGACCCGGAAGATATTCAACTGAAAACACAAAACTTCCGTCAGCTTTTTTAAATTCATTCTCATAGCAGTTATCAACTGGCGGCTCAGAAAATACTGTTCCAAGAGCCTGCTTATAAGTTGCATCACTAAGATTTTCAACATCATAGCGAATAAGTACCCTGACATTATTAATACTCTTTATACCAAGATAACGCTTTACTTCTTCTTTAAGTTCCTTTGCATGTACTGCATATGGCTGTTTCTTTTCAACATAAATCCTTCTTACACTTCCCATTGCGGTGCCTCCATTTCATTTATATGTTTGTATGCTCTGACATTTATCTGTACATAGTACAGACACCATGCTGCTGTTTGCACCTGCGGTGTTTACAGCAACAATAGTGGTCCTTAAATTACATAATAAAATTACTTTGATGATTTGCTGCTTCCTGATGACTCACTTGTCGATTTCTTTGATGACGATTTAGACGATGATTTCTTTGACGATGATTTCTTTGATGATGACTCATTCATCTTCTGGAGATCCTCGGCAGTTACTATCTCAGTTGTCATAGAACCTATCTCGACATTGTTCCATACACTTGCATTTACTTTAATCTTATAAGATTCTTTAAGTTTGTTAAGCCACTCTGTATATTTTTCTGTCTGTGCAGATTTAACTGCATCATCACAGGCTTTCTGATAGCTTGATGTTGAATTGTTATCAATCATTTTTACAAATACATAATATCCGGCTTTTTCATCATAGAATACCGGTGAAACAGTTCCGTTCTTCATAGCCTTAACCTTTTTAAGATTTGCAGTTGAAAGATATGACCAGCCTGCCTTTTCTGTAAATTCTGCCTTATCATATTTTACATCTGTCTTATCTTTGCTTCCGATAAGCTTTGTAAAGTCTTTTGCCTGTGCAGCTTTCTTTGCGTATTTGTTTATCTCAGTTTTATATTCCTGTTTCTTTTTTGCAGATACTTTCTTTGTATTTCCACTGCTGTCTGTTTTTGAAAGTGCTACTGCATAATACTGAATATCATACTCTCTGTAATCTTTCTTTGAAATCTTCTTTATAACCGAAGTTTCATCAACCTTTTTGTTTAACTCTTTCTGCCTGTCTGACTTATATCTGTCTGCAAGAATAGTTTTCTCAAATCTCTTTGTAAGTCTTTTCTTTGACATACTAAGACGGAATTTCTGAACCCATGAAAGTCCTTTCATTGCTTTTTTCGCCTGGCTCTCAGCCTTTTTCTCTTCTGCAGAAGTAAGCTTGTAACCGGCTTTTACAGCTTCTTTATAAAGAACCACATATTCTTCTTCATTGTCTAAGATTTCCTGTTTGATACCTATCTTGTTTGATACACTTGATGGTACATTAGAATCACTTCCCTGATATGATGACTCCCATACTGAAGTTCCCATATATGCCTGATACATCTCATCGTAAGGAAGATAATAAGATTCTTTCTCATAAATAGGATACATCATGTCATCCATGGTAACTTTTGTTCCGTTGACCGTAAATGCAACTTCAGGACCTAACTGCTGTATGCCAACACCTATACATAATACAAGTACCAAAACTATACATATGGCACTCAATACGATTGCCTTGACATTTCTGCCTGAACTTACACCTAATTTCTTTTTGCCTGTTGCAGCTTTAACAGTAACATTTTCTTTTTTTTCACTGTTATCTTTCTGCTGATTCATAACTTTCTTTGCTGAATTCATTGTTGCTCCTCCAAAAGTATTCTACGCACAAATCACTTTCAAAGTGATAAAACGCTACTTTCTATTCTATCTTAAAAAAAATATAAGTCAAGACTGCAAATGTGATAACTCTTTGAACTTTTACATTTTTCTGCTTTTTTTATTTTTTTTATTGACATTTATGTCATTAATTGATATGATTTACAAGTGTTGTGTATAATATTACATATATGCGGAAGTGCTGGAATTGGCAGACAGGCATGATTCAGGTTCATGTGTCGGCAACGACGTGTGGGTTCAAGTCCCATTTTCCGCATTCATTACTTTTTATTTTTTTATAAGTTTTTACCTCGCCCTATCGGGACTATTACATATTCTCCCGATAGGGCACTTTCTTTTTTATCGCAGCAAAAGAGGTTTTAACATTCGGTTAGTTTGTTCATTATATGCTGAATTTTCTTTTCAACAACCAAAAAGGGCTGTCCTTAGGACAACCCTTTTAAATTTTTTCGCTATTTCACTTTGATAAGTGCACTTTAAAAGACAATCTTTATTATTTAACGATTTCTTTAACCTTAGCAGCTTTACCAACTCTGTCACGAAGATAGAATAATTTAGCACGTCTTGCCTTACCTCTGCGTACTACTTCAATCTTGTCAATGATTGGTGAATGAACCGGCCAAGTTTTCTCTACACCTACACCATTAGAGAACTTTCTAACTGTAAATGTCTCTCTCGCTCCACCATTCTGTCTCTTAAGTACTGTACCCTCGAATACCTGGATACGCTCTCTTGAGCCCTCAATAACTTTAGCATAAACTTTAACAGTATCACCTACTCTAAAGTCTGTTACTTCTGACTTTAACTGTGCATCTTCGATTGCTTTAATAATATCGTTCATTTTGTGACCTCCTTAATTATTTTGACATTCTTAATACTTCTGTGTAATATCTACAACCGTAACAGAGGAATATCTCTATTCACAAACAACATTCAATATTTTATCACAGCTTATCATCTATTGCAAGCATTTTTTTAATTTTTATCCTGCATCAATCTGACTGTCACTTAAACAGCTCTAATATCTCATCTTTTGTCAGATTGTTCACGAACAGTTCATCAGCTTCGATAACCGAGTCAGACAACACTTTTTTCCTCTTTTGAAGCTCGTATATTTTTTCTTCTATTGAGTCTTTTGTCACATACTTTATCACCTGGACTTTTCTCTTTTGTCCTATCCTGTATGCCCTGTCTGTTGCCTGTTCCTCAACAGCCGGATTCCACCACGGGTCAAAATGTATAACGGTGTCCGCACCTGTAAGGTTTAAACCGGTTCCACCGGCCTTTAAGGAAATCAAAAATACCTTGACTTCTCCACGGTTAAATTCCTTTACATATTTTTTTCTTTCCTCCGGTTTTGTCGCACCGACAAGATAAAAATATGGTATCTCACTTTTTCTAAGTTCATCCGCAATAATCGAAAGCATTGAAGTAAACTGCGAGAATATGATAACACTGTGTCCACCCTCTATTATATCGGGAAGCTGTTCCATAAGAAGCTCAAGCTTACCGCTGCCGCCATGATAATTTTCAATAAATGTACCCGGATGACAGCATATCTGTCTAAGCCTTGTCAGTGCCGCAAGTACCTGTATCCTGTCCTTTCCGCTCTGAATATCAGAGTTATCCATTATCTCACTCTGAATCCTTGACAGATAAGAAATATATATCTTTTTCTGTTTTGCAGTCATCTCAGATATACGTTTTGTTTCTATCTTATCAGGAAGATCCTTAAGCACATCTTTCTTCATTCTTCTGAGTATAAAAGGCTGTATGCGTCTTTTTAACTCCTGCATCCTGCTCTCATTTTTTTCTTTGAGAATAGGCTTTTCATAATGCTCGGCAAACTTTGAATATCTTGACAAAAATCCCGGCATTATAAAATCAAAGATAGACCACAGCTCTGACAATGTATTTTCGATAGGAGTTCCGGTAAGTGCAAATCTATGCTCTGCAACAACCGATTTTACAGCTTTTGCTCCAAGTGAAGCCGGATTTTTTATAAACTGTGCTTCATCGATAAACATATTGTCATATCTTATGTCTTTGAAAAAATCTGCATCTTTCCTTATAAGAGGATATGTTGTTATCCACACATCATAATCATCCCTGTCCTCACACAGAAGTCTTTTTCTCTCCTCTGGGTCGCCGCTTATTATCCTTGTCCTTATATGAGGAGCGAACTTTTCAAACTCCTCCTGCCAGTTGTATGACAGAGATGTAGGGCATACGATAAGCGATTTACTTCCGGGTTCAGAACATATATATACTATGGTCTGTAAAGTCTTTCCAAGTCCCATATCGTCTGCAAGAATACCTCCCATACTATATCTTGCAAGATTTTTAAGCCATCTGTAGCCGACCACCTGGTACTCTCTCATTTTTGCCTGAACACATTCAGGCACTTCATACTCACTAACACCCGGATTCTTTATCTCCCGAATCAGTTTTTTAAATCCATCGTCTCTCTCCACGCTCTGGCTGTCAGGCATTATTTCATCTATATACACCGCTGCATTTTCCTGGAATTTCAAAATCCCGTTGCTATCCCCAACGCTGTTTTCAACCAGCCATTCAATCGTCTTTTTCTGTTTATCATCCTCAAGGCTTATAAATGCACCATTTTTTAAGCGGTAATACTTTTTCTTAAGATGAACAGCCCTAAAAAATTCTTCTAATTCATCCTTTGGCACCTGCGAATATTCCATATCCATTTCGAGCAGGTTTATATCAGTATTAAGTCTTATGTTCGCTGACATATGGCCTATCTTTTTAACATTTATGTTTTTATATTCTTTTGAGTAAAATACTTCAAAATTATCGGTCAGTATGCTTCTGTTGTCAGTCATCATATTGAAAATATCTTCTTCATTCCTCAATATAAAAGAACTGTCATTTATCTTAAAATTAAGGTCATATAAAACTCTTGTAAGTCTTTCTTCCTCCTCTTTATCACGGACAAGAATATATTTTCCCGAATAATTTTCTTCGAGCGGATTTATTGCATAATCGCCATACTGGAATTTGATTACCGCCGTAACCGATACTTTTTTTCTGTTGTGATATATATCAAGATAAAGTTTTGGAACAAGCGGTTCAACTATATACATATCCTTAATCTCATCCGGCACACTAATATTCATATGTTTTTTTACTACCGGAAGGACTTTTTCAATAAACCCGTTCTTATTGTCACTTCTAAACTCTATCTCTTTGCCGTTCTGCATAAAGAGTGGCACATAAAACGGCAACAGGCAGCTTACAAACTCTTTTTCAGGCAGATAAAGTGCATTATCATAAAAAAGTATGCTTCCGTCCTCACACAAAGAAATCAGTTTATTGTCAGCAGATTTTTTTAAGGTCAACATATTATCGTCTAACAGCATATCTATTGACAATTCCGGATTACCCTTTACTATATTTATGTTTTTAAACTCTTTTCCAAAAATATTTATGTCACACTCAATGTTCTCTGAAAGGTCGAGAAGCTTTTGCAGCATCTTTTTTGACAATATAAGTTCCTGCCGCTTAAAAAGACTTGAATAATATGTCTTTCCAAGTGTCTCCTGTATCTCATATATATCCGTAAGATAATCAAGTATCTTTGCTGAGTTTTCCTCAAACGCACTCTCACCCGGCACATAGTGAAACTCCTTGCCGAGTTCTATTGTCTCTTCATTATAATATTCATTTATAAATTTCTTCGTATTTGAAACCTTATACATCTTATGTTCACCGGCTTCAAAACTTACATATGCCCTGGAATTTGTACTTTTCATAAATTCAGGTATAGATATATTTAATTTTAGTTGAAAATAGTTTGGTGTAAGATGGTTATATTCTCTTTTTCTGAAATATTCAACCACATTGTACGCCACTCTGTCTTCTTCGTTGAAATTAACTTTTGCATTTTCACGCTGCTGATAGTCAGCAACAAAAAGCATCATAGCTATAACATGCTTACATGCTCCTGACAATTTAACATGCGACGGACAATTACATGAATACTGTATGTCTCCGTCATCCTCAACCGCAACAGTAACTATATACTGGTTACTGCCCTTTACGACTCCTTTATACTGCTTTAAATTGTCATTCCATGTTACATTTGAAACGGCATGAGCAGCATAGTAACGCATTCCCCTGTAATAAACCCTGTCGGAGGACGCATACTGTTTTATTGCCTCCCTTGTTATCTTTCTCATAACACGTCACCTGCCTTTCACCGGAATTATCCTAACAAATGAAATTTATCTGCAACTTTCGCCATTCTTCTTCCCATAGGAAATTCATATAATTCTTTTCTGCTAAGCCCATGCATTTTAAGTACAAGTGCAAAATAAATCGAAACTGCCACGACAAGTGCCGGAAATATCGCTATATATACTTTACTTGTTAGTATCACAAACACTTTATAGACCGCATATGTTGCTATACCCATAACAAATGAAGCAAGCAGCGGAACACAGAATGTCCTTGTAGTTTCCTGTTTGTACTTCATATATTTTGCAACTGACCTTCCATTGAGGAAGCACACCACAAGCGGATATGTGACATTGCCAAGAACAAGTGCATATACTCCAAGACTTGTCCATCTAAGCAGCACATATACGAACACAATATGAATGATAAGTGATACAAGCGAATGAATTACCGGAAGTCCCATTTTATCTATACTCTGTAATACTCCGCTCGTCACGGTTGACAATGCATAAAATATGACACATGATGAACCTATCAGCATCATCATGCTTCCCGTATTTATATCAGATGACGGGAAAAGAAGTGTAATTATAGGTCTTGCAAGAACCGCAAGTCCCATAGCTGACGGAAATGCTATTATCATATTGAACTTTATCGCCATATCTGTTTTTTTTCTGGCATCTGCCATATCTCCCGCCGCCACCGATGATACAAGATTTGGTATCATTGAGGACGCTATCGCAGTAGAAACAGCAATAGGCACACTTACAAGCAGTCTGTATTTTGTACTGTATATTCCCTGTAATGTCTTAACCACTTTATCAGAATATCCAAGTGTTCCCATTACATTGTTAAAGATGGTCACATCTATTATTCCGCTTAACTGATAAACCGTCTGACTGAGTATTATAGGCACGACCGTCACAAAAATTATTTTGTATGTCTGAACAAGAGACTCTCCTGTTGTAACCCTGTCCCTTTTTGCCTGCTTTCTCATAACCGGACGATACATCATATATATAAATAAGAGTATTATAAGTGCCGTCACTGCACCTATACAGGTTCCGAGTGTTCCACCGGCAGCTCCCCATGCCGGCAGCTTTGGCGATGCACTGTGTGCACGCATAAAGAAATATGCTGCACCGACACTTACAAATGCATTTACAACCTGTTCAAATATCTGCGATATTGCTGTCGGAAGCATAGTCCTGTGCCCCTGGAAAAGACCTCTGAACACACCCATTACCGCAACTATAAATATTGTAGGAGCCAAAACCCTGAGAGGTACAGCTATACCACTGTATTTAGAAAAGAATTTTGCCTCTATCCAGTCTGCTCCGAAATATACAAATAATGCCGCTATTCCACCGGTACATATCGAAACTGTCATAGAACATCTGAATATTTTATATGCACTTTTATAACGCTTCTGAGAGATTTTTGCCGAAACCATTTTTGAAACAGCCATAGGCATACCATATGATGAAATTATCAAAAGAATATTGTATATCTCAAAAGCCGCTGAATATACACCATTTCCCTCATCTCCGATTATATTTGCCATCGGTATCCTATATATCATACCTATAAGTCTTACAAGTATTGACGCAACTGCCAAAATACTTCCCTGTTTAAGAAATCCGCTTGCCACTTTATTGTTCTTACTTGTTTCCATTACTGTTTTCCCCTTTAACAATCTCTTTTTATCCCAAGTGCATTAAGAATTTCTTCCTGTTTTTTCTCCATGACAATGCGTTCTTCATCTTCCATATGGTCATATCCGAGAAGGTGAAGCATACTATGTGCCGTCAAAAAACATATTTCTCTTTTTATAGAATGACCGTAATTTTCTGCCTGTTCAAAAGCCCTCTCTACAGATATGACAATATCGCCAAGCAATAGTTCACCGCTTTCAGGATTAAAGTACATTGCAAGTGCATCGTCACTTTCAAGGATTCCATAGTCAGCCGGTGCCTCATAATCAACCATAGGAAATGAAAGTACATCCGTAGGAACATCCAGTTCCCTGAACTCCCTGTTGATATTTCTTATTCCCTCATTGTCAGTGAAAGTCACATTTACTTCGCACTCATATGGACATTTTTCAAGTTCTAAAGCCTTTTCTATAACCTGCCTGAGTACATTTTCATAATCGAAACCAATATCAAGTTCCTG
>ENA-OUQW01003343-OUQW01003343.1-human-gut-metagenome-genome-assembly--contig:-NODE-3343-length-11767-cov-3.246329_pt1 | contig 11767 bp, 10 predicted proteins | sample MGYA00248464_ERZ548849 | MGnify/ENA primary metagenome ERZ548849 (study PRJEB26491, sample SAMN04978193) | human gut metagenome | host: Homo sapiens | study: EMG produced TPA metagenomics assembly of...
TGCAAAATAACAAGTGATGGATATAGATATGGATATTATGATTATGATTATGATGAAGTTCTAGCATTAGAATATAATCAAATATTAAGAATTGTTGATATTGCAGATAAGAATAATATATATTTAATTGCTTCAAAAAATGGCCAATATGGAGTGTTTATAAATAATGCCAAAATAATTAATACACAATATCAATCAATAAATTATGAAAAGGAATTTAATTTATTTATAGCAGAAAGAACAGGAAAATATGGAGCTTTTAATGAAAATGGAACAGAAATATTAAAAGTTGATTATGATACTCTTGAAATTAAAGGAATGTATATATATACTACAAAAGGAGATGAGCAGAAAGTATTTAATAAAGAAGGCAAAGAAGTAAATATACCATTTAATACTACAATTGAAAAAACTGATAATGATAATATTTTTATAAAATATGAGAATAATAAATATGGAGCTATAGATAAAGAAAATAAAGTTTTAGTAAATTGTGAATATGATTTATTACAAATTATAAGAAATACTAAAGCATATCAAGCAGTAAATTTTGAAACTAATACAACATATATTTTCAATAATAAGTTTGAAAAGGTTATAGAACTAAAAAATGCAACTATAAATGTTGAAGATGGAAAGATAACAGTTTATAATGATAGTAACAATTATAAACTTGATAATAATGGGAACATTATATTAGATAATTAGTTTAAAAATAAAAAATAAGTAAATACTTTTTATAAGTGTTTACTTATTTTTTTTTAACACCAATAAAAAATGAAGGCATATGAAATATTTAGAATTTTTTAGGAGAGTGATTTTATGAAAGTAGGATTATCATTAGCAGGAGGAGGAATTAGAGGAATAGCACATGTTGGAGTATTAAAAGCCCTTGAAGAAAATAATATAGAAGTAGAAGCAATTGCTGGAACAAGTGCAGGAAGTATTGTTGCAACATTATATGCGATGGGATATAGTCCATATTATATATATTTATTATTTAAAAGATATGCAAAAGATATTATAAATATAAGAAGTAAACCTATAATAAATGGAGTAACAAATTTTATAAAAAATAATAAATTTGGAATTACAGGATTAAGTGATGGTGATATGTTTGAGAAAATGTATGATGAGTTGGCAAATAAAAAGGGATTTAAATTAATTGGAGATATAAAAAAGTCAATAGTAATTTCTGCTGTAGATATTGGAGAAGCGAAAGAATATATTTTTACTAATTGTGCTTCAAGAAAAAATATGAATGATAATTATATAACTGAAATTGGAATAGGTAAAGCAGTCAGAGCTAGTAGCAGTTTTCCAGCAGTATTTTGTCCTTGTGAATTTAAAAATCATATATTTATGGATGGAGGAGTTTTAGATAATATTCCCACAGAAGAATTAAAAAAAGTTTATAATGGAAAAATAATATCTGTGAATTTTGAATCAGATAATGTTATGAAAGATTATGATATTATGGATATTATAATGAAAACTCTAGACATTATGGGAAATAAATTATCTATCAATTCATTAAGAAAAAGTGATTTCTTATTAACAATACCCACTGATGGAACAGGATTGATTGATGTTGAAAAAATGGATATATGCTATGAATATGGATATGATATGACAATAAAGAATATTGATAAAATAAAAAGAATAATACAATGATTTTGATAAATTTATATGAAAATTGCCAAATGTTGTCGATGAATATATTATAAATATTGGAATAACATATTGACAAAAGAGTGTAAAAAAATTATACTAAATGTGTGTTAAATAATTTCAAATTAATTTTTTTCAAGAAATTTAAATCAAATATTTGTTATTTCGCAAAAAATAAAAAGCAAGATAAAACGTTTTATTAATCATATAAAAAGGAGTGATTATTATAGAAAATAAAAAAGTAGAAGAATTTGAAAATATAATTGAAAAGTCAAAAGATCAGTTAATAAATATTTTGAAAAATACATTATATATAAAAATAGATGAAATAATAATCGAAAAGAGATTACAATTAAAAAATATTTCAGAATATGAATTTGAAGTAATAAAAACTAAAGCTAAATTAGATGATAGGAAAGAACTTGAAATTTATCTTAAACCAATTAAAAGTTCTAGAATAAAAGAATCAATATTTTGTTATTGGTGTTTAATTTATGAAGAAGAATTATTTAACAGAAAGATTCAACAAGAAGGAGAAATGTTTTTAAATAAAGTATTAATATCAGAATTAACAAAGAAAAAATATTATCAAAGTGTATTCTTGGAAATCGAAAATAATAAGGGAAATATATTAGAAACTGGAACAGAAATTAATTTTATTGAAATATTAAAGTATTTAAAAGATCAGAATAATGAAAAAAATACAGAATTAAAAAAATATTTTGAAAAACTAGGTGATTATGTATTATTAGTTGGAATAAAAATGGATAGAAAAAAATAAAGATATTGTAAAATTGGCTCAAATCTTATATAATAATTATAAAGTTATATAAGAAAGGAAGAAAAGAATGAAATATACATACAATCCAGAAGGAGTTTGCTCTATGCAAATGATATTCGATATAGAAGGAGATATAATAAAAAGCTTAAAAATTATTGGAGGATGTCCAGGAAATACAGTAGGAGTTTCAAGACTTGTTGAAGGAAAAAAAATTGATGATGTTATAAATTTATTAAAAGGTATAGAATGTGGGATAAAGGGGACATCTTGTCCGGACCAAGTTGCAAAAGCATTAGAAAATTACAAAAAAAACAAGTCATAATGTTTTTATAAATTTGTATTATATAAAAATAAGATGCACATTTTAGTGCATCTTATATAAAAATTAATATAAATCATTGCCAGAAGAATTTATATCAACTTCAGTAACTTTATTTCCTGATTCAATTCCCATATATGGTAAGATTTCAGCTAGCATTTTACTTGCTGTTGGAGCTGCTATTTGTCCCCCATTATGTTGGTCCCCTTTTGGATTTTTTAATATTACAAGTAAAACAATCTTTGTATTTTCAACAGGTGAAATAGCAACAAATGAAGCTGTATAACCTTCATTTGAATTTGCATTTTTTGGCTCTGAAGTACCTGTTTTTCCACCAATAGAAAATCCTTTTGCATAAACATTGATCCTTTTTCCTGAACCTACAGTGGCAACAGATTCCATCATTGAAGCGACTTTATCAGCTGTTGATTTTGATATTACTTGGCGAATTTCTTTTGGTTTAAATTCTGTAACTTCACCAGTATCTGTATTTGTAATTTTATCAACTAATTGAGGTTGTACTAAAAGCCCATCGTTAGCAATTGCGGCAACGGCCGAAATCATTTGTATTGGTGTAATAGCGAATTTTTCCCCAAAAGACATTGTTGCAAGTTCATGTTGATTTATTTTGTTTAAATCATAAAATTGTCCAGTTGCTTCACCAGGAAGTGAAATACCAGTTTTTTCAAATAGCCCAAATGCTTGATAATATTTATATGAAAGTGGAGCGCCAATTCGTAATCCTAATTCGATGAATGCAGGGTTGCAAGAATTTTCTAAAGCTTCTCTTAAAGATTGACTTCCATGTGGTTGATACCATTTCCAACATCTTATAGGTTTTTCTTCACCATTTATATGATAATAACCAGTACATGTAAATTCACCTTTAGTATCAGGACTTACTAAGTTTTCTTCTATTCCTATTGAAGATGTAATTAGTTTAAATACTGATCCAGGAGCATATGTATCTGTTACAGCTTTTGGAGTCCACATTTTTAGTAATGATATAGATTTTTCTTCACTTGATAAACTATCCCATGTTTGAGCTAGTGTACTGTTTGGAATATTGTGATTGTTTGGATCAAAATTAGGATAATCTGCCATACCTAAAATTTTTCCTGTTGATGGATCCATGGCAATAGTAATACCACTATCACATTCATATTCGTTAACAGCATCTGAAAGATGTTTTTCAATAATTCCTTGAATATTGACATCAATTGTTAAATTTAAATCATAACCATTTTCAGCAGCTATATAAGATTTTTCAGAATTTGCAATTTCTGATTGACTTGCATCTTTTAAACTGACTGATTTCCCAGCAGTACCACTTAAAAATGAATCCCAAGAATATTCAATACCATATGCTCCAGAATTATTAGCATTAGTAAAACCTAATACAGTAGATGCTAGAGAACCAAATGGATATGTTCTAGAATTTGTTTCTTCAAAAATTATTCCGGTTGTAAATTCTAAGTCTTTTTTCCATTCTTTTATTTTATCAACTTTTGTTTGTTCAACTTCGGTAGCAACAGTAAATTTTTTTGTGTTTGAAGTTAATTTATTTAATAAATCTTGGTAATCAATTTCAAGTATTTCAGATAGTTTTTGTGCAATAGATTCTTTGTTTTCGTTTTTTACATTTGTAGGATCTAAATATATTTTATCAGTTTCATAACTCATAGCTAATGTTTTACCATTAATATCAAAAATTGTACCTCTTTTGGCTGAAATTGTTTCAGTTTTAGTTTGTCGTGCTCTTGCAGCACTTTGCAATTTTGGACCATTTATAAATTGTAAAAATATAAGCCTACAAAGTAATGCTATGAAAAACAATATAATTATAATTAAAAATATTTTTAACTTTGAAGTTGAAATATTATTACTAACATTAATATTATTATTTTTTTTCTTTAATTTTTTCTTTTTCATAAAATCACCATTCTTTTGTTTTACTCAATTTTATAATAAAAGGTAAAAAAAAGCAATAAAAATTTTAAATATCATGGAGGAAATATGTTATCAAAAATAAAGTCAATATCATTAATAGGATTAGAAGGAAGTCTAGTAGAGGTTCAGACTGATATAAGAAATGGCATTCCAGAATTCGAAATAGTTGGTTTACCAGATGCAAGTGTTAGAGAATCAAAAAAAAGAATTGAATCAGCAATAATAAATACAAAAGTAGAATTTCCAAGTAAAAAAATTTTAATAAATCTAGCACCTGCTAATATTAGAAAAGAAGGAAGTTCATTTGATTTACCTATTGCAATTGGAATATTAGTTTCAATAGGAAGTTTGCCTAATTTAAATTATACTGAAATAGTAAATACAGTTATTATTGGAGAACTTTCGCTTGATGGAAAAATAAATAGAACAAATGGAGTATTTGCAATGTGTGAAGAAGCTAGATCACTTGGAATAAAAAGAGTAATAATTCCCAAAGCAAATTCAAATGAAGTTTCTGTTTTAAAGGGGATTGATATTATTCCAGTAACAACATTAAATGATGTTATAAAATATTTAAATAAAGAAATCTATATAGAAAAAGTAGTAGAAAGAAAAATAGAGTTCGTAAAAAAATATAATATGGATTTTACAGATATAAAAGGACAAGAAAACATAAAAAGAGCATTAGAAGTTGCTTCTGCAGGAGGGCATAATGTACTAATGATAGGTAGTCCTGGAAGTGGAAAAACAGCACTTGCTAAGCGAATACTAACAATTTTGCCGGATTTGACATTGGAAGAAGCAATAGAAACAACTAAGATTCATAGTGTTTCGGCTAATTTAACAAGAGAAGGATTAATATTAAGTAGGCCTTTTAGAATGCCACATCATACGGTACCAATAAAGTCGATAATTGGAGGTGGAAAGGTTCCGGTACCAGGAGAAATAAGTTTAGCACATAATGGGATTTTGTTTTTGGATGAATTGACTGAATATAATAGATCAACATTGGAAGCATTGAGAGAGCCATTGGAAGAAAAAGAAGTTACAATAAATAGACTGAGTGGAAATTATAGATACCCTTGTAATTTTATGTTTGTAGCAAGTATGAATCCTTGTCCATGTGGATATTATGGAGATGAAGAAAAAGAGTGTAGGTGTACACAAACGGAGATACATAGATATTTAAATAAAATAAGTGGTCCATTATTAGATAGAATAGATATTCAAATAGAAGTAAAAAGAACAAAAATCGAAAAGTTAAATTCAAATATAAAAATTGAAAATTCTAGTAATATAAAACAAAGAGTTAATATAGCCAGAAAAATCCAAATAGAAAGATACAAAAATTTTGGAATAAAATCAAATTCGGAATTAACAACTAGATTAATTGGAGAATTTTGTAATATAAATGATGAGGCAAATGTGTTATTACAAAGAGCATTTAAAATGTTAAAATTGAGTGTTAGAGGATATGAAAGAGTATTAAAAGTAGCTAGAACTATTGCAGATTTAGATAATGAAAAAATAATAAATGCAAAACATATTGCTGAAGCTGTTCAGTATAGGAGTATAGATAAATTTTTGAACAAATAAGTCTTGTTTTGAAAGAAAGGAAAACAGTAGGATGAAAAAATATGATGAAAAAATAATCGAATATGCAGATATTCTATACCCAGATAAATTAAGAGAAATAAAAAATCCACCAGTAAGATTATATACAAAAGGAAATATAAAATTATTAAATAGTATTGGATTTGCAATTGTAGGTTCAAGAACTAATACACAATATGGTGAAAAAATGTGCAAAACATTTACTAAAAAATTAGTTGAATATGAATTTACAATTATAAGTGGATTAGCAATTGGAATAGATGCTATAGCACATAAAACATGTATAAAATATTCTGGAAAAACAATTGCTGTTTTGCCATGCGGATTTAATAATATATATCCTAAACAAAATAAAGAATTAATTGATGAAATACTGGAAAATAGAGGACTTATATTAACAGAATATGAAAAAGATGTTAAAGCAGAATCAAAAAAATTCTTGGAAAGAAATAGAATTGTAGCAGGTTTAGGAATTGGAACACTAGTAATTGAAGCTGGTTATAGAAGCGGAACAAGTGTTACTGCTAGATATACTAAAAATTTAAATAAACCAGTATTTTGTGTTCCAAGTAGTTTAGAAAATTCAAAAGGATTAGGAACAAATGAATTAATCAAAAATGGTAGTAAATTGATAACAAAGGTTGAAGATATATTAATAGAATATCCTCAAATTAAGTTTAAGAAAAAATTATTAAAGGAAAAAGAAAAAAAAGTTCCAAAAGAATTGGAAAAAGTATATAAATGTATAAAAAATGAGCCAGCCAATATTAATCAAATTGTAAGAAAAACTAAGATGTCTATACAAGATATAAGTTATAAAATAATGTTATTACAATTAGAAAATTTAATAGAAGAATTACCTGGACAAGTGTATAGAATAAAAAATGGAGAAGATGATGAATAAAAGAAAATTTGGAATAATAGGCGAAAAAATAGCACAAAAATATTTGAAGGACAACAAATATGAAATAATTGAAAATAATTATTATACACGAAATGGTGAAATAGATATTATAGCAAGTAAAAACAATTATATTATATTTGTTGAAGTAAAAACAAGAACTAATGAAAAATATGGAAAACCTAGTGAAGCAGTAAATAATACCAAAAAGATTCATATGAAAAAAAGTGCTGCTATGTTTTTAAAAGAAAATAACTTTTCAAAATTTACTATAAGATTTGATGTTATAGAAGTCTATATGATAAATGGAAAATGTAAGATTAATCATATTAAGCAAATAATTTGAAAAATAACATATAAATTAGCCCTAAAAATCGCAAAATATTAAGAAAATCTTTATAAAATTGCTTGCAAATTGGAAAATATATGATATAATGTAAAAGCTAAGTAAAGCCAATACGAGAAAGGAAGATTGAAAATGAATTGTAAAGTTGAGAAAACAGAAAATGCAAATGAAGTAAAATTAGAAATTACAGTAGACGCAGAAAAATTTGAAAACGCAATGAAAAAAGTATATTTCCAAAATGCTAAATATATTAATATACCAGGTTTTAGAAAAGGAAAAGCTCCAATGAATATAGTAGAAAAATATTATGGAGCAGAAATCTTTTATGAAGATGCATTTAATGAAGTTGCAACAGAAGCTTATGATGAAGCAATTGATGCAAACAAAATAGATGTAGTAAGCAGACCAACAGTTGATATAGTTCAAATGGAAAAGGGAAAAGATGTAATATTTACAGCAGTAGTACAAGTGAAACCAGAAGTAGAACTAGGAAAATATAAAGGAATAGAAATAAAGAAAATAGAATATCCAGTAAAAGACGAAGATATTCAAAATGAAATAAAACAAATGCAAGACAAAAACTCAAGATTAGTAACAGTTGATGACAGAGCATTAGAAAATGGAGATACAGCAACAATTGATTTTGAAGGATTTGTTGATGGTGTTGCATTTGAAGGTGGAAAAGCAGAAGGACATGAACTAGAAATAGGAAGCGGAGCTTTTATACCAGGATTTGAAGATCAATTAGTTGGAATGAAAATTGATGAAGAAAAAGAAATAAAAGTAACATTTCCAAAAGAATATTTCTCTAAAGATTTAGCTGGAAAAGAAGCAACATTTAAAGTAAAATTACATGAAATAAAGAAGAAAGAATTACCAAACTTAGATGATGAATTTGCTAAAGATGTAAGCGAATTTGATACATTAAAAGAATTAGAAGCAAGTATCAAAGAAAGACTTGAAAAAGACAATGCACAAAAAGTAAAATATGAAACAGAAGAAGCTGCAATAAAAGCTGTATGTGATAAATCAAAAGTAGAAATTCCATCAGGAATGGTAGATATGGAAGTTGATCATATGATTCAAGATATAAATCAAAGACTTTCATACCAAGGTTTAAAACTAGAACAATACCTAAAAATGATAGGAAAAACTGAAGAAGAAGTAAGAAAAGAATATGAACCACAAGCAATTGAAGCAATAAAATCAAGACTTACTTTAGAAGCAGTTAGAAAAGCAGAAAAAATCGAAGCAACAGACGAAGAAATAAATGCCAAATTAGAAGAAATGGCTAAAAACTATGGAAAGAAAGTTGAAGAAATTAATGATAACGAAAACTTAAAAGATTATATCAAAGAAGGAATCGAATCAGAAAAAGCAATTGATTTCATAGTAAAAAATGCAAAAATAAAATAAAGTAAAAAGAAGTTAGGGGGAAAGTCTTTTATTAAAAATAGAGAAGTTTTACCTAACTTTTTCTACTCTAATAGACTATATTAGAGCAAATATTTATATACTTGTGATAAAATTACAAGGGTAGGGAGGATAAATTATGTTAGAAAAATCAAGTTTAGTACCATATGTTGTTGAACAGACAAGTAAAGGTGAACGTTCATATGACATATTTTCAAGATTATTAAAAGACAGAATAATATACTTAGGAGAAGATGTAAATCCAACAACATCAAGTTTAATAGTTGCACAAATGTTGTTCTTGGAATCAGAAGATCCAGATAAAGAAATATATTTTTATATAAATTCACCTGGAGGATCAATAACAGATGGAATGGCAATTGTAGATACAATGAATTATATAAAATGTCCAGTTGAAACAGTATGTGTAGGACTTGCAGCAAGTATGGGAGCAGTATTATTAACAGCTGGTGAAAAAGGAAAAAGATTTGCAATGCCAAACTCAGAAATTATGATACACCAACCATTAATTGGTGGTGGAGGACTACAAGGTCAAGCAACAGAAATTAAAATTCATGCAGACCATTTAGTTCGTACAAGAGAAAAATTAAATAAATTCTTAAGTGAAAGAACAGGAAAACCACTAGATGTTATAGAAAAAGATACAGAAAGAGATAATTATATGACAGCAGAAGAAGCCCTAGAATATGGTTTGATAGATGGAATTATGACAAAAAGAGCTTAAGAAAAAAGGAGATTAAAATGGCAAAAAATGATATACCAAAAAGTGTAAAATGTTCATTTTGTGGCAAAACACAAGATAATGTTAGAAAAATAATTGCTGGTCCTGGTGTATATATTTGTAATGAATGTGTAGGATTATGTAATGAAATAATTGATGCTGAATATTCTGATGAAGACACATATACTTTGGCAGAATTAGATGAAATTCCAAGCCCAAAAGAAATAAAAGAAATTCTTGATGAATATGTAATAGGTCAAGAAGAAGCAAAAAAAGTTCTTGCAGTAGCAGTATATAATCATTATAAAAGAGTTGCTTATGAAGAAAACATTGAAAAAAAACGAGAAATAAATGATGATGTAGAAATTCAAAAAAGCAATATTTTATTAGTTGGACCAACAGGGTGTGGAAAAACATTATTAGCAAGTACACTTGCAAAAATATTAAATGTACCATTTGCAATAGCAGATGCAACAACACTTACAGAAGCTGGATATGTTGGAGAAGATGTTGAAAATATTCTTTTAAAACTTATACAAAATGCTGATTATGATGTTGAAAAAGCAGAAAAGGGTATAATTTACATTGATGAAATAGATAAGGTTGCAAGAAAATCTGAAAATCCTTCAATTACAAGAGATGTTTCAGGAGAAGGTGTTCAACAAGCCTTACTTAAAATATTAGAAGGAACAGTTGCATCAGTGCCTCCTCAAGGTGGAAGAAAACATCCACATCAAGAGTTTATTCAAATAAATACTTCTAATATATTATTTATTTGTGGTGGAGCTTTTGATGGTATAGATAAGATAATTGAAAAGAGAACAAGAAAGAGTTCAATGGGATTTGGTGCAGATATAGACTCTAAAGAAACTAAAGATGTTGGAGCTTTATTAAAAGATTTATTACCAGAAGATTTATTAAAATTTGGACTTATTCCAGAATTTGTTGGAAGAGTACCAATGGTAGTTTCACTTGAATCTTTAGATCAAAGTGCATTAATAAATATTTTAAGTAAGCCAAAGAATGCTTTAATAAAGCAATATTCTAAACTTTTTGAAATTGATAATGTTGAGTTAGAGTTTACTGAAGAAGCTTTAAAGGCTGTTGCTGATGAAGCTATTAAGAGAAAGACTGGCGCTAGGGGATTAAGAGCTATTCTAGAAGATATATTGGTTGATGTAATGTTTGAAGCACCTTCAGATGAAAATGTATATAAGGTTATCATTACTGAAGAAGTAATCAAAGAAAAAAAGCAACCAGAATTACTTAGATTAGCAGAGAATGAAACAAGACCAGCTATAAAAGTTAAAAAAGCAAAAAAGAAAAAAGGTGTTGAAACAGCTTAATTTTTCAAGGATATTACAAAATAATTATTTATTTTGTAATATCTTTTTTTATATTTTTATTATTTTAATCTAAGAATAGATGAATATTTTTAAGTTAATAATACTAATAATTAAATGCAAATGGAGGGTATTATTAAATATGAGTGAATTTTTGATTTTTTTACAAATAGTAATGATGATTTTATTTATAATTTATCTTTTTAATAGTAATAAGAATAATTATAGTAAAGTAAATATTATTGATAAAGAAAACAGAAAAGAAATGGAAAAGTTACTTAAGTTAAGAAGTGTAAGATTGACAGAGCCATTAACTGAAAAGAGTAGGCCTTCATCCTTTGATGAAATTATAGGTCAGAAAGAAGGAGTAAAGGCACTAAAAGCTGCTATTTGTGGGCCAAATCCACAGCATGTAATTATATATGGTCCTCCTGGTATAGGGAAAACTGCAGCAGCACGTCTAGTATTAGAATATGCTAAAAGTATGGAAAATTCACCTTTTAAGAAGGAAGCAAAATTCGTAGAAATAGATGCTACAACATTAAGATTTGATGAAAGAGGAATAGCAGATCCACTTATAGGATCAGTGCATGATCCTATTTACCAAGGAGCAGGATCTTTAGGGGTTGCAGGCATTCCTCAACCTAAACCTGGAGCAGTAACTAAAGCTCATGGAGGAATACTTTT